>OLRL01000472.1_pt1 | contig 28006 bp, 33 predicted proteins | sample 1643201 | NCBI WGS metagenome assembly OLRL01 (sample SAMEA3136649, study PRJEB25190) | human gut metagenome | biome: human gut; feature: human-associated habitat; material: faeces | place: Austria | collected 2013
CTGATTTTATTGAGTTTTTAAAGATACTGGACAAAAAATATCCATCACAGGATACAATCCGGATCATCCTGGATAATCATTCCGCGCATACTTCCAAAGAAACACGGCGCTTTCTGGATACGCTGCCAAAGGGACGTTTTAAATTTGTGTTTACTCCGAAACATGGCTCATGGTTAAACATGATTGAAAGTTTTTTCAGTAAGATGACCCGGCAGATGCTTCGTGGAATCCGTGTCAATACCAAAGAGGAATTGGAAGAGCGAATTTACAGGTATTTTGATGAAGTAAATCGTGAACCTGTGATTTATCACTGGAAATATAAAATGGATGAAATCAGTGAAGAGGAAGCGGCATCCGTTTGATATAGCAATTATTTAATATTCGTTATACTAGTAGCTTTTGCATTACAGCTGGATTCAGGATCAAATACTATTTTCCCATTTCTAAACTTTACAGATGGCCCTAAAATTACACCTGCATAATTTAAATCGAATCCCTGAATTGTAAAAGTAGAACCAACTTCTTTAATAGTCTGTGCTTGTTCTGCCCATGCCAGCTTCTTATTATGGCGTTTCTGCATAGGCGACAATTCAGATTCCAGTTCTCTATTCCACGGTTTACGCCAGCCATTTATAAGTACTTCCCAATACTTACTCGAACGTGTCTCAGGCTGGGATTTGGCATTATATTCCCAATCATAAGTTGCAATCAAACGTGATAACGACGATTCTTCTTTTTGGGCCAATTTACATATTTCTTTATCCAATTCCTCAGGGGATGAAAAAACCTGTATAGTGTAATTAGCTGTAGGTTTAGGTAATGGTAATATCTTTTTTTCCTTTGTAAATCCATCAATCCAGTTAAGCATTTCTTGTCCTGCATGCATCCTTAATTGGTTTGTAAGGACAATATAATTATTTATCTTTTTTGCTTTTCCTCTATATTCTTCTAGAATTTGCGCCTCCCAGAACTGTTCTGTTGTTAGTATCTGATTCTCATCAAACATCACAACTGTAACTCTAGATCGATCGATAATATCTTGAAGCTGATTTTCTCCACGATATGATTGCTTACCTTGTGTCCATAATAAATGTGCTTCATCGACAAAAGAAATATCTACCGGATCGTCCGGTGAATGTGTGTTTATAAACCTGGTTGGTTTTAAAACTACTTCGCCGTACTTATCAATTAATCCTAGTTTCTCTGCAATTTGCTCGTATACTGTAATTTGTTCTTCATGATTTATAATCAAATTGCATTTAAGATTCTTTAAACCATTTTCTTCTGCCAAACAACATATTTCGTAAAATGTACTACTAGTTAATACTGTTTTTCCAGTTCCAGCTTCTCCTTCAACAAAAATCAATTGACTTGTTTTTCCATTATCTAAAGCTTCTCTTACTCGATGAATAATTGTATGTCTTGCTTTTAATTGTTCCTCTGTCAGTTTATGTAACGGAGATGCTTTAAAAATAGCAGAGTCACGTATCGCATTTTCCGTTGGGAAAAGTTCTTTATTGTCTTTGCGAAGACCTGTCCATATTTTTGAAAAAATTCGATCCAATTCTTCCATCGGATAATAATGATTCTGTGGATTACCACGAAGATTATGTACTTTTCTTACCTTGGGTACACTAAGCATATATTGCATCAAACGATTCTCTACATCTAGTGTCATTGACTTGTTAAAATGTTCATGGCCGATAATATAAAGAGATGCTGATTTTTTCTCTAATCTACTCTGCCAAGAATCTTCATCATGATGTCCTGTCTCATAATGTTGTCTTGTGCGTTGAAACACATTGTTTGACTCTCCAATATATACCTCATAATCTCCTGAATCTTTCCAGTTGTGAATGTATACTGTTGGAAAGGACGCTATTATTTCCTGTGACTTTTCGTTTAAAGTAGTAAAAAGATTCTCTTCAAATTCTTTTAGTGATACTGGATCATCACATATTTTATGAATAATTGGTTGTGCAATTCCCATTTTTACCCTCCTATTTCCTCTACCCATTTCAACAGCTCTTTTTCAGAAACCGTCTGTGAAAACACTTTTCCTTCCAACAATTTCGCATTTTTACAACTTTGAGAAAGTTTTTCATTTGTATTACCCATATCACTCCCACCTGAGGTTGCGAATGGAACAATAGTTTTATCAGACAAATCATAGCTTTCTAAAAATGTTTGAACAATTGTCGGCGCCACATACCACCAAATCGGGAAGCCAACAAAAACCGTGTCATAATCCTCTATCTGAAGAGGCGATGGTTTAATCGCAGGTCTGGATTTCGGATTCGCCATTTCAACAGAACTTCGGGATTCTTTATTTTTCCAATCTAAGTCTTCCATTGTATACGAAATTTCCGGTTGAATCTCAGTTAAATCGGCTTCTAAAGCACTAGATAGCTTTTTCGCTACACTTGCTGTAACTCCCGTTGCTGAAAAATATGCGACTAATGTTCGTTTCATATGTAACACACTCCTTCTTCCAATTTTTATTCTTCAAAAGTATTTTCATATTGTTACTATTGTAACATTTGTAACAACACTCCACAATAAATATTCTCACAGTCAAAAAGAGACCTTCCAAAGAAGGCCTCATAAGTATTGTTATTATGGCATAATTGAGTTTGCACCATCTACAATTACACTCTGTCCTGAATAGTAGCATGAATCCGGTCCTGCAAGGAACGCGATAACCGGTGCGATATCGTTTTCTGGATCTCCAAAACGTTTCATTGGGTTTAAGTTTACCTGTTTTGCATATTCTTCCGGGAATTTTTCTGCCCAGGCTTTTGCTGCCGGCGATTCTGCTCCTGGAAGTACAATATTTACACAGATTCCATACTGTCCCCACTCTTTTGCTGCAATCTTTGTTAAACCACGAAGAGCTTCTTTATTAGAACCGTATGCTAGCTGTCCAGCGATACCAAACATACCTGTTGCAGATGCGAAGTTAATGATTCTTCCTTCATGCTGTTCTTTCATGTATGGGAATGCTGCCTGCATGTAGTTGAGAGATCCGATCACACCACTTTCCCAAGCTTTTACCATGCTTTCATGTGTTGTTTCTTCTACCGGAGCAGATGGAACGATTGCCTGTCCGTTGTTAACAACAACATCGATAGAGCCAAATGTATCTACTGCTGTTTTGACTACTTCAAATACTCTGTCACGATCTGCTGAGTCACAGCTCATTGCTAAACCATCTCCGCTCAATTCTTTGATTTCTTTGATTGTCTGTTCAATAGGCTCGAGACGACGACCTGTTGCAATAACTTTAACACCTCTTTTTGCTAAACAAAGTGCAATACCTTTTCCGATTCCCTGACCTGCACCTGTAACGATTGCTACTTTTTCATTTAATTGTTTCATGACAATTCCTCCTAACCAAAAACTATTATTATAATAGCACAAAGAAGTTTGAATTTCAAATGTTAATTTGTTAACTTTTAACAAATTTTGTTATTTTTCAGACGAATTAATCATTGTTTTTTTGTTGAAAAAATTTAATTTTATCCGTTTGATTGTTCTCCAATCTGTATCATCTGAAAGCCTTCTCCATGAACTTCATTGGATTCGAGTACAATCAAAAAGGAATCCGGATCTACTTCTTTTACAGCTTGCTGCACATGAAACATTTCTTTGTTGTTGCAGGCACACATCACAACTTGTTTTTCTTTTCTATTATATCCGCCCTGTGCACTTAAAATCGTAGTGCCACGCTGACAGCATTCATCAATTACTTTACATATTTTTGCTCCGTGGTCTGTAACGATCAAGGCAAGCTTACCGGCATTAATTCCGTACATCAACTTATCTACAGCAACAGCAAAAATAAAATTCACAACCATTCCATAAATGATACCGTCAATATCTCGGAACAAGATTCCACCGACTAAAATAATCCCTACATCAGACCAAAATGCAATTTTTCCTAATGATAAATGTGGTTTGATTGCTTTTACTGCCATAATAATAAAATCCGAACCACCGGTAGAAGAATTTTTTAAATAAATCAATGCATAGCCGATTCCACCAAATACACCGGTGCAAAGCGCTGCTAATAAACGATCTCCTTCATATACCGGAAACAATGGCGCTACATAGTCAATCATCAAAGAAGACAGTACCATACATCGAAGAGAACTGACAAAAAATTTCTTTCCAAGAAGTCGATAACAAACAATCGCCAACGGTATATTTAGTGCAATAGTTGAAAGTCCAATCGGAATGTTTAATAACCGATATAGAATGATCGATATACCTGAAAATCCTGTCATTGGAAATTTCGCTTGTACTGCAAAATTATAAATTCCAGCTGCAATAAATACACTACCTATAAATTCCCAAGCGAATTGTGTTACAAATTGTTTAACTTTTTGCATAGAAAATTGATTTTTGCCTGTGTATGCTCCATCTCTTTCTTCTGCATAATTGCATTTCTATCACTTAAAATCGCCAGCATTTCATCAACAATCTCTACGTCAGGTAATTCTGAATAATGTGACAGATATCCGATCATTCGTGTTGCGGTATAATCTGTATTGAGATTACGGGTAACCAAATCACATAGTTGTTCCGGATATCCTCTGTCTAGCATCATTTGATAAAGCTGCATACTAACTTCCGTTCGTTCTTTCATGGATTGTTTCTCCTTTGTCATTATAGACATGCATAATTACAAATTTTTAACATGTTCCTCGATTTGATGAATGATCTTTTCAAAAAATGCATCGTCTTTTCCGGTTGGATCTTCTAATCCCCAATTATCGTCAAATGCTCTTCCTATATACGGGCAGCCTACATCGCATCCCATAGAAATTGCAAGATCCGGCGTTGGAATTTTGTCAAATGTTTTGCTATATTGGTTCTTTTCCATATCGATTCCATATAGTTTTTTCATAAGTCGAACCGCATCTTGATTGATCTGAGGTTTTGTTTCTGTTCCACAAGAGTAGCAGCTAAATTCGTCTCCTCTGAAATGATTCCCTAACGCTTCAGAAATTTGGCTTCTACATGAATTATGTACACATATAAATGCTATTTTTTTCTTCAAATGAATTCCTCCTGGTTAATAAACTTTTAGCTTGGTTTTTTTGCGGTGATTGATGACGACATAATATATTCGCCGATCGGCAAATTGCGTCCCCAGCGTTCTTCATATTCTTTGGAAACGGGTTTTGCAATCACTTCTACTTCTATAAATCCTGCCATTTGAATGATACGTTCCAGTTCTTCCACAGAAGAAGCGCCGGATACTCAGCAGGAATGCATCGTTTCATCTGTCTTCATCTCTTCCGTTAATTCTTTCATAATGACAATATCACAGATAGAAATGCGGCCACCTGGTTTTAATGCTCGGAAAATTTCACGGTACACACGTGGTTTATTATCCGAAAGATTAATGACGCAATTTGAAATACATACATCTGCGATTCCGTCTGCAATTGGAAGATTCTCAATTTCCCCTAATCTGAATTCTACATTACAGATTTTATTACGGCTTGCGATTTCTCTTGATTTTGCCAGCATTTCCGGAGTCATATCTACTCCGATTACTCGTCCTTTTCTCCCAACCGCTTTTGCAGCAAGAAAGCAATCCAATCCCGAACCACTTCCAAGATCCAAAACGATTTCGCCGGGTTGAATGTTTGCTTTTCGATGTGGATTGCCACAGCCGAGTCCCATATTCGCGCCTTCCGGTGCAAGTGCTAGTTCTTCTTTTGTATATCCAATCGAAGCAGATGTCTGTTCAGACGTGGCATCTCCGCTTAAAATCGTATTTTCCAATGATTCTACTGCTATTTTTCTATATTCTTTTCGTACATTGTCTTGTATATGATTCATTCCTCAAGCCTTTTCTCTTTCTTATATAATAATCCCTTCCAGATGATCACATTCATGCTGAATAATTTGTGCTGTCCAACCAGTATACTTTGCTTTATGCTTTTTAAAACTCATGTCTTCATATTCTACTTCGATTTCTTCATATCGTGTAGTTTTTCGAACTCCAATTAAGGATAAGCAACCCTCTTCTGCTTCATAAGCTTTTTTCTTGGTGATAATCTTCGGATTCATCATAATCAGATCCATAAATCCAACGTTCACAACGATAATATTTTTACTGATCCCGATCATATTTGCCGCCATACCGACGCAATGTTCACGGTTTGCTGCAAGTGTATCTAATAAATCTTTTGCAACAGAAAGATCCTCTTTTGTTGCTGGTTCTGATTTTTTCCCTAGAAAAATTACATCTCTACATATTTCTCGTACCATTTTCTATCCCTGCCTTCTTCTTGCGTTAGTTCCATGTTTTCCATACATCAGGCTGGTATCCGAGTGTAGATTGTTTTCCATTTCTAACAACCGGAGTTTTGATGACTTGAGGATTTTCCAGGATCTTCTCTAACTTATCTTCCGAAGCGATATACTGAATGATTGCCAGTGTATCTTTATCTTTTCCTTCCCAATTGACCATATTCTCCATTCCACCATTTACTGATGCAACGGAATTAAATTCGCCCTTTGACATTCCTTTTTCCAACATATCAATGAATTGGAATTTAATTCCACGTTCCTTGAAAAATCGCTGTGCTTTCTTCGTATCATTACATTTTTTTGTTCCAAAAATTTGTATATTCAATCTTTTACTCCATTTCTATTAAAATAAATCCAACATGCTGTCTAAATATATTTCTTCTCTTACGATTAATTGATATTCCGGCCTTGTCATATAATATAGCAAAAATTCAAGAACCACTGCACTTCCCAGTCCTCTGCCTTCTATTTTGAAATTTGAAAATCCCATTGGCACATATTGTGTTTGAATATCCTCTACGCTAATGAAGCCCGGATTTTTCATCGCTTTTGAAAAGCGGTAACCACCTTCTGATTCCGCTGTAATGCAATGGAACTCTTCCCCATTTTCTCCAAGATTTTTTAAGCTGACCGCTTCATAACATCGTTTTCGATCCCGACAAGAAAAGGAACAACATTCATTACAAAGAAACTCTACCTTATCTTTTTGTATTTGAGAAAGTGTTTGCAACTGCTCAAATCGTTTATTTAATCGAAAGTCCGGTACTACATATTGAAATTCTTCTCGGTTTATTTCCTCAACGAATTCTGAGAAATTCGTAATCACTTTCGTTGTAGAGGAAATATATTCATAATCCGGATATGTTTCTTTTAAATATTTTAAAAGCAACTCTGAATGCACGATTATTCCATTGCATGGTTTCTCATGTTTTTCAAACTTTTCACATAAAGCATTACATTTCAAGTCTGAGAGATGTTCTTCTTTTAGTTGGGAGTTACTGAATGTAAGCCGGGCGGGAATCTTGTATTTTTCCATAAGCTCTATAACAGCTTCTGAATCATAATCACAATTGCAAACGCGACCACCACCCCAAATGCAATCTACCGGTGCTCCATAGATAGAACCGATCTCGCACCAGTCATAAAAATATTCGCGGTGTCCATAAAATAATTCTAAAAACTTCTCATACAGCTCATAAAACTCGAATAAACCGGGAAGATGATAATATGCTATTCCATGTTTTCTACGATTTCTGTTCATTCGATATTCCCTCTTATTTATTCAAACGTCCCTCTTACAATACATTCACTTTCCTTCATCATTCTTTGCCCTTTTGCAAATACAGAGTCAATCTCTAAAGTATTTGCATCTGCCAAAACGAGATCTGCATCGAATCCTTCTTGTATTTTTCCTTTTTTCGAAAGTTTCAGTACTGTTGCCGGATTTTGTGTTACCGGCATTAATGCATCTTCTAACGGAATGTGCTCTTCAAGTATAGCATCTTTCATCTCACGATAGAGTGTTTGAATCGAACCGACCCCTAATCCGATGTAATTTCCATTTTCATCAAACATCGGAAGACTTCCTTGGGCATCTGAAGAAAATGTGATTTGCTCGAATGGAACTCCGGCATCCAAAGCCATTTTTAACGCCGTGCTTGCTTTTACACCGTCAGATGACGTATCTTTTACATCAAAACTTGTTGTAAAATCAATATAGCCGTTATATTTTTTTGCATACTGAATTCCTTCTTCCATCATTGCTGTACTTCGATTGATATGTGTTGGAAGCATATTCGAAGCCGGAATTTCCGTTTCCTCTAAAATATGACGCAATAATTCCATTTTTCGTTTTCCGTCACCCATGTGCACATTGACGATTCCGGCTTTTGCAGAAAGGATTCCGCCGACTCTCGTTGCAGATACGATTTTTTCAAATTCCTCTTTAGAAGGTTGGGAAGAACGATGATCCGAAACTGCAATTTCGCCTGTTCCTATGATACGATCGAATAAAATAATATCGTCTAAAATATTTCCTGTTATCGTTCGCACCGGAACTTGATAGGAACCGGTATATGCATAGGTTGTGATTCCTTCTTCTTCCAAACCTTTTGCTTTTGCCAAAAGATTTGACATCGTGCGTGTACATCCATCTGTTCCAAGACAACCAACTATAGTTGTAACACCACCATTGATGATATCAGAAAGCATAATTTCCGGTGTTCGTGTTTTTGCACCACCTTCTCCGCCTCCACCAAGAATATGTACATGACTATCGATGAGTCCCGGAATCAGTATCTTTCCTGTTCCATCAATTACAGTCACATCGTATGCCCTTTCAGCCGGAAGGTCTGTTCCTATTTTTAAAATATTTCCACCGCCAATCAACACGTCTTTTTTACCAAGACATTTCGGTGCGTAAACGGTTGCGTTTTTAATCAGATACATAGATTACTCCTCTTTTTTATTTTTAATATAACGTAATGCACAGATATCGTCCCCTTTTGCGATACACTTTGGCAATTCCAATCTACTGTCGTACATTTTTCCGATTCCATGATCTCCACACATTGCCGTATCGCATAAAAATGCAATCTCTTCATCTGTACAGCCTGCTTTTTGCCATGCTTTTACGAGTGGACAATAATGAAAATCCAAGGACAATTTATCATCTGTACTTTCTAACACGTCCATTTCAAATACCCATTGTGCAGGTTTTGTGAATAATGTTTTTTTCAAGCCTTTTAAACTTTTTGTTTTCCCTTTTCTCACCAATTTTCTTCCATGAATATGTCCACAACGTGAAATGGCTTTCCGTGCAAAAAAAGTAGGATCGATTCCTTCTTTTTTTGCTTCATCGCAAAGCAAATAAAGCCATAATGCCCGGTGTTCTAATTGTTCCCGAATTGCGACAATTAATTTGTTTTTGATTTTCGGTTCATTTTTTACTCTTGACATATTGATGCCTCCTTTGATTTTATATATTCTTTAACAATTCACGATAAAATTTGACAGCTCTTACCACCGCGTCTGTTCCAATATTTTCATCCATATTGTGTACCGAACCGTACTGTTGGTTGTTGATATCAATCGGAGCAAAACGTATGACCGCATCACTGAGATTGCTAAAATGTCTTGCATCTGTTCCTGCCGGAAGAATAAACGCCGCACACGCTGCATAATCAAATTCTTTTTCTACGATTGATTTGATATATTGATATCCTTTACTTGTTAAACTTGCCGGTTTGTGATATTCATTTTCAACAACTTCCTCTAACTCGATATCATATTCTTTTGCGATTTGATAAAACGTGCCCAAATCTTTTTGCAAATCTTCTTCATTAATACAACGGAAAAATACTTCTACTGTACAGTCCCCGTTACTTGCTGAGTTTATATTTTTAAACGTGCATGTAGTTCCTAACATAGAATCTGCGGAAGCGTTCAATGATGGAATAATCCGTGTTAAAATGCCACTAAAGCACCACATATTTTTGAATACAAATCGCATCGGAAAGTTCATATAAGGAGCTAATCCTTCAAACATCGCTTTTACTTCCGGATGCATCTTCCGAAGAAACGGCTGTTCTTTTTCTACTTTTGTAATAAAATTTGCAATTCGGACAGCAGGTGAGTTTCCCTGTTTTGTAAGACTACTGTGTCCTGCAGCTTGCTTTGCTTTCATACGGACGGTATATCGCCCTTTTTCATGTACTGCCAGCATCGCACACTTGCAGGAAATTCCACTCATAGGAGGGTCAATGACAGCGCCGCCTTCATCAAGAATCCATTCAAATGTCTTTCCTGTTTCTTCCAACCATTTTAACACAAGCGGAACTCCATTTCCTGCAATTTCTTCATTATGGGACGAAACAAGATACACATTACAAGGCGGAATCCAATTTCCCAAAAGCAATTCTTCCAAAGCAGAGAATTCGGCAAACAACGGAGTTTTTGTGTCCACCGTTCCTCTTCCCCAAATACAATCATCAGCAATTATCCCGGAAAATGGCGAATACTTCCACTCACCTTCTGCTGCCACTACATCATGATGAGACATGAGCATTACGTTCTTCGTGGTATCTTTGCCTTGTATACAATAGACATAACAATCCTCTCCAAAGTATTGAATCTGAGCTTTCTCGGATACTGTTGGAAATAATTCTGCAATGACAGTCCTTAATTTTAAAAATTCTTCTACTGGAAATTCCACTTTTGATGATACTGTTTGACATTGGATCATTTTTGTAAGACGTTGACAGTAATATTCTTTTTCCTTCTGCGATGCGATTTCTTTCTTTTCAACAAGTGTTCTTTTCTTCACGTTCCTTTACTCCTGGTTCCGGATGCATGTCAATACATCCTGTTCTTCATATTTTAAAAATGCTATTACAGCTGCTTGGAGAGCTGATAAAAATAGATCAAATAATTATTTAGCATTGTCGTAAATAAGCCTACCGCAAACTGCGGCAGGCATAATTTTAAAATCGTGGCGTTTGTCACTTGTTTTTTCATGGTATGTTTCCTCTCATTCCCTGAATCGTTAGTCATCCTCTTCTTCGTCTTCCCTCTCATCATCGGAAGAATCCGGTTCATCCAGTTCTTCGGATTCCGTGTCGCGATCATCGGATTCTACCGGCTTTTGCTGAATCGTTTCTTCTTTTTTCGGAGATTCCTCTTCACGGGAGGACTCTTTTATATCTTCAAGACGCTCTGCTTCTTCCTCTTTTTTTTCTCGTTCTGCCTCCTCCTGTTCTTCCTTCTCTTCGATTTCCAACTCCTCTTTTTCTGACTCTTCTGCGTCCTCTTCCTCCTCATCTTCACTCAATATGTGTTGGATCGTTTGTTTCAACGTTTGATTCTTCATAAGATTTGGATGGTTCTCAAGCATTTCCAAGAGTTCTTTTTCCGTACCTTCATATATAATACTGTTAAATTCTTTCTCGGATACGGCTTGTTCTGCAAGATACATACCAAGACTTTTTCCTTCTTTTTTGGCTTGTTCAATATCTTCCTGATCTCCACCGATATAGAGGATATGTTCTGTTCCAAATATCTTTTCCAGTTGTCTTTGTAAAGCTGCAACCTCTTGCTCTGTCGCGTCTTCACATAAAGCATATCCAACGATCACTGTTTCTTTTCTCGCTGATTCCTCTTCAAAATAGTCTTTGACAGCATCTACTTTTTCACCTTTTAGATCTTTTACTTCTTCTGCAAATTGACTATTCCCCGATTCTACTTTTGTTACCTTATGTTTTTGATCGATTAGAAGTTCTACATTTTTCTCGCCATCTACAGACACCATAGCATATGCTTTCCCCGGCTTTGTTAATATTGTAGCAGATGTTACAAAAATTGCAATTGCGGCAGCTGCTGCAACCATTTGTTTCCATATCTTACGTGGATTTCTTTTTTTCTTTTCTTCGGAAAAATCTATGACCGAAGTCTCATGATCTTTCTTGTAATCTTGACCCGATACCAAATCTTCTTCTAATATATAAATGCAATCGCCGACTTCCATGCCTTCTTTACGCCGTACACGAAGAATCTGTCCTTCCTCTGCCATGACGAGTGCATAGTTTTCTTTTAGTTCCATTATTATGACTTTATGATACACGGTGATGACACCTCGCTCCCTTAATCCAATAGACTAATTCCGGAAATTGTTTCACAAATATAATCATAACTGCTAGTATAAATTCTTTGCTTCCTTTTACGATTTTTTCAGTTACTTTGGCAAGATTTGCGACTCTGCGAATTGGAAGTCTCTTTTTCTGATATGTTTCTTCTACGGTCTCTTCATCTTCACTTGCCGTTTCTGCTACCGTCACCGCAGTTTTTCTCGTATCCTTGTGCTTTGGCGCATGATCTGCAAGAATTTCAAGAGTCAATCCAAAGAGAAGCAATTCTTCTCGGTATTGGAGGATTTCCTCATGTAGGCTATCGCTTCGCTCTTCCTTTTCTTCTCCTGCAAAGTCTAAGCCTTCCTCCTGCATCGCTTCCAAGGATACTTCCGCTGCTTCTTTCTTTTTCTTTTCAAAATAGGTTTTCAATCTGCTTTCTATCACAAGTTTAGCAAACCCGAGGAAATTCCCGCGTTCTTCTTCGTACTTACTTACCGCTTCTGAAAATGCCATCAATGCAATGCTGAATTCCTCATCATTTTCAATGGACACATATTTTCCGGTAAGATGACTGACCGTTCGAATCAGAAATGCCATATGATGTTCCACTAACTTATCCAGATTGTCCAATGTTATTTTCTCACCCGGAATCATAGATACCCCTTCTTTCCGAATTTCTCATTCCATATGCCTTCTATCCGCATGCTGTATTTATTATAACATTTTCTATGATTTTCTGCATCATGCATTTTGCGCCAATAGATTCACACTATCGATTCCACCAAGTTCAAAGATATTTTCAATGACTCGATTCCCGTTTTTCTCAGGAATCTCTACTTCATATACCAGCTCAAAGGAATCGGAAAGAATATTTTTCGCTTTTACAAGATTACTTCTTGTACTGCTTCCTACGATTTCCTGAATCCTGTCTAAATCTGTATTGCTGCCGCGCACAACCAGCAGTAAATGCCGGATATCTTCACCGCGATGTTTTGTAAAAATCATAACGCCTGCCAGTACAACACTTCCAACACATCCGATCAGATAGCTCTGTGTTGCAGATGCAATTCCGATTGCCATCGACCAAAAGATAAATCCAATATCTCTCGGATCACGGATATTTGTACGGAATCTAACGATGGACAACGAACCGATCATACCAAGCGAAAGCGCAATGTTTGTCTGAATCAGATCCATCAATATCGTAGAAATGATTGCTAGTGTAACAAGTGTTGCGGCAAATTTCGGTTGATAAGTCTGTGCAGTATTTGCGAGCCGATACGTCGCCCACAATATCATTGCAAATAATAAAGCTACGATCAAACTTGTCCATATCATGATTCCATCCGGTTTTATATGTATCGCATTCATAAGTGCGTTCATCGTTTCTTCTAACTGTTGGTTCATAACCATTCTCCTTACTCTTTTACTTTCTCAATTTGAATCTGCGTCCCATCCATAATAAAATCCCACGCAAGTTGTTTGCCTTCGGAATAAAATGCTTCCACGTCAAAGTTATCCAGTCTTGCCGTTATTTCCGGATTAACAGAATCCGGATTTTCCGCCTTACTTCCTGTAATCAATCCGTAGGTCGGTTTGATCCTTTCTAGTAATGCAACGGATGTGGCATCGTTTTCTCCGTGATGTCCTAACTTTAAAATATCCGATTCCTTTGCTTCTCCACTCTGTAAATAGGCAGCTTCTTCTCCATACTCCATATCCCCTGTCATAAGAAAAGAATTCTGACCATATGCAAATCGTATCACAACAGAATTGTTATTTGCATTTCGGAAATCACATCGCTCCGGTATCCAGATATCCGCCGTAACCCCTTCCAAATTCAGCGTTTCTCCGCCCTTTAAATACTTTAGCGAAACCTGATATTTTTCGGCCAGTTCGCGGATATCTGTTTTCTCATATGATGCTTCATCTTTCTCAGACAAATATATCGTCTCTACCGGATACTCTTTTATTATATGCTTCACATTCCCTGCATGGTCCTTGTGACCATGCGATAAAAAAATTCCTTTGAATTCTGTAACTTGTTTTGCCTCTAATACTTGTTTGATCTGCATATAATCTTCCTTCTTACCCGTATCGTACATGTAGTAGGTGTTTTCCGGCGTCTTGATTAAAAACGCATCTCCTTTTCCGACGGTAATAAATGTAAGCTCTACCGTATCTTCTGTCACAAATAATTCTTCGCTTGCCTGCGTTTTTTTCGTACAACCGCTCATCCCTATTCCACATACCAAACAGCTGATCAGCAGAAGAGTTTTTATGATATTTCGCTTCATGCCTTTTCCTCCCGTCTATGCAACCTTTGTTTCCGGAGCCAACACATTTACCCCGCGGATACCTTCCAAGTTACTGATATGATTCAGCAATCGTTCTTCTTCCGCTTCTTTCATTTGCAGTTCATATACAAGTTCAAACGTATCCGCAAACACATTTTTACTCTGTACGGTAGCCCCTGCCTGATGCAACATGTTCTGTACCAGCTCAAGCTGTGGTTTTTCTCCACGAACGACCATCATCTGATGCTCCGGTCCTTTCTCCATCTTATGAAATACGATCAGCACTGTTCCCATGATTACGGAACTTGCAACGCCTGCTGTAAATGCTCCGACAGCGGAGGAAATTCCAATTGCCAACGCCCAAAATACGAATCCTAAATCTCTTGGATCTCTTGTGTTCGTACGAATTCTACAGATAGAAAGGGAACCAAGTACGCCAAGCGAAAGAAGCGGGTTATTCTGAATCAGCGCCAGCAAAACGGTAGATAATAACGCCAGCATCATCAGTGTAATATTAAATTTTCGATTATATGTCAATGTATCGTGACACACTCTGTAAATCACTAGCATAAAGCTTGCTGCTACGATGGTAAATAAAATGCTGAATAATAAGTTCTGCATTGTTATGATATAAGGGCCTCCCAGTTGTTCGCCCATAAAAGCTTCCATCCATTTATTCATAATTTTCATCCTTTCTGTTATGTATAATATTCTTTTAAAATCTGACGCGATGTTCCGAATTTACTTGGAGGTTTTTTACTCAAATCACATTTTGAAAGAACATCCTGAATCTGTTTGAAAAGAAACCTGTCATATTTGATTTCCAATATCGTCTGTTCCTTTGGCATCGCCGCTTTGAAATTCAAATGCTTCGCAAATAAATCGTAATTGAATTCGCAAAATCTCAGGTTGTTATCCATCGTGACACGGGTATTGAAATTCTCATGAGTGTATGCTCTCCTGTCATACTCAATGAGTGAAACCGGACGATACAATCGCGTGGACATCAAATCATAAGCATATTGTGCAATCGGACTATGATACTTTAGCAACACGCTGTAATTCCGATGTAATACCTGTATCGCATCTTCTCTGGAAATCACGATGCTTTCCTTTAATTCCCGTCCGAAGCTTTTTCTCTTCAATTCGAATTTTGCTACTTTATCATCTGGATGATACACTCTGACACGAATTCTTTTTTTCTCATCTGCATGGTTTTTCTTGTCCTCGTAATCTTCATTTGTGATACTGTCAAAATATACGCTTCGTACCGTATAGCCGTTATATCCGCCGTATGCATCCGGCGTCAAAAGGCGATCTAATGCATCTAATAAAAACAATCTATCCGGAAGTGAAAGCAGATATTTGACTTCTTTTCTCGATACCGACAGCATCTGTTCTCCTTCACTTTTGCTTCCCATAGAAAACGCCTCCTTTTTCTTTGTTCACTATATAATACAAGGGGGATTTTCCGTTTCGGTACTATTTTTATAATTTTGAGTAAATTTATTTTTAAAAGTAAGAAAAAAGAGCCGATTTCTCGACTCTTCACAACACCTCTTTACCTTTTATCAATTTTACGGAATCTCATCATAGGATATCGTTCCCATAGATATGGATTCCTGTCCTGCTTTATCCCGTGGATATTCCAATGTAAAGTCTATATACCGAAATGGAATTCCGGCTTCATCAAATTTCTTTTTGATATCTTGCATAATTTCCTTTGCTCGTTCCTTTGTCACCACCGGATCTTCGATATACAGCACAAGTGTACCTGCCTCTTTTCCCAGTTCTCGGACATCATATATTTTATCCGGAATCAGTTCCGAATACAGTTGACTTAAATCCAAGTCTCCATATACGATTGAACCATGATACGGGAATCTCCAATTTAGAAGCAGAGAGTCTGTCAACTCTCGATATTCCTTCCAAAGCCGATCCTGCGTATTTGCCCCTTCTTCGATTCGAAATACATAATCATCATATACGATATTTCCAAACATATCCAAAGAAACCGTAAAATTCAAATCCATACTGTTTGGACGTTCCATATGTGCAAAATAATTTCCGTCTTTAAAATTGTAAGAAACTTTTTTTAATTCAAATCCTTTTTCCGCATAATTTTTTTCCAAATATGCTTTCGCCTGTTTTGTTGCAATTGCTTTTGAAATTGGATTCCCTACTAAAGCATTCGCAAATAGGCATAAGCCAACAATCAAAAGAATGCCCATACTATTTGCCAAAAAGCGATATAGCTTTTTTGTCTGATATGCATAATGAAACAGTCCGGCAATTCCTACGCCAAGTATCGCAAAGATGCTATAGATTGCTACCCACATAAGCAAAGAATAGAAATCAAATGCCTCGCCGCCTCGAAGGGATTGGAGTACATTCATTGCAGCATAAAGAACCAACAATAAAATCGGCACTTTATAGACCGCCCGTTTTTGAAAGATTAGATACCCACAAGCGCCCGCAATCGGCATAATCAGACTATTATAGAACATATCTGCCTGAGCGGTCAAACTGACACCGAATACGATTCCTACGCATAATAATGCAAGAAAAAATCCATTCCACTGCTTTTGAATCTTTTTCCATGCGTGCTTTCCATCTATTTTATTCATCCATGTAGCCCTCCTTTTTATCCATTCGTTACACATTTTTTTCTATTATATAATAAAACGTCTCACGAACCTACAGAAAGATTTGTGTTTAGATTGTTATTTTCCCATAAAAATGGTATGATAAGGGAACTAGGAGGAATAACACAATGAGTTACATCAAACATCGTGCCGACGAATCCGTGGAAGATTATTTAGAGACTATCCTGTTACTACAGAAGCGATTAGGGCAGGTTCGTTCCATAGATATTGCAACAGAAATGAATTTTTCAAAACCAAGTGTCAGTGTTGCCATGAAAAACCTTCGCGAGAAACAATATATTATCATGGCAGAAAACGGTTATATCACACTAACCGATGCTGGTTTGAAACGTGCAGAAAACGTATTGGAACGTCACACCATCCTTTCGGATTGGCTCATCCGGATCGGTGTCAGCGAGGAAACTGCCAAAGCAGATGCCTGCAAAGTGGAACATGATCTCAGTGATGAAAGTTTTGAAGCAATTAAAAAATGGACTCGTTCTCATTGAACGAATCCATTTTTTTATAATTCTCTTCTTCCGTGTCGAACGTCTTCCATCAATTCTGCCATATCCTCTGATAAGTTATCAAACAAATATTGACTGCTCTTCTTCGTTTTATTCAGATGTTCTTCACGGATCTCTTCTTGCATTGCCACAATATCTTCCAACAATCCTTTTGCTGACATACGATTGGCTCCTGCTCCCATAATAATTTTCTGTTCCAGCCAGTCTGATGTTGCAACAGTCACTTTATGTTTTTGCGCCATCTCGTGTACAGCCTTTTCGATATATTGATCTGCAGTTTCAGCTTCCTTCGTAAATACAACGTGGATATTGTGATATTTCATGACCTCGCCGCCAAATCCCGGCACTTTATATGCATCAAATACAAGGATCAAGGTACATTTCTTATACCCTTGATAGTTGCACAGAATGTCCATCAATTTGTTTCTCGCGCCTTCAATGTTGATTTTCGAAAGTTCCTTTAAATCTTCCCATGCAAAAATAATATTATAACCGTCTACAAGAAGATACTCTGTTTCCTGAGAAACCACTTTTTTTCGCGGTGTATAACCGGAACTGCCGAATTCTACTTTACTTTGTCGATTAAATCGATTGCGTTCCCGCTTGATCGGCCCATATGTCCGTTCAAAAATCTCATGCAGTTCTTCTTCGCTGATGAATTCCGGCATAAACGATACCGGACGAGCCTGCACTATTTTCTTCTTGAGGGGAGATTCAGTATGCATCTTTTCATCTACTTCTTCCCAACTTACGTTATATCCTGCACCGTGAGCACAAAATACCGAACCGGTTGGATTCTCTAAATCCGCTTCTGGATCATAGCCGATTTCTTCCATCACTTGCTCTGCATTGTGGCACGGTTCATATCCTTTTAATTGTAAGAACAATCGTCCGTGTCCTTTTGTATAGGCAATGACTTCCGTCTGATAATCCCGCATCGTCACAACCGGAGCCGTTCCTTTTAAGATTGCTGTCTCACCGTCCATTTCAGGAGAGGAAAAATCCGCCTGCATACGCTGCAGATCTGACATGGCTCTTCCCACCATCTCTGTCGGTACTTCTAACTGATATTCATAAACCGGTTCTAATAGAATATTTTTTGCTTTTCGAAGACCTTGACGAACCGCTCGATAAGTGGACTGCCGGAAGTCTCCACCTTCCGTATGTTTGAGATGGGCTCGTCCCATGATGAGCGTAATCTTCATGTCTGTAATTTCAGAACCTGTCAACACACCTTTATGTGCTTTTTCTTCCAAATGGGTCAAAATCAATCGCTGCCAGTTACGATCTAACACATCTTCACTACAATCTGCAGCAAACTCCATGCCACTTCCACGCTCTTTGGGTTCTAATAAAAGACGAACTTCTGCATAATGGCGCAACGGTTCAAAATGCCCACAACCTTCTACAGCTTCCGCAATCGTTTCTTTATATACGATGCTTCCTGTTCCGAAATCCACCTCTTCCCCGAAACGCTCTGCAATCTGATTTTTTAAAATCTCAATTTGCACCTCTCCCATTACCTGTGCATGAATTTCACCGGACGCCTCATTCCACAAAATATGAAGCTGTGGTTCTTCTTCCTCTAATTGTTTTAAGTTCAAATACATTGTATGTACGTCTGCCTGCTCCGGCAATACAATCTGATAGGTCAATACCGGTTCCAATATCGGTTGCTCTGAAGCTTTTTCTATACCTAATCCTTCACCGGAATAGGTTGTATTTAAACCCATCACCGCGCAAACGCAGCCTGCCTTCGCTTCTTGCACAAGTTCATATCCTGCGCCGGAATAAATGCGAAGCTGATCTGCTTTTTCTTCCTCTTTTAGCTCAGTTTTTACTTTCAGAGACCCTCCTGTGATCTTCATATGGGTAAGACGCATTCCCTGTTTATCTCTTGAAATCTTATATACCTTTGCACCGAATTCTTCCGGATATTCGATAGCTTCTGTATATCGATCCAGACCTTCTAAAAATTCTTCTACGCCTTCCATTTTAAGAGCAGAACCAAAATAGCACGGGAATACTTTTCTTTGTGCGATCAAATTTCGGATCTCATCATTATTGGGTAATTTCCCTTCAAAATACTGCTCTAATAACTCCTCTTCGCATACTGCAATATTTTCATAAAAAACTTCTCTATCTTGTTCTTTTGAAAAATCAACACATCGTTCATCTAGACGCTTTTTCAGTTCGTCTAATACTTTCTTTTTCTCCGTACCCGGTTGATCCATTTTATTAATAAATAGGAATACCGGAATCTCATATTTTTTTAATAAACGCCACAACGTCTGTACATGCCCCTGCACTCCATCCGGCGCGCTGATGACAAGAATTGCATAATCTAACACCTGCAATGTTCGCTCCATCTCTGCTGAAAAATCCACATGCCCCGGTGTATCAAGAAGCGTAACCATTTTCTCATTCAACGGAATTTCCGCTTGTTTGGAAAAGATCGTAATTCCTCTGGAACGCTCTAATTCATAATTATCTAAAAATGCATTTCCATGATCTACCCGTCCCAAGGCCCGAATCTTACCCGTTCTATATAAAATACTTTCTGCAAGGGTTGTTTTCCCCGCGTCTACATGGGCCAAAATTCCCACCGTTAATCGATTGCTTTTCATGATCTATGTTCCCCTATTTCCGCAAACACAGTATTTAATGTCTTTACCGCATCTACAAATGTATAAAATTTTCCTGCCGTCAAACTTTTTTGCACGGTAGACTGTGTAATGCCTAGTCGCTTTGCTACTCCCGACTGTTTTTCATCATACTTCATCACATTATATATGATTTCTCTTTGTCTGTCACTCCAAGAGCTCTCAATTGTTGTAAGAAGCGATAAAATTGTATTCACTAAATACAGTTTTTCATTCGGTTCACCGGCAACTTCTACTCGTACATCGGTCAGAATCGTTTGCTTTCTTTTCTCTAATTCTCGTAAAAAAATGATCGATTCTCGTGCTTTTTCATATCCCGGACCTTTTACCCGAATCGAAAGTTCATTCATACTTTCTTCTTCCACTTCTCCAATCCCGATTCCAAAACGGATATGATATGGCTGCATTTTATATTTAATCTCCAAAAGAATCGATAACAGTTGCTTTCCTTCGCAAATCAGCCCTTGAAATTCATTGTTGATCGTTGGCATGAATTTTGCTGAAATCACCGCTTCATATTGCTGATTGATTTCGCGTAATACTTCCTCCAATCGTTTCAGATATTCCGATTCTTCCTGATTCATTTTTAGTATAGGTTCTCCGATCACAGAGATATATGGTTTTGAAAAAAAGAAGAAAAACATGCAATCCCTCCTTACAATATCATTCTATTAATTATTATATTGCTATAAATACGAATATACAATGTTTATTCATGTTTTTATCTATAAATTTTTTCATTCGTATTTTTATCTATATTTCATCATTATATATAAAATAGTGAATATTAATCACTATCTTTTTCTTGTCATCTATGATATGATGATAGAAAATACTTTCATATACAAAGGAGTATACAATTATGAACTATACAATCAGACCTGTTACCTCTCAAGATATTGATGCACTTACTGAAGTGGAATCCATCTGTTTCCCTGCCGCAGAAGCAGCATCAAAAGAATCCTTTATCAACCGGGTAGCTGCTTTTCCAGAATGTTTCTTCGTAGCTGAGGCAGACGGAAAAATCATTGGTTTCATCAATGGTATGGCAACAGATTCTACCGTCATCGAAGATATTATGTTTGAAGACAGTTCTTATCATAAGATAGACGGTGCATATCAAAGCATCTTTGGCTTGGATGTGCTTCCTGAATATCGCTGTCAAGGTATTGCTGCTGCTCTCATGAATCATATGATTGAAAACGCAAGAGAAAAAGGTCGAAAAGGTCTTATCCTCACATGTAAAGATCGACTGATTCATTATTATGCAAAATTCGGATATGAAAATATGGGAATCTCTAATTCTGTACACGGCGGCGCTGTATGGTACGATATGGTTTTAAACTTTTCATAATTCACATATCAAAAGAACACGGCAATCACCGTCTCAGATTGCCGTGTTCTAATATAATTCCATCTATAAGTTTTGACGCTTTGCTTCGTGTCATTCCTTTATAGTCCGGTGTCATCTCTAACTGGTGACATTGGATCAAAGCCTGTAAAAATTTAATCTGTTTTTCTGTTGCAGGCTGTACCTTTTTCGGTCTGTACTGTAGTTGTTCCGGTCGAAAAGATGCCGGATATTTTTCTTCAAAATAATGCCCCATCATATGATAAATTTTCGCCGTCGCAAGCGCATCGTGATAAGCTCGGTGAGCAGCAGGATTGATAATCTTATAATAGCTGCATAATGCTTCCAAACTTCTGGATTCCAAATCCTTATGTACCTTTTTTGCAATTTTCAAAGTATCCAAGCCTTCTTTTTCAAATGACAATCCATATCTGGTTGCATAGAGTTTCATGAATTTATAATCAAACATGATATTATGTCCAAGTAACAGATATCCGTCACAAAACTGAACAAATTCTCGAATCACTTCTTCCGTATCTCTGGCACCGGCAACCATTTCATTGGTGATCCCTGTAATATTGGTAATCATTGCAGAAATAGGTTTTTCCGGTTTCAAGAACTGCATATAACGGTCTATAACCTTTCCATCTTGTACTTTTACAGCGCCGATTTCTATAATATTGTCTTCCTCTTCACTCAATCCGGTTGTCTCCAGATCAAATGCAATGTACGTTTTTATCATCTAATCACCTTTTATCTAATACGATTCGAAAATCGTTTGCAAATACTGTTTCACTTTTTTTATTCTATGATCAAATTGCTCATAAAAGTCTTCTTCCGCTTTGTACGGTTCTAAAAAGAAACTTTGCAAGAGAAACATATTGATCGTCTTTACTTTTTCTTCTTCTATTTTCAAAAGTTTTTCCTGTAACTCCAATAAGAAATAGTGCCACTCTGAAATAAAGGATTCATATTTCTTCAAATCCGGTGTATCTATCCATTTTTTTACTTTTACCTTTGTTCGATTTTCTTTTTTACACTCATGAATCTGCAGAAAGTATTTGAAACCACCGTCTTCATAAAAACGCCCCAAAGGAAACAAACGACAAATACTCGGTCGGATTCCATGGATACTGCATCTTCCTTCCTCATTTAGAAACGCACAGCACTCCTTCTCACCGCCCATTTTCAAATTAGGTAAAATAATTCCATCTGCAACATTGAGTTCAATTTTATCTGACAAAAGCTGTTCAAACCGAACTCCTAATCCGGTTGTCAGTCGATAGATATCGAGCGGATCAAGAACAATCGAGCTACCCATTCCTCTGCAGCAGGCAGAACAGCCCTCACAATCTCCGCAATCTGCCTTTACAAGATCATTCGCCGTATATAATTTTCCATCGGAAATTTCTTCCATTCGTACATTACGTTTCATTTTTCTCTCCTACTCTCTTCGTAAAATATCCAGTGTGTGTGCACTTGCCCCTAGTAATTCCGGTCTTTCACATGTATGAAGATGATAGTCAATAAATGTAGCAAATGTCTCCTCATCCATAGCATTTAAGATTGGTCGCATGTAATTTGCCGGGCCGTCTGCCGCTACAATCTGGATTCTTGTCACTCCGGCATCATCATTGATTGCCTGAATATCTTCTAAGCGCACATAATCATACAAATCCTCTGGCTTTGGCGTGACACGATATTCCTGATTAATCTTCCCATCTCGCAGACTTTCCAAAATATGATTTTCCTTAAATCCATATGTTAAAATACTATATTCATTCATACAGTAAGCAACAAGGATCACGCCGCCTTTTTTTGTCACCCGTTTTGCTTCCGATAATGCTTTTACTTTATCTTCATGAGTATATAAATGATACATCGGACCAAATACAAGCGTCAAGTCAAAGGATTCATCATCAAATCGTTTGAGATTCAGCGCAGTTCCCTGGTAAGCTTTTACCGTACTTTCTTTCTGCTTTAAAATCCCAAGATTATACTTTACAAGCTCTAATGCAGTAACGTCATACCCCTCTTCTGCGAGCGCCACCGAGTAGCGCCCTGTTCCGGCTCCTACATCCAAGATTTTCGCCTGCGGAAATTCTTCCAGGTATTTATGAATATACTTCATGGACGTAATGTATTCTACTTGCCCATGTCTTCTTGTCAGTCTCTTTTCCTCACAAAATTTATTATAATATTTTTCAAGTTCTGATTGCATATATCTGCTCCTACTCTTTTGCATAAACTATGTCTATTATAATATTAAATTGCATTTAAGGCAACAAAAACGGAGTGCAAACTGCACTCCGTTCGTCCGTACGCTTTTAGAATTTGTTGTAATGAACTTTGTCAAATAATAAATCATCTTCTGTGTATGCTGCAGGTTTTCCTTCAGGCTGTCCAAGTGTTAAGATAGCCTCTACTTTGTAGTTTGCAGGAATTGTAAGCACATCTTTCACAAAATCTTCTGCTGTTCTTCCGTCATTTGCTTCACGAAGTCTTGCTTGTACCCAGCAGCTTCCAAGTCCTAAACTGTCAGCCATAAGGTGCATATTTGCCATAGCTACTGAACAGTCTTCTACCCATACATCTGTCTTATTCTCATCTGCGATTACAACGATAGCAGCTTCACAAGATTTCAGCATAGCAACAGATCCTGTTCTGCAATCTGCAAGCTTCTGTAATACGTCTTTATCATTTACTACGATAAACTCCCAAGGTTTGATATTCTTACCTGTTGCGCCAAGTAATCCTGCAGATACCACTTTCTTCACATCGTCTTCAGAAACAGGCTCTCCTGTATACTTTCTTACGCTGCGGCGATTGTACATCATTTCTAATAAACTCATAATTCGCATCTCCTTTATTATATTTCATCTAAGATTAACGATATCACAATCTTTCTTTCCTTTCAAGTGCATTTCACGTAGGTTTTTCGAATGAATTTTATCTATTTTAGCTAATCCGGATTTCAATTCTCTACATTTGTTCTACGACTACATGCGAGCCGTCAACATTCACTACAACAATCTTTGTTCCACATTTGAAAGATTTTTTAAGACTTCGTGCCTTTATAATCTGTCCATCGATTTTGACGGTGCCTTTGCGGTCAATATCAGAAACAACTTCTCCCGTTTTCCAAATGAATTGTTCCAGTTTCTTTATTTGTTTCTTCTTAAAAACTACACGCTCAATGCGAACGATCACTCCAAGCAAAACTGTCCAAATTACCCATTGCATGTAATCTCTTGCAACTAAGGAAGTCCCTGCCGCACATATTACATAAGCATTAAACGGATATCCACCATACTTATTTTTAAAAGGAAATGTTACGTTTCCAAATGTCCCGGAAATGATTCCATAAATCATTAACAAATATCCCGCGGCTGAAAGCATCGTATTAACTACCTCATCTTTAAAAAGACCGTTTTGCGCAAATCCCCACATTGCAACATACCCTAATGATGCAAACAAAAGATAAATCAATATATTCTTTACTTCATTGCTCGGTTTATGCTTATCTGTCAATTTTCCAATTAATTCTTCCGGTTTTCCCATATTGGCAATTGCTTTTCTCTCTGCCTGACGTCGCGTCATTCCTCTTTTCTCATATGTAGGAATCAGCTCATCAATTTGATTTGATACGTCTTCCGCAATCGCATTTCTCACTTGATAATCAGCGACAGGTGTTGTAAGCGTTCTTAAAAGGTTATAACGTTCCACTTTTCTTCCTCCTGTTGTATCTTTCTATTTTCATACAATACAACATTATAGAGCCACTCATCTAGCTAGTCAACTTCTATCTATCATAATAAATCTTTTTTACATTATGCCGGTTCAACGATTCATCGAAATCAATCTTCAAACTTTAGCTCTGTCAATATTTTCTGCATCATTTGTATTTCATTTGATATATATTTGTTCTTATGCATCACAAAGTCAATATTTCTTTTCACTGCAACATTACGAACCGGAATCACAACCATCTCCCCGCGTTCCACCTCTTGTTTCACCATTCGCCTTGAAAATACGGCAATTCCTCTTCCATGAATGACTGCATTTTTAATCGCCTCTGTATTGGTACTACAAAATACTCGATTCAATTGCAGCCCTGCATCTTCAAACAACTTCTCATATTGATTTCGTTCTGCACTCCCGCTTTCTCTGCTTGCATAGTCCTGCCCTTGCAGCATATCTAATGTAACCATCGTTTCTTTTGCCAATGGATGATTCATGTTGCAGACTAAGACCAACTCATCTTCACAAACCGGAGTGATTACAAGATCTTTATTTTTTAAAATCCCCTCTACAATTCCAACATCCACTTCATTTGTGAGGATTAACTGCTCAATTTCCGAGGAATTTGCTACAATTACGCTAATTTGGCATTGTGGAATCCGTTCCTTCACCTCATCTAGTATTTCCTCGATCAAACAAGTCCCAACAGAAACACTACAGCCAATTCTTAGACTACTCTTTTCGGCCGCTTGATTCATGGCAGCTTCCATCTGCTCAAAAGAATCTAATATATGACGAGAAAAAGAGAGCATAAGCTCCCCTTCTTTTGTCAGATATATTTTTTGAGAAAGACGTTCAAATAACTTAACTCCGTAATATTTTTCAAGTTCCGCAATCGCCTGACTGATGCTAGGCTGCGTAATATGCAGCTCTTTCGCAGCTTTACTCATACCGCCTAGATCTGCGACTGTCTTAAATATTTTCAAATGTCGTATCGTCATCTTATCCCTCTTTACTTTCTTCGTAAAACTAAATTGCTCCCATTACTGCATAGATAGCAGTTCCTACAACACCGCTTCCTAATATGATCGCAATCGCACTTGCTTTATATTTTCTTAAAATATATAGATCAACAATAAAAATTGCAAGTTCTACATAGCGGATATTGGAAAGTACAACATCCTGTAACTCTGCCTGAAATAGTCCAAGCATTAAAATTGACGCACCTGCCGAACCGATCAAAGCTACTACCGCCGGTCTCATTGCTCCTAATACAACCTGCACACCACCGACTGTACGGTATTTATAGTAGAAATGTGCAAGAACAAGACAAATGCAGAACGAAGGAATGATACATCCTATCGAGCAAAGCAACACTCCCGGAATCCCTGCAATCCGCATACCGACAAAGGTTGCTGAATTGATGGAGATCGGTCCCGGAGTCATCTCTGCAACTGTAATCAAATCCGAGAATTCTTCCATTGTCATCAATCCATGAATATTTACAATCTGTTCCTGGATAAGCGGAATTGCCGCGTACCCGCCTCCCACACTGAACATTCCTACCTGAATAAAAGCAAAAAATAACTTCAACAATAATACCATTATGCAATTCCTCCGTTCTTCTTCTCTTTTGTGCCAAAAGATTGTACTGCAAGATCAATCAATCCAATTCCAAGACATGTTAAAATAACAAGCATTGCGCTTACGTCTAAGAAATACGTTGCTACAAAAGCGACAACCATCATTGCAATGTATAAAAATCTTCTTGTTTTTATTACATTCCCCGCAAGATTGATGACTACATCAAAAATTACGGCTGCAACACCTGCTCGCATAACCTGTAGCGCAGTGCTGATATATGGATTGGTACGAAACTCCTCATAGAACAGAGAAATAATCGAAATAATAATCATCGGTGGAAGAATCGTTCCCAAAATCGCGGTCAACGATCCGATAACACCGGCGATTCGATAGCCGATAATGACCGATGCATTGACAGGAAGCGGTCCCGGCGCCGACTGCGTAATTGCAGTCACATCTAACATCTCATCTTCTTCTAACCACTTGAGTTCTTCTACATATTTTTTCTTCATGAGAGATACAATCACGAATCCCCCACCAAATGTACATGCACTAAGCACGAACATGGATTTAAATAAAACCCATAACTTACTATAATCTTTTTTCATAATAACCTCCACAAAACTTTTTCTGATTCTCAACTCCAAGAAAAAGTTTAGCATAGGTTATATCATTTGTAAAATACATATGTTTTATAGTTCTTATAGGTATTTACCTATCAATCTTTTTTAAAAGACTTTTAATATCTTTCACGCATTCTCCCGAATATAAATCACCGTCAATTAGGATATTTGGAGATGTTCGGCATTGTTTCAGACAATTTCTTGTTCGAAGCACATACTTTCCATCTTTTGATGTCCCATCTTTTCCTATTTCAAGGTCTTTTTTTATTTTTTGCAAGATTTGAAAACTGTCTTTATTACCACAGCGTTCTCCTGTACAAACGATGATTTCGTGCAAATTTCCAGATTCCTTAATACTTGGATACATTTTCATGATAACAGCAAGAAATTTCTCTGTTATTCCCGTTGTTTCAATTACTCTTTCCTTGAGATTAGGCGTAATACATCCCTCAACTTCTTGCAATTCTCTCAAAAGAGAAACAACCATCTCTTGCGTTCCCTTATCTTTTTGACTTTCGTAATAAGAAAAAATCTCTTCTATCTGCTCGTTTTTTTCTTCTAAGCTCATACTAATCTCCATTCCGCCGCTTTGCGGCGGCACAAATAGTGATGAAAGATTTCACT
>OLRL01000484.1_pt1 | contig 27720 bp, 27 predicted proteins | sample 1643201 | NCBI WGS metagenome assembly OLRL01 (sample SAMEA3136649, study PRJEB25190) | human gut metagenome | biome: human gut; feature: human-associated habitat; material: faeces | place: Austria | collected 2013
TCTTCTACTTCGCGTGAATAAATCATTTTAAAACTCCTTTCAAGTATAGATTGACTTATAATGTTGTTAAAATGAACCTAACAACCTATGTTTATTTTCTCACAAAATCTGCCGTTCGTCCAGTCATATTTTGCAAAAATAAGAAAAAAACTGTAGATATTTTTCCTTTTGTGGAAATCCACGGCATCTTATGATAGAATACATCTATATTTTTATAAAAAGGAGAATTTTATGTTCAATCATACCCCTGATTCTTTTCTTCCGGAAAAATGCCGGATTTTAAGCGGCAGCGCCTTAAAAATGATCGCTATGCTGACCATGCTTATAGACCACACGGGAATGGCGGTTTTAAGCCAGCTTCCACAGGCGCAGATTCCACTTTTTTCTTTTTTGGGAAATCCGGTTTCTCTTTACCGGCTTTCCAGAGATATTGGACGTGTAGCTTTCCCCATCTTCTGCTTTTTGCTGGTAGAGGGCTTTCTTCACACAAAAAATCGCTTCCGCTATGGAAGAAATCTGCTTTTGTTTGCTGTGATTTCTGAGCTGCCCTGGAATTATATTCACACAAACACGTTCTCCTATGAAAAACAAAATGTATTTTTTACGCTGTTTATCGGGTATCTGGGATTTTGCGCTCTGGAATATTTCCGGGAAAAACAGACGCTTCAGTTTTTCTCCGTTCTGGGACTTTTTGGTGTTTCCTTTTTCTTTCAGGCAGATTACGGCTGGAAAGGGTTCATTTTTCTTCTTATTATGTACACGCTCCACAGAGAACGGACAGCCCAGGCAGTTATCGGAAGCTGCTGGCTTGCCTACGAGTGGAAAGCCTGCTTTGCCTTTCTTTCCATTAATATGTATAATGGAAAAAGAGGATTTATAAAAGGAAAAGGGGCAAAATACTTTTTTTACGCATTTTACCCCTTACACCTTACCTTATTAATTTTTATACGGCAGTATCTGCTTTAAACACCAAAATCACTGTTTTTTTACAACTTCTTTTCCGCTCTTATAAATACTGTCTGCGGGAACACATCCGCGGACAGAAGAGAGCGGATAAATATTTGTATTTCTTCCAATTACAGTTCCCGGATTTAAAACAGAGCCGCAGCCCACCTCTACATTGTCGCCAAGCATTGCGCCGAATTTCTTAAGACCTGTCTCCACTTTTTCTTCTCTGTCTTTTACAACGACCAGCTCTTTGTCTGACTTCACATTGGAGCAGATAGATCCTGCACCCATATGCGATTTATATCCAAGGACAGCGTCGCCGACATAATTATAATGAGGAACCTGAACCTTATTAAAAAGAACCGCGTTTTTCAGTTCTGTAGAATTGCCAACCACTGCTCCCTCTCCGATGATCGCTTTTCCTCTTATGAAAGCACAGTGACGGACTTCCGCATCTTTTCCGATAATAACCGGACCGTTAATGCAGGCTGTCGGCGCCACCTTTGCTGTTTTTGCAATCCAGATGTCGCCCTCCCTGTGTTCATACTCTTCCGGATCCAGAGTATTTCCAAGTTTTACAATAAAATCGCCGATTTCCGGAAGAACTTCCCAGGGATATGTTTTTCCCTCAAACAATTCTGCCGCTATAGTTTCTTTCAGGTTCAGAAGCTTCTCGATCGTATAATCTTTCATCATTTCTTTTTTCCTCCTCGTTTTGCATCTGCCGCCTTTGCCGGATAATTGGCGGAAACAGCGTCAAAAAACTGGCGCAGAGCATACTGATAATTGCTTTCCTCTACCTGGCGTGTACGAAGTCTCACAAATCGCTCCAGCTTATCCATATATTCCTGCTCTGTAATACTTCCCTCTGCCACATAGTTCAGCCCTTTTTCCCAGCTCGCTGTAAGCTCCGGGTTTAAAAGCTGGCGGATAGAACAGTTTACCACATCAAAAATCATTTCTCCCAGAAGTGTGGGAGTGATGATCTGTGTTTTCTTGTTAAGAGAAAGATACTTAATATAAAACAGTTTTTTCAAAATCTCCGCCCTTGTAGCGCTGGTACCGATCCCCGCGCCTTTTATCTGGGCGCGCAGCTCCTCATCTTCTATAAGCTGTCCCGCATTTTCCATTGCAAGGATCATGGAACCGGAATTATACCGTTTAGGAGGAGAAGTTTCTCCCTCTTTTATGCTCAGATCGTCCACCTGCAGTATATCATTTTTTTTCAGCTTCTGCAATGCTTCCAGAAGAGCAGCATCACAGGCGGTTTCCTGCTCTTCTCCTGCGCCTTTTTCTCCGTCGGAAGCTTTTCTTCCCGCAAAGGAATTTGTTGCAATAGAGAGGTAGCCTTCCTCCAGAAGAACACGGAAAGAAGAGAAAAAACGCTCATTCTGCATATTTGTTACAAGATTTACTTTCTGATATACAGCCGGAGGATAAAAAATACAAAGGAAACGTCTCACGATCGTCTCATACACTCTCTGAGAAAGAAGAGACAGACTGTTTAACGCGCCAAGTCCCTGCCCTGTCGGAATAATGGCATAATGGTCTGTGATCTGTTTATCATTCACATACCGGGTTTTTGCAATATTTTTATAAGTGCCGGTTTCAAGAATCTTTCCTGCCGCCTCCCCTGCCTGAGAGTAATTTCGAAGCCCGGAAATATTTTTATATATTTCCTTTGCAACAGCTGCTGACAGAACATGGGCGTCTGTTCTCGGATACGTTACCAGCTTTTTCTCATAAAGCTCCTGCACTACCCGAAGCGTTTCGTCCGGGCTTATTTTAAAAAGCTTTGCGCACACATTCTGAAGCTCTGCAAGATTAAAAAGAAGCGGAGGATTCTTATTTTCTTTCTTCCGTTCTATCTTTTCCACTGTACAGAAAAGAGGAGACCCCTGCTTCAGCAGAGAAATAAGGGCTTCTGCCTCTTCTTTTTTCTTAAAACCGTTTTCCTTATATAAAAGAGGGGACTGGAAATACCGGCTTCCCTCCACAGCTCTCCACTCGCCCTCAAACTGTTTTCCTTCCAGTGTTACTTTATTAAGCACTCTGTAAAAAGGTGTTTTTACGAAAGAGCGGATTTCCCTTTCTCTTCTTACTACCATACCGAGAACACAGGTCATTACTCTTCCTACAGAAATCGCCTGATATTTTGTTCCGAGATAGCCGGACACGCTGTTTCCATATCGGAGTGTCAGCACGCGCGAAAAATTAATTCCCATAAGATAGTCTTCTTTTGCCCGAAGGTATGCGGAAGAGGCAAGATTATCATAAGCAGAAAGATCCTTTGCCTCTCGGATTCCTCTTAAAATCTCTTCCTCTGTCTGAGAATCGATCCACACACGTTTCTGTTTTTTATTTTTTACTCCTGCCATCTGCGCTACAAGACGATAAATATATTCTCCCTCGCGCCCGGAGTCTGTACAGACATAAATGGTATCTATATCTGCTCTGTTTAACAGTTCTTTCACGATTTTAAACTGTTTGCTCACTCCCGGAATGACTTCATACTTAAATTCGCGCGGTAAAAAAGGCAGGGTATCAAAACTCCACCTTTTATATTTCATATCGTATTTTTCCGGGTAGCTCATGGTAACCAGATGCCCCACGCACCAGGTTACCACAGAATCTTCCGACTCCAGATAGCCGTCCCGTCTTTGTCCGTTGATTTTGAGAGCTTTCGCAAACTCCTGTGCCACACTTGGCTTTTCTGCTATGTATAAAGCTTTTGCCATTATTTATCTGCACTCATCTTTCTAAGGGGCCATGCCAGTAAAACAGCGCCTCCTATCATATTTCCCAGTGTTACGATCAGCATGCTCTTCGCCATTGCTCCCAGAGATAATCCAGGCACCAGACAAAAGGCTGCTGTAAAAATTCCCATATTTGCAATACAGTGTTCAAAACCGCTTACAACAAAGCCTGAGATACACATTACGATCATCAGGAATCTTCCTGCTTCACTCTTTAATTTCATTCCGCAGAGAACGCCGAGGCATACAAAGAAATTACAGAGCACTGCGCGGAAAAACATTTCTCCCATCGGAATAGAGAGTTTGTTGTTTATAAATCCTGCAAAATAATCTGCAGTTCCGGAAGCACCTGCTCCCACAAAAATCAGAGCCAGTATCAGACAGCCCACAAAGTTTCCAACATAGCTGACAAGCCATACCTTACCGGCTTCACCCCAGGTTACTTTTTTGTCGTATGCGCCAAAAGCCATAACCATATTATTTCCGGTAAACAGTTCCCCGCCTACAAAGGAAATCAAAAGTACTGCAATGGCAAACACGATCGCTCCCAGGAATTTCCCCCACTCCGGCATGGTTTTGGAAAATACGCTGCCGACTACGTTGCTGAAAATCATGGCAACTACAATAAAAAAGCCCGCCATAACCGCTCGCACAAAGTACTTGAAAAAGTCCTGATTCAACAATGAAATTTTCCCTTTTGCAGCATTTGATATTTTTTCAACATCTTCGTAGTTCATACAAACACCTCCACTTGTTTTGTTGTGAACATTATAGCACTTTGACATTCTTTTCACAATACCTTGTCAAAGAAAAAATAAAATTGTGGAAATTGCACAAAATTTACCCTGTCTTTTTCTTCCGCAGCCTTGAATTGAAAATTTATTTTTCTTCTGTTATAATGATAGCGGTTTGGGTGTCGTTGGGTAACTGGTGTGCCCCCTGGTCTTCAAAACCTGTGCTGGACGTGAAAAAGCGCCCTGGGTGAGTTCGATTCTCACAGGCACCCGCCAGACAATAACGCTTCTTTCAACATTTCTATAAGCATTTCCTTTTCCTCAGAAAAAATCGTTCTCATATGCAGCAGCACCTCTTCTTTCTTTACCTGAGAAATCACAGGATTTTTCTGCTGTCGCAGACGTGCAGCAAACACTCCCGCGCTTTCTTTTTCCGGTTTTACAGAAAGAGAAACATCTGAAAGCGTCTCTCCCGGAAGAGAACCGCCCCCTACCATAGCAATATCTTCCCGAACCTGGATCTTCCCTTCAAATCCGTCTTTCAAAAGCTCAGCCTTTATTTCTTCCGCCTGACTTTTCAACTCTTCTGTCTGTCTCCTGAGCATCTTCAGCACAGGAATATTTTCCCACACCGTCTCTTCCTTAAGATATTCCCGGAAAGTTGCCTCCAGAACAGCCGTTGTACATTTATCCAAACGCAGTGCCCGCATCATGGGGTGATTTTCTATTATTTCTATATACTTCTTTTTTCCTGTGATAATTCCCGCCTGCGGTCCTCCCAGAAGCTTATCACCTGAAAAACATACAATATCTGCACCTTTTTTTAACATTTCCTGTACTGTAGGTTCATGAGAAAGGCCAAGTTTTTCAAGATTAACAAGAACTCCGCTGCCCAAATCCACAATTACGGGAACGTGATATTCTTTTCCTGCTTCCACAAGCTCTTCCACAGATGGCGATTCTGTAAAACCGATTATTTTATAGTTGCTTGTATGAACTTTTAGAAAAGCCCCTGTATTTTCTGTTACTGCTTTTCTGTAATCATCTATTCTTGTTCTGTTTGTGCAGCCTGCTTCACGAAGAACAGAACCACTTTCTTCCATCACTTCCGGTATACGGAAATGTCCTCCTATTTCCACAAGCTCCCCTCTTGAGATTATGACCTCCCTGTTTCTTGCCAGAGCAGAAAGAATAAGAGTAACTGCAGCCGCATTATTATTGACAGCAACAGAAGCCTCTGCCCCTGTCACCTGGCAGATTAATTTCTGATAGTGATTCTGCCTTTTTCCTCTTTTCCCTTCTTCCAATTCATATTCCAGATTACCATACCCTGCCATTGCCTGATATGCTGCTTCCATCTGCCTGCGTCCAAGAGGTGCACGCCCAAGATTCGTATGAAGAAGAATCCCTGTGGCATTGATCACCCTCCGGAAAGAAGCTCGGTTCTCTTTTTCTGTCCGTATGTGGATTTGACGCCTCAATTCCATGAGAAGAGCTTCTCCCTCTTCCCGGGTTTTGCAGTTTAAAATTTCTTTTCGGACCCTTTTTACTTCTTCCCGGATAACAGCAATCACACTCTGCCTCCCGTACTGAAGACAGAGTGTGACTGTATCCGGTTCCTGTAAAAGAGTATCCACACCGGGGATCCGGCGTAACATATCTTTTTTTTCCATATTATCCCATCATTTTATCTGTATATTAAAAACCTGTCTTTTTTTGTTATTGCCTCTCCCACTGCTGCACAGGGAAGAGAACGGGCTTTCATTTTCTCTATCAGACTTTCTGCTTCTTCCCTTTTTACAGAAAGAAGAAGTCCTCCTGAAGTCTGGGGATCATAAAATAGATCTTCCAGCCAGAGTTCTGACACTTTGCTGTCTACATCATTTTCCAGATATTCCCGGTTTCTGTATGCGCCTGCAGGAATCAGTCCCATTTGCGCATACTCTTTCGCTCCCTTTAAAACAGGAAGTTTTTCTCCGTAAATCACAAAAGAACAATCGCTTCCCTTCGCCATTTCCATAGCATGCCCGGAAAGACCAAAGCCAGTTATATCCGTACAGCTGTGAATAGAAAATTCTGCCGCTGCATCCCTTGCGTACTTATTTAAAAATGCCATACTTTTTGCAGCAAAGTCCGCCTCTTCTTCCGAGGCTATCTCCCCTTTGATTGCAGTGGAAAGTATTCCTGTTCCAAGTGCTTTCGTAAGAATCAGAATATCTCCAGGCTGTGCTCCACAGTTTTTCCACATCTTTTCCGGATTTACAAAACCGGTTACGCAAAGTCCGTATTTTGGCACATCATCAGATATGGTATGTCCTCCTGCAAGAAGCGCACCTGCCTCCTCTATTTTATCTGCACCACCCTTTAAGATTTCTCCTAAGATTTCTATGTCAAGACAATCCGGAAAGGCCGCTATATTTAAGGCGAGACGCGGTTCTCCTCCCATTGCGTACACATCGCTTAAAGAATTGGCAGCAGCAATCTGTCCAAATAGGTACGGCTCATCCACAACAGGAGTAAAAAAATCCACTGTCTGAATCATTGCCATCTTCTCATTTATTTTATAGACAGCAGCATCATCTGATGTTTCTGTCCCCACTAAAAGCATGGGGTCACTAAATTTTGGCAGCTTACCCAAAACTTGGGCAAGGGTCTTTGGACCTTTTTTGGCCGCTCAGCCGGATGTTGTTGCCATCTGTGTAAGACGTATCTTATTTTCAGCCATTTCCTCACCTCCTGCTCATTTTTCTGCTGGATTTTGTAAAATCCTTCCGTTTTCTGTGTTTTTTGTAAAACCTTCTCTGTCAAACTGTTCAAGAAGTGCAATTGCTACTTTTCTGGAACAGTTCAGGTAATCTCTGTATTTTCCTGTCTGTATTGCCTCTTCTTTCCCACACATTTCCAGAAATGTCCTCTTCGCCTTTTCATAATATTCCCTGTGTATACAATATTGCCTGTCAAGGCGAAGAAGAATCTTTTGATTTAAAAGAGAGAAAAAAATCTTCCGGAATTTTTCAGGTTTTTTCTGTTCTTTTATATAAAGTTCTGTAGAAGGAAGAGAAAAGCCCGCATCCAGATAATACTTCCGGATTTCCTGGGAAATTTTACCGTCCTCCTCTTTCAGCACTACATAAAAATCTTTTCTGCTGACGAACCCGTCCTTTTCCTTAATTACTTTTCTACCTTTTAAAACAGAAAGAATATCATCTGCAATCCGGCTGTTTTTCACGCCAAGTCTGCTTCTCACTTCCTCCAGAGCCATACCTTCTTTCAAAGGATATTTTTTATGAAACTCCTCCAGAAATCTTTCTGCCTTTCTCTTATAAAATTCCATTTCTTCTTTGTGAATATACAGATCCTCCTCAAGGTATACAAGGCACTCCGTCTTTGTAAGATGTTCTGCGGCTCTTTCTATTTTTGCTCTGTCAAGCGCGCTTCTTTTTGAAATCTCCTCAAGAGACAAAAACTCTCCCCAGTGCTCACGAACGGAAATCTCAAGCATCTCCTCAAACGTACCCTGTTCCTTGATTTTGCAGGATTTTTCTGCTTTTTCATCACAGTGTCTGTGTTTTTTTGGCGCAGAGTCAAGGACAATCCCCCCTCCGATCGTTTCAACAGGAGAATAAAAACGGATCACAAACCGTTCTCCTTTTTGAAATACTGTCTTTTCCTCCAGACAAAGCTGTGCATAACCGCTCTCTCCAGGATTCAGTTCATCTTTATCCAGAAGAACCACTTTCCCGAGAAGCTCTTTTGCCCCGTGATATACATGTACCCTGCTCCTGTTTTTCACAGAATACGGAGAATGGCGGAGTACAGAAAGACGCACATCCGCCAGCATGGTAGGATACATGCTGTCTTTAAAAGCCAGCACATCTCCTCTTATGATTTCTTCTTTTTTTCTGTCCGGAATGTTTACAGCCACACGCTGACCGGGCCAGGCCTCTTCTCTGTCCTGTTCGTATACCTGTATCTTTCTTATTTTTACAGGTATATTTTCCGGATAAAGAACGGCTTCCTGCCCTTTTTTTATTCTTCCGCCCAGAAGCGTACCTGTCACAACCGTTCCAAATCCTTTTAAAGAAAACACGCGGTCTATGGGAAGGCGAAAAGTCTCTCCGGCAGAATATTCAGGGATTTGCTGATATAACGCAGACAGGGTGTCTTTGAGTCCGTCAATCCCCTCATTTTTATATACAGATACGGGAATAACAGGTGCACGCTCAAGAAACGTACCTTTTACAAGCTTTTGTATATCTTCCTTCACAAGTTCTATAAACTCAGGCTCTGCAAGATCCGTTTTCGTGAGAACAATCACACCGTACCGGACTCCCAAAATAGAAAGAATATCCAGATGCTCCACTGTCTGTGGCATAACCCCTTCGTCAGCCGCAATTACAAGCATGGCTATATCCATACCGCCTGCGCCTGCGAGCATATTTTTCACAAATTTTTCATGGCCGGGAACATCTACAATTCCCACTCTTTTTCCATCTGGAAAATCCAGCCATGCAAACCCCAGTTCTATCGTAATGCCTCTTCTCTTTTCTTCCTTCAGCCGATCCGTGTCGATCCCTGTCAGTGCCCGGATCAGACACGTTTTTCCATGATCTACATGACCGGCTGTCCCAATGATCCCATACCGCATATTTTTATTTTGCCTGAATAAATCCCTTTGCCTTTAATGTTTCCGCACAGAGAATCGCACCGCCAGCTGCGCCTCTTACCGTATTGTGGGAAAGGCCTACGAATTTATAGTCGTATACGCTGTCCTCACGGATTCTTCCCACAGAAACGCCCATTCCGTTTTCATAATCCACGTCCATTGTTACCTGCGGACGGTTGTCCTCCTCAAGGTACTGGATAAACTGCTTTGGCGCGCTTGGAAGAGAAAGTTCCTGCGGCAGGCCGCGGAAGTCTTTTAATGCCTGGATCAGCTGTTCTTTTGTCGGTTTTTTGCGGAATTTTACAAATACAGCGGCAGTATGACCGTTGAGTACTGGCACACGGATACACTGACAGGTGATTACAGGACTCTCTGCAGGAACGATTACGCCCTCCTCAATTTTTCCCCAGATTCTTAACGGCTCTTTTTCGCTCTTTTCTTCTTCGCCGCCAATGTAAGGGATAATGTTTCCTTCCATCTCCGGCCAGTCCTTAAATGTTTTTCCTGCTCCAGAAATCGCCTGATATGTAGTGGCAACTACTTCGTATGGTTCAAATTCTTTCCATGCAGTCAGAACCGGCGCGTAGCTCTGAATGGAACAGTTCGGTTTTACTGCGATAAAGCCTCTCGTTGTTCCAAGACGTTTTTTCTGAAATTCAATCACATCGAAATGCTCCGGATTGATTTCCGGCACTACCATCGGAACGTCCGGCGTCCAGCGGTGTGCGCTGTTATTTGACACAACAGGAGTCTCTGTCTTTGCGTATTCTTCCTCGATCGCCTGGATTTCCTCTTTTGTCATATCTACTGCGGAAAATACAAAATCAACTGTAGACGCTACCTTTTCCACTTCACTTACGTTCATGACAATGAGATTTTTTACTCCCTCAGGCATTGGGGTATCCATTTTCCATCTTGCTCCCACTGCCTCCTCGTATGTTTTGCCTGCGCTTCTCGCGCTTGCAGCGACTGTCACAACCTCAAACCACGGGTGGTTTTCCAGAAGAGAAATAAATCTCTGTCCTACCATTCCTGTTGCTCCTAAAATACCAACTCTCAGTTTTTCACTCATCGTAGTGTCTCCTTTTCCTTTTATTCTTCCTCTAAATATGTTTTATGTTCCCGGATCACGGTTTCCATCACTTCCGGTCCCGGCGCGCCAAGTGTCATTCTTTTTTCCACGCAGGTGCGCATACTGATGGCATCGTAAATATCCTCCTCAAATACAGGGCTTATTGCCTTGTATTCCGAAAGAGGAAGCTCATCGAGAGAAATTCCCTTTTCAATGCAGGCAAGCACAAGCTGCCCTACAATGCCGTGGGCATCTCTGAACGGAACTCCGTGATTCACAAGATAATCTGCCGCGTCTGTTGCATTTGTAAATCCGTTCTTTGCGCTCGCTTCCATATTGTCTTTCTGAAATTCCATCGTGGAAACCATTCCTGTAAACAGGGCAATGCAGCCTTTTGCCGTATCAATGGCGTCAAAGGTCAGTTCCTTATCCTCCTGCATATCTTTATTATATGCGAGAGGAATGCCCTTCATTGTAGTAAGCATGGACATAAGCGCTCCGTAAACACGTCCTGTTTTTCCTCTTACAAGCTCTGCAATATCCGGATTTTTCTTCTGAGGCATAATACTGCTTCCTGTGCTGTAGGCATCGTCGATTTCCACAAAGCGGTACTCATTGGAATTCCAGAGAATGATCTCCTCTGAAAAACGGCTCAAATGCATCATAATTGTGGAAAGGGCGCTTAAAAGCTCGATCACATAATCCCTGTCTGATACGGAATCCATGCTGTTTTTCGTAGGTCCGTCAAAGCCTAAAAGCTGTGCCGTATATTCCCGGTCAAGAGGATAGGTCGTTCCTGCCAGAGCTCCCGCTCCAAGAGGACAGGTGTTCATTCTTTTTCGAATATCAAAAAGTCTTCCTCTGTCTCTTTTAAACATTTCAAAATATGCCCCCACATGATGAGCGAGGGTTACCGGCTGCGCCTTCTGAAGGTGGGTAAAGCCCGGCATATAGGTATGCACATTTTCTTCCATGATTTTTAAAAGAGCTTCTAAAAGCTTCTTTAACTCTTTATCCAGCTCGTCAATTTCATCTCTTACATACAGCTTCATATCAAGGGCAACCTGGTCGTTGCGGCTTCTTCCTGTATGGAGCTTCTTTCCTGCATCTCCGATCCGCTCGATCAGGTTTGCTTCTACGAAGCTGTGAATATCTTCATATTCTGATGTAATAAGAAGCTTTCCTTCTTCCACATCTTTTAAAATACTGTCAAGTCCTGCTATAATGGAATCTCTCTCTTCCTCCGTCAGAATTCCCTGTTTTGCCAGCATCTGCACATGTGCCTTGCTGCCGCGAATATCCTGTCTGTAAAATTTCTGGTCAAAAGAGATGGACGCATTAAAATTATATACCAGCTTGTCCGTTTCCTTCGTGAAACGTCCTCCCCATAACTGTGCCATATCTGCCTCCTTGTGATTCTTATTGTTTTAACAATTTCATGTGTTAGTGTATCACATTTTTATCAAAATGCAAAGTATAAAATCAAAAGTTATCGCATTATGGTCTGGAAAATACACAGCCGCAGTAATTCTGTCTGTACAGGTCATGCTCTCTGGAAAGTTCTATGGAACGCTTATATCCGTTTTTTTTCTTGAAATCGGAAGGAAGATGCTCTACTTTATAAATACCCGCAAGCTCTTCTCCAATTTCATTAATTTTCCCCGCGTTTTTTAAAGGGCTTATGGAAAGGGTGGTTGTAAAATAATCGTACTCTCCCTCAGAAGCAAGACGGGCAGCCTCCTCCATGCGGAGACGGTAACAGCCAAAACATCGCTCTCCGCCTTCCGGCTCCTTTTCCAGACCCTTTGCCATCTCATAAAACCGCCCCGGCTCATACTTTCCTTCCACAAACGTCACAGGATGCACAAATTCCATCTCCCCGATCAGGCGTCGGATTTCCTCCACTCTTTTTTCATATTCCTCCTTCGGAGAAATATTGGGGTTATAATAAAAAACTGTAATGGAAAAATACTGAGAAAGATACTCCATCACATAACTGCTGCACGGCGCACAGCAGCTGTGAAGAAACAGCCTGGGGACTCTTCCTTCTTTCTGCTCTTTCTCAATTAATTTTTCCAGTTCTTTTTGATAATTTACATTCACCGATCCGCTCTCCCATTCTTAAAATTGTTTCATACCCCTCTTCGGAATTTTCCAGAAGGTCGCTGTCTATTCGCACTTTTCCGTGCTGCAGAAGAAGAATGACCGTAGAACCGCCAAATTCGAAATATCCCTTCTCCTGCCCTTTTTTCACATACGTTTCTCCTGTATGAAGGTTTGTGATCTTCCCTACCATCATGGCGCCTACCTCCATCATGAGAATCGTACCGAATTTTTCTGTTTTTAAAAGAACATACTCCCTTGCATTTTCCCGGTAAATGGGGCAGGCATCGTTGGCAGTGGGGTTGACTGTGTGAAACACACCGGAGATCCGTCTGACAGGAGACTGTATTCCTCCTGCGGGATAACAGTAATGGTGATAATCGTCCACTGTGAGACGTAAAATCACGGCGTATCCTCCCAGATACCGCTCCCCGAGTTTTTTGCTTTTTAAAAGCTGTTCTGCCGTATACTCCGTATCCTTAATATAAAACTTCTCCCCTGCCCCGATCCTGCACACAGTCGCCTTTGCATCGCAGGGGCTTACAAGAAGATTCTCTCCTTCTGCAATGGGACGAAGCCCTTTTTTTATTTTCCTTGTAAAAAAATCATTGTAAGAAGCAAAATCCTGTTTTGTATAATCCCTTAGATCGATCCCGTTTCTTTTCACAAAGCCCGGGATTATAAAACGGGAAAAGGGCGTATTTAAAAATACGCCCGCAGCCCTGGACACAAAAGGACGAACAAGAAGCTTTAAACACAGCTTCCCGCCCCTGTCATGATACAAATGACGCAAAAGTCTGTCCTGGCTGTTTTCTTCTACTGTCATATTTCCTTTTCTGTCAATATATTTCATTCTTTTCCCCTTTCTTGTCTCAGAACAGATGGAACATTCTTGCAATGGCAAGCGCAACCAGCCCTACCAGAATCATGATTCCCGGATTCTGCGGCTTTTTCACTTTAATATCGCTGATAAACAAAATTCCCACGACAACCACCGCCACATGAGTAAAAAACAGGAAATGACTTCCCCAGGAACGGCGGATCAGATAAATAAACGGCAGAATGATCGCCATAGACGTAATGGGAAGTCCCTGATAGTATTTTCTTACCTCCGCTGTCTCCTGCTGTCTTTTTTCTTCCATTACATTAAAATACCCAAGCCGGATAACTGAGGCGATCCCATAAAAAATCAGCACAAGAATACTTGCCCAGCCTTTCATTCCGAGACTGTAGCAGATCATGATCGGAAACACGCCAAAACACACCACGTCGCAGAGAGAATCAATCTGAATCCCAAATTTTTTCTCGTCCTCCGTTCTGTTTTTCTTTGTTCTTGCAATTTTCCCGTCAAACATATCGCAAAGTCCGGAAAGCGCCAGACAGAAAATCGCCATTCTGAAATCTCCCTGAAGCGCTCTTGTAATTCCGAGAATGGAAATTCCAAGACTTATGTAAGTAAGAACTACTGTATAATCATAAAACCCTAACATACGGGTCTCCCTCCTTTTTCTCTTTCTCCTTTTTTTCTCCCGATAATAAAATGCGCCGCGCAGGTCATCACCGCACTGATAAAAAGCTGTCCGTAATAGGAAATCCCTCTGCTTAAAACCATCGAGGTCAGCATGGCTTCTCCAAATACAGGCGCAAACATTACCATATAAAGTGTTTCACTGATTCCCATACCTCCGGGAAGGGGAAGCATATCTACAGAAACAGAAATCACAGACTGCAGAAGCGTAATTGCAAAAATTCCATATGTATGAAATCCCATTGCCCGATAAACCCAGTATGTGATGGTAAACAGTATGACCCTCTGTACAAAGGTGATCAAAAATACATTTGCCATGATCCTCTTATGCCCTGCCCAGAATGCCGCTGTCTCATGATACAGATCCATAGACTCCTCAAGTTTACAGAGACGCTCCGGTTTGTGCTTCAAAAGATGAATTTTTTCCAGAAGCTTCATTCCTCTTATCATAAGGCACTTTGCAAGCCCCGGCGCAAATACGAGAATCAGCATAAAACTTACGCAAAATATATTTAAGCCCACTCCAAGATAAAACACCCACATCAGATTTCCCATATATTCTCTCAGAAACCCGCTTCCCAGAATGCAGACTCCGATGCCGATCACAACCAGAACCGCCTTATACGTGATCGTCACGATCATAAGAACAAGCGTAGTGACGGGAATGGGCAGCTTATCTTTTTTCATATAATAAATCTGCATGGGCTGTCCTCCTGTGGCAGAAGGCGTAATGCAGCTAAAGAAAAATCCAACAAAAGAATACAGCGCACAGTGTGTCATTTTTACCTTTGCCCCAAGGCTTTTCATCATATAATAAATAATAACCGACTCTCCCAGAATAAACAGCACCACACAGATAAGGGACAGAAAAAGATACCCTTTGTCTGCTGTGCGGGCAGCCGATAAAATTTCATTTATGTCCTTTCCATGAAAAACAAGATACATGGTCAGACAGAAAACCGTCAGTAAAAACAACAGGTTTATCATTGTCTTTTTCTTATTCATCATTCATTTTCCTCTTTCATCTCCTCCCGAAAACGTCGGATTTCGACATTTCTGTTTCAGTATATCATATCCTCATGCAAAAGCATATGATAAAATATACAAAATTGGAGGTGTATTATTTGAAACCACTTCTGGAAGTACGGGACATCAGTCTCACGTATCACAGTATTAACGGGGAAATCAAGGCCCTTTCTCATATATCCTTTCAGTTGATGCCCGGAGAATTTCTCGCCATTGTCGGACCTTCCGGCTGTGGAAAATCCACTCTTTTAAACCTGATCGCAGGGCTTTTAAAAACAGAGCAGGGAGAAATCCTCATGGACGGCATTCCCGTATCACAGGGAAATTCAAGAATCGGATACATGCTTCAGAAAGACCATCTTCTGGAATGGAGAACCATTTACAAAAATGTCCTTCTTGGTCTGGAAATCCGAAAAGAGCTGACCCCGGAAAAACTTGCTTATGTAGAAGAGATGCTTTCCTCCTACGGGCTTGACAAATTCCGCAGTGCAAAACCTGCCGAGCTTTCCGGTGGAATGCGGCAGCGTGCCGCACTTATCCGGACCCTTGCCCTGAAACCGGATCTTCTTCTTTTAGACGAACCGTTTTCTGCTCTTGATTATCAGACACGCCTTAATGTCAGCGACGACATCGGAAAAATCCTGAAAAAGGCGAAGAAACCGGCAATTCTTGTAACCCACGATATTTCAGAGGCAATCAGCATGGCTGACCGGATTTTAATTCTCACAGCCAGACCCGCCTCTGTCAGAAACATCGTTCCCATTCATCTTGATATAGAAAACCGCACTCCGCTCTCCTCGAGAAATGCGCCGGATTTTAAGTCTTATTTCAACCTTATCTGGAAGGAGCTGAACAAAAATGAATGAGCCCTCTCCCGCTCAGATACAGTTTCTAAAGTCTAAAAAACGGGAAAAACAGTTTATTTTTACAGCAAGATGCCTGATTTTCATTGTTTTTCTGGTATCCTGGGAATTAAGTGCAAGAACGGGAGTCATTGATTCCTTCATTTTCTCAAGCCCTTCCCAGATTATTTTTTCTTTCTGCCATATGTGGCAGGAAGAAGAGCTTTTTACCCATATTGCCGTCACATTAAAGGAAACGCTTCTCAGTTTCCTTTTTGTCGTGATCTTCGGAACAGGCGCCGCTGTTCTTATGTGGGGAATGCCAAAGCTTTCCAGAATCTGCGAACCGTATCTCGTAGTATTGAACAGTCTTCCAAAATCTGCCCTTGCCCCGCTTCTTATTGTGTGGCTCGGGGCAAATCAGCGCACCATTGTAGTTGCCGGTATGTCCGTTGCCATTTTTGGCACAGTCATCAACCTGTACACCGGCTTTCAGGAGGTTGATCCTGAAAAACGGAAGCTGGTAAACACGCTGGGAGGCGGAAAAAAGGAAGAACTTTTCAAAATTGTACTTCCCTCCTCCATACCTCTGCTTTTAAGTATTATGAAGGTAAATATCGGTCTTTGCCTTGTGGGCGTCATCATAGGGGAATTTATAGGCGCCAGACAGGGGCTTGGATACCTTATTATTTACGGAAGCCAGACCTTTAAGCTTGACTGGATGCTTACCTCCATTTTTATCCTCTGCGTAATTGCCATGACTTTATACGGCATACTGGGATTTGTGGAAAAACGTTACCGGAAACATTTCTGACCGGTTTGCCTTCTCATATATAAGAACGAGACAGAAGCGATTCTGGATTCAGAACGCTTCTGTCTGCACATATAATTTTCTACATTTTTTCTTCTTTTATCTGTATTTTTTTGTTGAATTTTGTCATTTTTCATGTTAGAATCTCCCTATCATTTATTTATATTTTATATAATCCTAGGAGGACAACGCATGAAACAAAGACACTTAATCAGAAAATCTGCGGCTGTTTTTACTGCTGCTGCCCTTGGTATCTCCGCTGCCCCCGTTTCCGTATGGGCAGAAGATGATTACAAAACACAGGCAAAGGATTCCCTTGCCGGATTTGCAAAGGATATTGCCCAAAAATACGAAAGTTCTATGTCTGCTGTAGATATGAGCGCCGACTCCTTCGGTGTAAAAATGAACCTGGGACTTTCCATTGATCCAAGTGTAGCTCCTATGTTGAGCAGTCTGGTGGGCATAGATATGTCATGGCTTTCCAAGATTTCTCTTACCGCAGATGAAAAATTCCAGGATAATGCTCTTGGCATAAAATATGACATTCAGCTTAACGACACAGAAATCTGTCCGGTTAATGTTTATATGGATACCGCTACCGGCAATACTTATCTGAATGCACCAACTGTCTTTGACGGTTATATTCTCGAAAGCGCAGAAGCTCTTACAGAAAGTATGGAAGACGCAGAAGATGCAGCAGGTATTCCTTCAGAAACATTTTCTGTTTTCTCTGAAGGTTTTTCCATGAATGAATATATGAAAAACCTTCCCTCAGCAACCGATATAGAAGACCTTTTAAACCGCTACGGTTCCATTCTTATTGATAAGGCAGACGAAACCGAGACAGTAGAGGAATCTCTGTACGCATCCGGCGCAGAACAAAACTGCACCAGATACACAGGATATTACCTTCCTTCCACAATCAACAACATGGGCAAGGAACTGGCTGCTGCCGCAAAAGAAGATGCGCAGTTAAAACAACTGATTGAAAATCTTGGCAGCCTTTATGCTCAGGAAGAAGGATTTTTTGCTTCCTTTATTGCAGCCCTTGAATCCTCCGGCGGCGATGAAGTTCCCTCTGACGAGGAAGGCTTCTTAACCTTCTCCGTATGGAAAGATGAAAATGGCAGAACTGCAGGTTTTGAAACCTCCATTTTTGGCGGTACAGACCCACAGACAGGAGAAGATTCTGTAGTAAGCTTCGTTTACCAGAACCCAAAACAGGATAACAACAGTGGTCTTATCATTTCCCTCTCTGATGGTACCAATTACTTAGATCTCCAGGGAAGCGGAACCATTACCGACGGAAAATTAGACGGAATGTACACTCTTCACTATAACAACGACATTCTCTTCCACGTAAATGTAACAGGTTATGACACAGAAGCTGCAAAATCCGGTTCTATTATCGGAAAATACAGCTTTAAAGCAGCTGAAGGCCTTGCAGGCGCAGATGAAGAATTATATTCCATGCTGTCCGCTTTTACTCTGGACGCAGACGTAAATATTCAGGCAGCAAAGCAGAAATACTCTCTTTCTCTTGTATCAAGTGATGCTGCCCTTGCAACCCTTGATGTAAACATGGTTCCTTCCAGTGATATGGAAATCCCGGATTTATCCGCTCTGGAAAATGTATATGACGCAAGTGATGAGACATCTATGAACGGATTTGCCGCAACCTTAAATCTTGAACCTGTATTAAACAATCTTCTCACAGCCGGTATGCCGGAAGAACTTCTGATGGCTCTCTTATACGGAGACACAACAGGAGAAGCCTATACAGAGGAACCTGGTGCGGAAGTTCCTGCAGAGACCGCTGCTGCAGCTTAAATTTTCATCTAAAAAAATCCCTCTCTCCATCTTCGGAAAGGGGGATTTTTTTTCAGTTTTTTTTATTTTCCATATAACTTCTGTAAAGAAAAGCCGTCCCAAATAAAAGCGCAACAATTCCTATATATACAATACGAATATTACAGATTTTCAGAATCTGTCCCACCATCAGCGAACCTGCCATTCTAAATAATAAAATCATAAATCGTGAAGCTGCAAAAGTTCTGCCTATTACTTCCGGCTGACTTTCTATCTGCATTTCTGTTTTAAATCCAAGAGGACAAAAAGTCGAGGTAACTCCTACCAGACATGCTCCTATAAAATACATTCCTATATTTCCGGATATTCCAATCACAACGTAACTGAATGCTGCGCTGAAAAGCCCTGCACTAATTATAGAAGAAGGATACATTTTTTTCATTTTATGCAAAATGAAAAAGGAGGCAGTCAGCATTCCTACACCTTCTGCCGCATTTCCAATTCCATACCAGTGAGATGGCATTTTAAGCGTTTTTTCTATCATACTGATTTCCAGAGGAGACGCAAGACCTATGCAAAACATAAAAAGATTCCAGAAAATTAACCACGGAAGCTGCTTTGAATAATTTTTCTTTCGGAAAAACATGAACCATAAGAGCGCTGACAGTACTACTCTCAAATTCCAGAATCAGATTCATCAAAAATGTGACAATATAAATGCACCATATTCCCTGATTCAATAATAAAATGAGCATTAAAACTGCTTTTGCAGTATTGCTGAGAATCATCAATATTTTCTTATTATATCTGTCAATGATTCCTCCCGTCATCAAAATAATAAAAGCCGGAAGAAACTGAGAAACAAAAAAGCCTCCTACTACCACAACAGACTCTGTTTTTTGAAACAGATAAATCACAATACCTATATCATATATATAGCCTGCGAACCCGGAAAGAAATTTTGTTACACATAATAAAAATAAGTTCCTTTGCTTCCCATTATCACACATCTTCATCTGTCAGGCTTCCTTCTTCTGTTTTGACGGCGGTATCTCCGCCACCCTTGTATTTTTAAAGCCCTCTCCGAGCACCTCATTGGATTCCATAATAATCGTAAATGCCATCGGGTCTACCTTTTTTACAGCCTTTTCTACCATGTACATTTCCTTCGTACTGCAGGCGCACATCACCACGTCTCTGTGATCCTGCTGGTAGCCGCCCTTTGCCTTGATAATTGTCGTTCCTCTTCCGCAGGTATCGTCAATTTTCTTTGCAATCTCTGGTCCCTTGTCTGTCACAATCAGGGTAAGTTTCCCTGCGTTGATTCCGTACATTACCTTATCTACGGCAATGGCAAAAATATAATTGATGATTATACCGTAAATAATACCGTCTACGTCCTTAAAAATAATTCCGCCCGCAAGAATGATTCCCACATCGGAAAGAAAGGCAATTTTCCCCAGAGAAAGATGCGGACGCAGGGCTTTTGCCGCCATGATAATAAAATCAGAACCTCCAGTAGAGGAATTGCGCATATAAATCATGGCATATCCGAGTCCGCCCAACACGCCGGTACAAATGGTGGCAAGAAGTCTTTCTCCTTGATACACCGGAAAAAGAGGCGCGATATAATCGATAAATACAGATGAAATGATCATACATCTGACGGAACGGAAAAAGAAACCTTTTCCAAGAAGCTTATAACAGAGAAGCGCCACCGGAATATTCAGGAAAATGGTAGTAAGACCGATCGGCAGCCCGAAAAGCCGGTAAAGTATCATGGAAATTCCGGAAAAACCGGTCATTGGAAATTTTGCTTCCAGCGCAAAGTTATAAAGAGCCAGAGCAATCAAAAGACTTCCCAGAATCTCCACAAAAATATCTGTGGCAACCTCTCTTATTTTTTCGTTTTTCATGTAAGACCCTCCCTTGAAGTAAATGTTTTATAAAATCCAAAAAGCAGCGGCGAATCATCTTTTCAGATATAATTCGCTGCTGCTCTTGTTCTGTTTTGTATTATAACCTTTTCCGCTCTAATTGTAAAGGTCTTTTTCCGGAGGCGTCTCAAAGCTCCCAGAATGTAATTTTTGCATCTGACGCCTCCACCCGGGCAGAATTTTTTTCAGGATAGTAGCGAGTGGAAAAAACCTGCTCTCCATCATTTAAAAACACTTCCACAGAAGATACATCTGCCAGAATCCGTACGTTTAAAAGCTCTTTTACCGTACATCTGCGGCTCTTTCTCCCTGCTGACACTGATTCTTTCTTCTGATCCTGAAAGCACATTTCAAATTCACCGTCTCTGTATTCCAAAACAAGCTCTTCTCCCAGAACAGCATAAAAATGATTGTCCTTTATTTTCTCAGCAAAAATCTCATATGTCTTTGTTCCATTTGATTTATGGAAGATTCCTTCCGCTTCCTCTCTGTTTTTCCGCACCGTTTCCAGCTCTCTCACCGGATTTTGCAGTACACGTCCATTCTTTACCGAAATTTCTCTCGGAAAAGTGAAGCAGTGCTGCCAGCCATCTTTGATTGTGTGATTTGTATACTCCGGGCAGTCCGGCATTCCCATCCACGCAATCTGAATCCGTCTTCCGTCGTCTGTCTCAAAAGTCTGCGGCGCATAATAATCAAATCCGTAATCCCAGAGAAAATAGGAGGAAAGCTGACATTCCCCTTTTACATCACCATTCAGAAAAAAATAACCGGACTGATAGACGTTTCTGTCTTTCCATTCTTCTCCTTCCAGACCCTGCACAGAAGCTGAAAGCAGCTTTATCCCGTCTATCTCAAAATAATCCGGACACTCCCACATATAGCCGAATTTTTCTTTTGTGGAAATCCTGTTTTTCAGCTTCCAGTTCAGTTTATCCTCCGATTCAAAAAGAAGAACCTGCCCTTCGTCTTTTTCTGTCCTTGCCCCCTGTACCATATAATACCTGTCTTTTTCTTTCCACACCTTCGGGTCACGGACATGACAGGTCACATCTGAAGGGTAATCTCTGTTTCTCATCAATTCTTTCTTATGCGAAAAAGATCTTCCGTCCTCGCTTATCACAAGAACGGTATTTGCCTCCCTGCCGGTACGGATATAGTCAAACTCTCCATCTTCCAGTTTCACATTTCCCGTATAATAAAGGTACATTTTCCCATCTTCTATAAAAGCTGATCCGGAATATACGCCGTGACAGTCAAAAGGCTGATCCGGATAAAGCGCCACGCCTTTATACGTCCAGTGGATCATATCTTTACTGATATAATGTCCCCAAAATTTTAGTCCGCCCTCTTCGTCAAAGGGAGAATACTGAAAAAAGCTGTGAAACTCACCTTTAAACTCGCAAAGCCCATTCGGGTCATTCAGCCACCCTACCGGCGGCATAAGATGAAATTTCTGGCGGAATCGGTCATAATGCGCCGCCTCTTTTTCTGTTTTTTCCACAAGCTTCCGTAAATCTCTTGTCAAAGCATTCATATTATTTTTTCCTCAACTCCATCACGGGTGTTCCCGATTCTGCGTTTTCAACTAAAAGTTTCTTTCCTTCTGTCTCATCTTCATTTGTCAGGATCATCATAGTGGTTCTTTCATATCCCGCTTCTTTTACTTCTTCCATATCCATTTCAATCAGAACATCTCCCGCATGAACCTTCATTCCGTCTGATACCATTTTCCTAAAACCTCTTCCGTTCAGTTTTACTGTATCAATTCCAACGTGGATCAGAATCTCCGCTCCCGTCTTTGTCACCATACAAACTGCATGGCCTGTCTCGTAAATATTTAAGATTTCTCCGTCACAGGGAGCTTTAATCGTTCCTTCCTCCGGCTCGATCGCAACTGTCATTCCCAGAATTTCCTCTGCAAATGTATCGTCCTTTACCTGAGAAACCGGAATGACGCGTCCTTTTACCGGACTTGTAAGAATTTCTGTTTCCTGCATTTCCGTATCATTCGAACAATCTTTTTCTGTCTTTACATTTTCTGAAGCTGCAGGCATTCCTGCCGGTTCATTCTGTGCAGGTTTTACTGTATCATTCTTATCTTTGTAAAGAATAAAGGAGACAACAAAAGCAACACCGACTGCTATTGCCATTTCAATCAAATACTGAACCGGCGTATCCAGACAGAGAAGCACACCGAAAATGCCGGTCACGCCGGTTCCTTTCGCTCCCAGATGTACAATAGAAGCAGAAAGGCAACCGCAGCCACCGCCGATACAGCCAGCAAGGAACGGCTTAAAGAACCGAAGATTCACACCAAAAATTGCAGGTTCCGTGATTCCCATAAACGCGCTTAAAGAAGACGGAAGCGCAAGAGATTTCACTTTTTTATCTTTTGATTTTAATGCGACTGCAAGAGCAGCAGCTCCCTGTGCCACATTCGCGGCGCTTGCAAGAGGAAGCCAGAATGTAACGCCATACTGAGCAATCTGCCCGAGATCAATGGCTGTATACATCTGATGGATTCCCGTTACAACCGTAGGTGCATAAAGGCTTCCCATCACAAGACTTCCCAGTCCAAAAGGAAGCGTTAAAAGCCACTGGATTCCGTCAAGAACTGCATTTTCTGCCCAGACAAAAACAGGTCCGATCGCTGCCAGAGTAAGATAGCCCGTAACAAAAACGCTGACGAGAGGAGTCACAAAAAGGTCTAATACCTCCGGCACTATTTTATGAAGCTTTTTCTCAATTACAGACATAAGCCATACGGCAATGACAACGGGAATTACATGCCCCTGATACCCTACCATATCAATGTCGTACAATCCGAAAAATACAGACTGTGTTGCCTGTACGCCTTCCGTTGCAACTGTGTAGGCATTTTGAAGGGACGGATTTATCATGATCATTCCGATGACCGCTCCAAGATACGGATTTGCTCCGAATGCCTTTGCAGCAGAAAACGCAATTAAAATCTGCAAAAATACATAGGCTGTGTTGCTGAAAAGATTTGCAAATACATAAAGAGAACCTGTTGTATCTATATTAATGAACCCGTTGCTGTTCATAAAGTCCAGAGAATTCATAATCCCCATTAAAAATCCGCTTGCCACAATAGCCGGAATGATCGGCACAAAAATATCTCCGAGAACCTTAATTGCCCGCATAAACCAGTTCTGCTTTTTCACAGCCGCCTCCTTTGCCTCCGCTTTGGAACTTGCGGTAACGCCTGCAGCAGCAATAAACTGTTCAAATACTTTATTTACCGTTCCTGTTCCCAGAATAATCTGAAGCTGTCCGGAAGCCTCAAATACGCCCTTGACTCCGGAAATATTTTCAAGAGCTGTTTTATCTGCTTTTTTGTTATCCGCAATGACAAGGCGAAGCCGCGTAGCGCAATGCGCCGCAGAGACAATATTTTTTCCTCCCCCTACGTATTGCAGAATTTCTTCTGCCGTCTTCCTGTAATCCATGATTTTCTTCCTTTCCCTTTTTGATTTTATGAAATCGATTTCATATCTTGTTTTTATCATACAGAAAAAAATGCCACTTGTAAAGATGGCATTTTTACTGATTTTTTATATTCTTTTTTGTTTATTATGCTGAATCCTGCTTTCTGTTATTCCGCTTATTTTATGCCTACGATTTCATATCCAAGCTTCATTTCTACAGGAATCCGGCTTTTTTCTTCCGCCTGTTCAAGAAGCAGCTCCGCCCCTTTGATACCGCTTGTTTTATAGCCGAAATGAACCGTTGGGATCCCGCCGGTCACTGCCTTTAAAAACTGATTGTCCCCAAATCCGGTTACAATCACTTCTTTTCTTTCAAGCGCGGCGCAGGCTTCTATCACACCTGCTGCAATGGTATCCGTTGCGCAGGTTATTACCTCTACATCTTTGTTTTTCTCAAGAAGATCACGTCCCTGTTCATAACCGGATTCCATTGTAAATTCCGCCTGTCTGTATAACTCTCTGTCAAAAACAAGCTTTTTCTCACGAAGCCCCGCTGCAAATCCGTCCTCTCTTCCTGCGCCTGCCGCTTTATCCGCCCGTGTCACTCCAAGATAGGCAATCCTGGTTTTCCCTTTTTCCGCCAGCATCTGCGCCATCTCTTTCGCAGCATCGTAATCGTCATGGTAGACGCAGCTTACCCCTCTTACTTTCTGTCCGATCACCACAACCGGAACAGAAAGTTCTTCCAGAACCTTTTTGTGTTTTCCCGTGATCACAGTTCCCACAAGAATGATCCCGTCCACAGGATAATGTACAAATAAATCCATTGCCTCCAGTTCTTTTTGAGGATTATTATCTGTAATCGATAACACCATTTGATACCCTTTTTCCGAAAGCGCCTGACTGATTCCCGCTGTCACGCGGCTGATAGATTCCGAATTGATCTTCGGAACAATCACGCCAACCAGACAGGCTCTTTTCGTGCGGAGCGTCCTCGCCTGGACAGAGGGACGGTATCCTGTCTTCTCAATCACCTGACGTATTTTTTCTCTCTTTTCTTCGCTTATATAGCCGCCGTTCATATATCTGGATACCGCAGCGCTGGATACTCCCGCAAGACCGGCAATTTCCTTGATCGTCATAGAATCTCCTTTAAAGAAGACGTTTCAGGAAGTCTTTCAAAGGATCAGCATGGCATCTCCAAACGAAAAGAAGCGATACCTTTCCTTTACAGCCTCCTCATAAGCCTTCATAATGTTTTCTTTTCCTGCCAGAGCAGACACAAGCATAAGAAGTGTGGATTCCGGAAGATGGAAGTTTGTGATCAGTCCGTCTATCATCTTGAATTTATATCCCGGATAAATAAAAATTTCCGTCCAGCCGCTTCCCGCCTTTAAAACTCCGTCCTCTCCTGTGGCAGATTCCAGAGTACGACAGCTTGTGGTTCCAACTGAAATCACACGTCCGCCGTTTTTCTTTGTCTGATTAATAAGCTCTGCCTGGTCTTCTTCCACAACGTAAAACTCTGAATGCATGTGGTGATTTTCCACATCATCTACCTTAACTGGGCGGAAGGTTCCAAGACCTACATGAAGGGTTACATGGGCGATTTTCACTCCCATTTTTTCCACTTTTTCAAGAAGCTCTTTTGTAAAGTGAAGTCCTGCTGTAGGCGCTGCTGCAGAGCCTTCATTTTTTGCATATACTGTCTGATAACGGTTTTTATCCTGTAATTTATGGGTAATGTACGGGGGAAGCGGCATTTCTCCCAGTTTATCCAGGATTTCCTCAAAAATCCCCTCATAGTGGAACTGGATCAGCCGGTTTCCTTCTTCCACAATGTCAAGAACCTCTCCTGTCAGGATTCCGTCTCCAAATGTGATCTTTGCTCCCGGACGCGCCTTTTTTCCCGGCTTTACAAGGCATTCCCAGATGTCGTTTTCCCTTCTTTTCAGAAGAAGGATTTCGATGACTGCGCCTGTATCTGCCTTATGTCCGTAAAGTCTCGCAGGGATTACTTTTGTATCATTAATTACAAGGCAGTCCCCTTCTTTTAAGTATTCCAGAATATCTGTAAAATGGCGGTGTTCTATGCTTCCGTCCTCCAGAGACAGGTGCATCATTCTGGAGGAACTTCTGTCTTCCAACGGATCCTGTGCAATGAGTTCCTGTGGAAGATCGTAATAAAAATCTGCTGTTCTCATATGTTATTCTCCTGTTTCTCCGTCTGCTTCTTCTTTCCACTGTTTTCGAAGCTGGCGCACAAAATTCCATTCTTTATTTGTAAGGTCTGCTTTTTTCAGAAGGTCGGGGCGCCATTTTGCTGTTCGGATAATGGACTGCTCTCTTCTCCACTTTTCAATATTTGCATGATGGCCGGACAGCAAAACCTCCGGAACTTTCTTTCCGTTCCATGTTTCCGGTCGGCTGTACTGAGGATATTCCAGAAGATTTCCCGCAAAAGATTCCGTCTCGCCGGATTCCTGATTGCTCAATACGCCCGGAACCATGCGGGAAATGGAATCCATCATAACCATTGCCGGAAGTTCTCCCCCTGTGAGAACATAATCCCCAATGGAGACGTAATCTGTCACGATTTCTTCCAGCACTCTCTCATCAATCCCCTCATAATGCCCGCAGAGAAAGACAAGATCTTCTTCCAGAGCAAACTCTTTTGCCATACCCTGGTTAAATACTTTTCCCTGAGGGGTCAGAAATATAGTTCGCGGTTTCTTTCCTGTTTTTTTCGCAATGGACTGCCACGCAAGATATACAGGCTCTGCCTGCATCAGCATTCCTGCGCCGCCACCATAAGGATAATCGTCCACCTTCTGATGCTTGTTAAAAGCAAAATCCCGGATATTTACAGCTTCCAGGCTGAGATACCCGTTTGCTATGGCTCTCCCTGTAATACTCGTGTTCATTCCGTTTGCAATCATTTCCGGAAACAACGTCAATACATGAAAATTCATTTATAAAAGTCCCTTCATCAAATGTACTGTCATGGTGTTCTCCTCCACATTTACGTCCAGAATACACTCCCGGATCGCAGGAAGAAGAACTTCTCCTTTATCTTTTGTATCAATCACATAGACATCGTTTGCCCCTGTTTCCATTACATCTTTCAGTGTTCCGAAAACCGTTCCGTCCTCAAGAAGAACATTCATACCGATCAGGTCTGCCACGTAATACTCGCCCTCAGAGAGTTCCTGACCTTCTTCTCTCGGAATCCACAGATCTCTTCCCTTGTACATTTCTATATCGTTTATATTATCAATCCCTTTAAATTTCAGGATTGCAAGATTTTTAAAAAATTTTACATTCTGAATTTCCAGTCTTTTAAGCTCGCGTCCTGTATCGAGAAGTACATAATCAAGCTCCAGGAAACGCTCCGCCTCATCTGTTGTCGGAAAAACCTTTACTTCTCCGCGAACGCCGTGGGTGGTTGTGATCACCCCTACCTTTAATAAATCTTCCATGTAATAAAACTCCCTTTAAGACTAAATCAGGAGCTATGGACTCCACAGCTCCTGATCCTTATTTTCATTGCAGAATATCTACAATCACTTTTTTGCTGCTTTTGGAAGAAGCTGCCTTTACCACAGTACGGATTGCTTTTGCAATTCTTCCCTGACGGCCGATCACTTTTCCCATATCTGCAGAACCAACCTTCAGCTCAATTACAATAGCGTCTTCTTTTTCTGTTTCTGTAACAACTACTTCATCCGGATTTTCAACAAGAGATTTTGCAATTACTTCTACTAATTCCTTCATTACACACCTCCCTGACCTCCCATTAGGGAGTGTCACAGAAATACCTTTTCCGGTACTTCTTATTTTTCAATTCCGGCAATTTTGAAGATCTTTGCAACTACCTCTGTTGGCTGAGCGCCTGCTGCAAGCCATTTTTTTGCTGCTTCTTCGTCTACTTTGTATACGCTTGGATCACAGTTTGGATCGTATGTTCCGATTTCTTCGATACATCTTCCATCACGTTTGCAACGGGAATCTGCAACTACGATTCTATAAAAAGGTG
>OLRL01000485.1_pt1 | contig 27682 bp, 26 predicted proteins | sample 1643201 | NCBI WGS metagenome assembly OLRL01 (sample SAMEA3136649, study PRJEB25190) | human gut metagenome | biome: human gut; feature: human-associated habitat; material: faeces | place: Austria | collected 2013
GTGGCATCGCCCTTCGGGATGTAGAGCTTGGTGTCGCCCAGGTCACGAATGCGCGGGGCGAAGCGGAAGCCCAGCAGGTGCATCAACGCGAAGACGTGGTCCGTGAACCCTGCCGTGTCGGTGTAGTGCTCCTCGATCCGCAGGTCGGATTCGTGATACAGCAGGCCGTCGAGCACGTAGGTCGAGTCGCGCACGCCGACGTTCACGACCTTGGTGTGGAACGGCGCGTACTGGTCGGAGATATGGGTGTAGAACGTCCGCCCTGGGCTGCTGCCGTATTTCGGATTGATGTGGCCGGTGCTCTCGGCCTTGCTGCCGGTGCGGAAGTTCTGGCCGTCCGACGATGACGTGGTGCCGTCGCCCCAATGCTCGGCGAAGGGATGTCGGAACTGCGCGTTGACCAGCTCGGCCAGTGCCGCCCCGTAGGTTTCGTCGCGGATGTGCCAGGCTTGCAGCCAGGCCAGCTTGGCGTAGGTCGTGCCGGGGCACGATTCCGCCATCTTGGTCAGGCCCAGGTTGATCGCGTCGGCGAGGATCGTGGTCAGCAACAGGTTTTTGTCCTTGGCCAGGTCGCCTGACTTCAGGTGGGCGAAGTGCCGGGTGAAGCCCGTCCATTCGTCTACCTCCAGCAGCAATTCGGTGATCTTGACGTGCGGTAGGATCATCGCCGTCTGGTCGATCAGGGCCTGTGCGGTATCGGGCACCGCCGCATCGAGCGGCGTGATCTTCAGGCCCGACTCCGTGATGATGGCGTCCGGCAGCTCGTTGGCCAGCGCCATGCGGTTGACGGTGGCGAGCTGCGTTTCCAGCAGCGTCAGCCGGTCATGCAGGTACTGGTCGCAATCGGTGGCCACGGCCAGCGGCAATTCGCTGGCCTGCTTGAGGCTGGCGAATTTCGCGGGCGGCACCAGGTAGTCCTCGAAGTCCTTGAACTGGCGCGAGCCTTGCACCCAGATGTCGCCGGAGCGCAGCGCGTTCTTCAGCTCCGACAGCGCGCACAGTTCGTAGTAGCGCCGGTCGATGCCGGTGTCGGTCATCACCAGCTTCTGCCAGCGCGGCTTGATGAACTCGGTCGGCGCGTCGGTGGGCACCTTGCGGGCGTTGTCGCTGTTCATGCTGCGCAGCACCTCGATGGCGTCGAGTACGTCCTTGGCGGCGGGCGCGGCCCGCAACTTGAGCACGTCGAGAAATTCCGGCGCGTAGCGGCGCAGCGTGGCGTAGCTCTCGCCGATGCGGTGCAGGAAATCGAAGTCCTCGGGTTGCGCGAGCCGCTGCGCTTCGGTGACGCTCTCGGCGAAAGCATCCCAGGACATGACGGCCTCGATGGCGGCGAACGGATCGCGGCCCGCTTGCTTGGCCTCGATCAGCGCCTGGCCGATGCGCCCGAACAGCCGCACCTTGGCATTGATCGCCTTGCCGGATGCCTGGAACTGCTGCTGATGCTTGTTCTTGGCGGCATTGAACAGCTTGCCCAGGATGCGGTCATGCAGGTCGATGATTTCGTCGGTGACGGTGGCCATGCCCTCGATGGCGAGCGCCACCAGGGTCGCGTAACGCCGCTGCGGCTCGAACTTCGCCAGGTCGGCGGGCGTCATCTGGCCGCCCTCGCGGGCGATCTTGAGCAGCCGGTTCTGGTGAACCAGCCGCTCGATGCCGGAGGGCAGGTCGAGCGCCTGCCACGCCTTGAGGCGTTCGATGTGTTCCAGCATGTGCCGCGAGTTCGGTTTGACCGGGGATTGCCGCAGCCAGGCCAGCCACGTCGTCTTGCCGTTGTCGCGGCGCTTGAGCAGATCGTCGAGGCGACGGCGATGCACGTCCGTCAGCGGCTCAGCCAAGGCGTCGTAGAGACGCCGGTTGGCGCGGGTAATCGCTTCGGCGCTCGCCCGCTCGACGGCGTTGAGGGCGGGCACAATGACCGACTGCCGCCGCAGGTGCTCGATCAAGGCTCTGGCCAGCACGATGCCCTTGTCGGTTTGCATGGCCAGCTCGGTCAGCAACTGGACAGCCTGCCGGTAGTGGCCAATCGTGAACGGCTGGAAGCCGAACACCGTTTGCAGCTCGACCAGGTGCTCGCGTCGGGTCTGCTCACGCTGCCCGTACTCGTCCCAGCTTTCGATGCCGACCTTGAGCTGGTTGGCGACCAGTCTCAGCAATGGCGGGAACGGTGGCTCATCAGCGCCAAGGATGACGCCGGGAAAGCGCAGGTAGCAGAGCTGCACCGCGAAGCCCAGCCGATTGGCCGGGCCGCGCCGCTGCCGGATGATGGAGAGGTCGCTTTCGCTGAACGTGTAGTGACGGATCAACTCATCCTTGGTGTCCGGCAACGCCAGCAGGCTTTCGCGCTCGGCGGCGGAGAGGATCGAACGGCGGGGCATGCGGTTTCCTTCTTCTTGAAATTCTATTCTTGATTGCATATCATCTCAACGAGTTTCGATAAGAAAGGATGCGCATGCGACCGTCTGTTGTGCTTGACATGAAGCGAAGCGCAGTGCGTGAAGCGGTAGGCCGCTTTCGCGCCGCGAACCCGCGCGTCTTCGGCTCGGTGCTGCATGGCAGCGACCTCGACCTGTTGGTCGATGCGCTGCCCGGTGCCACGTTGTTGGACTTGGGCGATTTGGAAGAAGAACTGAAATCGCTGCTCGGCGTTGACGTCGATCTGCTGACTCCCGGCGACCTGCCGCCGAAGTTCCGGGCCAAGGTGCTCGCGGAGGCGCAACCGATATGAGCGAGAACCGCCTGCCCGATTACCTCGACCACATTCAGCAGGCCGCAACCGATGCGCGCAGCTTCGTGGAAGGGATGGCCAAGGACGACTTCTTGGCCGACAAGCGCACCCAGCAGGCCGTCATCATGAGCCTGATCGTCATCGGCGAGGCGGCCACAAAGGTGATGGATGGCTACGTCGAGTTCACCCAGGCGCATGCCGACGTGCCGTGGCGCAGCATGCGCAATATGCGTAATCGCATGGCTCACGGCTATTTCGACATCAACCTCGATGTGGTGTGGGAGACGGTACAGGAATGGCTGCCGGCGTTGCTCCAGCAATTGCCCGCCGTGCGTCAGGATGCCGACGATGAAGACCGTAACGACAACTGTGAAAGAGGGATCTCCGATGACTGTTGAATCGAGAATATTTTCTGTAGCCGAGTATGTTCAGCCGTCCGAAGGCGAGCCTATTCGTTCCGTTGTGCTTGAAACCCGAGACTCAATTATCGTGGTTTGGCATGTCCATCCCGGGCAGGAAATTGCGGCTCACATTCATCCTCACGGCCAAGACACGTGGACTGTTTTGTCGGGAATGGCTGATTACTTTCAGGGCAATGGGATTGTTCGTGCCCTCAGGGAAGGAGAGATAGCCGTGGCAAGACCGGGCCAAGTGCACGGGGCGCGAAATACAGGTACCGAGCCATTTGTGTTAGTCTCGGTTGTGGCATCAGCCAATGCCGGTTTCGTATTGGCTGAGCGATAGAGCCCAATCTCTGGAGTTGGTCCAATGAGCGGTCGGGGAGATAGGTAACAGACATGCAGCGGACACGGCTGCTAAACCAGGTCGCAAACCTCCTTGCGTCGCAGCGTGCCGCAAGCGACGCGATCAATCGAATGGGGTCGGCATGAGACTGAACACCATCCAGTTCCCGACCGCGTAGCCGCCTGTCCTGCCGATCAGGTCTTGACCATCGACGCCTGGGATCAGTCCTGAATGTTCTTGGAGACCACTACGTTATGAGCCGCAGCCGCCGCAAAACACCCATCGTCGGGCACACGACCTGCGGCAGCGAGCGCGAGGACAAGAAGCTCTGGCATCAGCGCTGGCGCACCCGTGAGCGCACGGCGCTGACCAGCGCGTCGCCCGAAGCCCTGAGCGCCCATCTGCCCCTGCTGGAAAACCAGGCCAGCAGCGTCTGGTCGATGGGCAAGGATGGCCGCTCCTACTGGCCCGTCAAGCGCCAGGCCGCCACGGCGGATCGCATCGCCAATCACAAGGGACGCAACCCGCAAGAACGCGCCTCCCTGAAAAAGCGCCTGCTTACACTGTGATTCCTTCAAAATATCTCAACGAAATTTCCCGACACCTGTTTAAGCTATCTTGCTGATATTTCTGTTTTTCGATTTTTGCCGGCGCGATGCCGGCGACGTTGGCCAGCTGCCCCGGGCGCGATACTGAGATCAGTTTCTTTGAACAAAAAAACCGCCTTTTGGCGGTCAGTATTCAGTAGCGGGGTTAGAGGGCCAGTCGTGTAAAAAACCACGTTAGCCGACTATTTATTTGAATAACATAATATTTTAACTGATATGCCAGCGTTCATCCTGACTTATCTGAACAGGGCTCCGCCTGTAAAATGTGAAAGATAGAAAGGTAATTATTTATAATAAAATTAAATAATTTCAATTTTCTCTTCAGAATATACACTGACAGTGTGAAAAAACCCCCGTTATCACGGGGATTTTCCTGTAGATAATACGTTACCTGACTTGCTTAGAAGGCGCAAAGCGCAGTATCAAAATACCGGCCAGAGCGGCCAGTATGGACCCTGCCAGAACCCCCACCTTGACCTCATCAACGAGCAGAGGGCTGCCTGTAAAGGCCAGATTGCCGATAAACAGGCTCATGGTAAAACCAATCCCACACAGTACCGAGACACCATAAACCTGTAACCAGGTACTTTTCTCTGGTCGTTTCGCCAGGCCCAGGCTGACGGCCAGTAGCGACAGGCCAAAGATACCTGCCTGTTTACCCAAAAACAGGCCCAGCGCCACGCCTACCGGAACCGGCGACAACAGGTCATTCATCGTCATGCCCGACAACGCGACGCCCGCATTGGCGAAGCCAAACAGCGGCAGTATCATAAACGTGACCCAGGGGTTGATGGCATGCTCAAGCCTGTCCAGAGGCACTTCATCAGCCGCATTCCTGGTTCGCAGCGGGATAAAGAACGCCAGCAGGATACCCGCGACGGTGGCATGCACGCCTGACTGAAGCATGAAAAACCACAGTACTCCCCCCGTCAGCAGATAGGGCAGCAGGCGCGTCACGCCGGCACGGTTCAGGCTAAACAGCAGAGCAACCATTGCCGCTGCACCACCCAGCATCAGAAGCGAAATGTTGCTGGTATAGAAGAGCGCGATGATAGCCACCGCCCCCATGTCATCCAGAATAGCCAGCGCCGACAGGAAAATTTTTAGCGAGACTGGCACACGACTGCCCAGTAAGGCGAGTACACCGAGCGCAAAAGCAATATCCGTGGCCGCCGGGATGGCCCAGCCGGAAAGGGTTTCGTCATGACCGGCATTAAACCCCACGTAAATCAGGGCAGGTACGGCCAGACCACCCAGTGCGGCAAAGCCCGGCAACGCACGCTGGCTCCAGGTGGCTAACTGGCCGGTGACAAGCTCACGCTTGATTTCCAGCCCGACCATCATAAAGAATACGGCCATCAGGGCATCGTTTATCCAGTGCTCAACGGACAGGCCTGCTGTTTTGTATTTCAGGAGTGTTTCATAACCTTCCCTGAGGGGCGAATTGGCCACGATGATAGCGGCTGCCGAAGCAATAATAAGCACAATACCGCCCGCTACAGGTGAACTGAAAAAATTAGAAACGGGCTTGATAACTTTTCTGGTTAATCCGATTGGGTTTTCTGTCACTTAATCTCCCCCTGAGATGTTGACTTACGAATTGTGAATCAGGCAACCCAGAGACTGTGCACTCCAAAAATGCAATGCACAGCCTGATTGACTGATGTAAGAAATTTAGATAATTAAATTAATAAGTTAAATTCGGTCGGTCTGTGGTTACATTTTATCATGCACCGTCAGGTAAATGGCCGCCTTCAGGTAAATTATCGTAAAGCGAAGCCTTGGCGGGGCTAGGGTGCGTTTCCATTCTGAGAAATTTGCTCAGTCTGTTTCCAGAACATGGCTGAAATTTACTATCCGCCGCGTGTCAGTAAATAGTATCTGTCAGTAAGAGCTGGCAACGTAAACTGACACGGGTAGTGATGGAAAATGATTACACAGGACACCGTTTGCAGACAGATGCTGCTCTGAGCCGCATTATCCTGAAAAGCCTGAACAGCAGCTGATGGATAATTATCCGTCCATGCCGGTGACGAATGGCTGTCAGAAAAGACATACCACAGGTCAAAATGGCGCATTTCGTTAACACTGAGGCCAGAAGTTTTGGGCTGGATATATTTATTGCTTGCCGGATGCTGTGAGATCTTTTACGCGGCGGCCATTCCGCGGACCGACGGGTTCACCCGGTTATGGCCGGGGTCGGTTCCGGCTGAGGGCGAAATGACACCCTAAGCGTTAGCTCTGTGTCGTTGCACGATGTCAGCGACGGTATTCTTGCTGATACCGAGCTCGCGTGCGATCCAGCGATAGCTGCGTCCCTCGGCCCTCATCGCAACCACCTTAGGCAAAAGTCGGTCTGATTTTGGTCGCACTCCGGCCTGACGACCAAGCCTCTTACCACGTGCCTTCGCAACAGCAAGGCCTGACTTGACCCGCTCGCTGATGAGATCCCGCTCAAACTCCGCAATGCCGGAAAGAAACGTCGCCAGCATTCGTCCATACGGCGACGAAAGATCGAACGCCATTCCATTCATGGCTATCACGGAAACCTTCCAGTTCTCCAGTTCACGTAGCGTATTGAGCAGATCGAGCGTCGAGCGCCCCCACCGGGAAAGCTCAGTGACCAGGATTGCATCAATTTGTCTGGACTGGGCAAGCGCCAGGACTTTCTTTCGCTCGGCCCGGTCGAGTTTAGTTCCTGAACCTGTTTCCTTAAATATTCCCACCACGTCGTAGCCGGCACGGCCGGCGAAGGCTCGCAGATCAAATTCCTGGCGTTCACAAGACTGATCCGCTGTTGAAACCCGGCAGTAAATGGCGGCACGATGTCCCAATTGAACCCTCCTGGATTTTTGTATCGGAACGCCCTGATTTATATGGGCTGGCTGTTGTCCAAAACAGACTATACTTCAAAAGGGACGAATTTGTATGTCACGACGCCATATTTTCACCGAACGGCAGCGAGCAGCGCTGTTCGATCTGCCCACGGACGAACTGTCGCTACTGAAGTTCTACACGCTGGGCGATGATGACCTGGAAAACATTAGGCAGCGCCGCAGACCGGAAAACAGGATTGGCTTTGCCCTGCAACTATCGAGCGCTTGTGCGCGGATGCTCTGGTCGCCGCTGAGCGGCGGATTGAAACGCGGATTGCGGAAAATTTAACAGCGGATGTTCGCGATCATCTGGACAAACTTCTGAGTGAAATGCTCGCCGGCAATATCAGTCGTTTCATCTGGCTTCGCAACTTCGAGGTTGGTAACAACTCGGCTGCTGCTAACCGTTTGCTCGACAGGCTCGAATTTCTGCGTACCCTGAATATCAATCATAGTGCTTTGGCCAGCATACCTGCCCATCGCATTGCCCGGCTGCGTCGGCAGGGTGAACGCTACTTCACCGACGGTTTGCGTGACATCACTTCGGACCGCCGCTGGGCGATCCTTGCCGTCTGTGTTGTGGAGTGGGAAGCGGCGATTGCTGATGCCATAGTCGAAACCCATGACAGGATCGTAGGAAAAACCTGGCGGGAAGCGAAGCGCCAGCATGACGAAACAATTTCCGGCTCTAAAGCCACACTCACGGATACGATCCGTACCTTCACCGCGCTGGGAGCTTCGTTGCTTGAGGCCCGCAGTGACGGAACCCCGCTGGAGATGGCTGTCGCCAGTTCGGTTGCATGGGACCGGCTCGCTCAACTGGTAGCGACAGGGACTCAACTCAGCAACACGCTAGCCGATGAGCCTCTTGCATATGTCGGGCAGGGATACCATCGCTTTCGTCGTTATGCGCCCCGCATGTTGCGCTGTCTGAAGCTCGAAGCCGCGCCGGTCGCCGGACCATTGGTAGCAGCAGCTTTGTCGATCGGAGAGATGAAAGGTGTTGCATCGCCAGAAAGGCGTTTCCTGCGGCCCAGCTCCAAATGGAACCGTCATTTACGAGCTCAGGAAAAAGGAGATACCCGTCTTTGGGAAGTGGCGGTACTCTTTCACCTCCGGGATGCTTTTCGTTCCGGAGATGTCTGGCTCGCTCATTCGCGCCGCTATGGTGACCTCAAGCAGGTACTGGTGCCGATGATCGCGGCGCAGGAAAATGCAAAACTGGCCGTGCCTTCCAACCCACAGGATTGGCTGGCAGACAGAAAGGCGCGACTCACGATCGCTCTTAAGCGGCTGGCCCGGGCTGCCCGTAACGGCACTATTCCGCACGGTAGCATAGAAGATGGAACGTTGCGGATCGACAGGTTGACAGCAGACGTGCCGGATGGTGCCGAGGCACTCATACTGGATCTGTATCGCCGAATGCCGTCCGTTCGGATTACCGACATGCTGCTTGAAGTTGATGCAGCCCTTGGTTTCACAGATGCGTTTACCCATCTGAGAACCGGGGCTCCATGTCGCGACCGGATCGGTCTGCTCAACGTCCTGCTCGCTGAAGGGCTCAATCTGGGCCTGCGTAAGATGGCGGAAGCTACAAACACGCATGATTACTGGCAGCTCTCACGCCTTGCCCGCTGGCATGTTGAAAGCGAAGCCATGAACCAGGCATTGGCAATTGTGGTGGCCGCGCAGGGTAAACTGCCGATGTCACGCGTCTGGGGGATGGGCACGTCAGCATCGAGCGATGGTCAGTTTTTCCCGACAGCGCGGCATGGCGAAGCCATGAACATGGTCAATGCCAAATATGGTTCTGTTCCCGGCCTCAAAGCGTATACTCACGTAAGCGACCAGTTCGCGCCATTCGCTTGTCAGTCGATCCCGGCGACCGTGAGCGAGGCACCGTATATTCTCGATGGACTACTGATGAACGAGGTCGGTCGCCATGTTCGCGAACAGTATGCCGATACAGCAGGATTCACCGACCATTTGTTCGGAGCCAGTAGCCTGCTCGGCTACAATCTCGTTCTGCGAATCAGGGATCTGCCATCGAAGCGGTTGTACGTATTTAATCCCGATACGACCCCCAGGGAGTTACGCAAGTTGGTAGGTGGAAAAGCCCGGGAGGATCTTATCGTTGCGAACTGGCCTGATATTTTCCGTTGTGCCGCGACGATGACCGCTGGCAAAATCAGGCCCAGCCAACTCCTGCGCAAGCTCGCTTCTTACCCACGACAAAACAACCTTGCAGTTGCGCTTCGTGAAGTTGGTCGTATTGAACGGACCCTTTTCATTATTGAGTGGATCCTGGATACGGACATGCAGCGGCGTGCTCAGATCGGTCTTAACAAGGGAGAGGCCCACCATGCGCTCAAAAATGCGCTCCGTATCGGGAGGCAGGGGGAAATTCGCGATCGCACGACAGAGGGGCAGCACTACCGAATCGCTGGGCTCAATTTATTGACTGCGGTGATCATTTACTGGAATACCGTCCATCTTGGTCATGCCGTCACGGAGCGGCGGAACGAAGGGTTGGATGTTCCCCCTGAATTTCTTCCCCACATATCCCCATTGGGCTGGGCGCACATTCTACTGACTGGCGAATATCTTTGGCCCAAGGAACCGAAAGCTTAGGGTGTCATTTCGCCCTCAGCCGGAACCGACCCCACGGTCGCCCGCAGCTGCAAACCGCTTTTTCACTGGAAACCGTGCTTGATGAAGTCTCGTTTATCGCCGGGCCGCCGCTGGCGGTGATGCTGTCGGTGCTGATCGATCCCCACCTCGCGCTACCGGTAGCCGCCCTGCTGCTGGTTACCGGCGTGGCGGCGCTGGTCAGTCAGCGGGCAACGGAGCCGGTAGCGGACGGCCACGGCTCCCCGGCGGAGGGCATGACCTCTCCTCTCCGCCTGCCGACGGTGCGGGTGCTGGTGGTGCTGATGATGGCGATGGGCGTCATTGTCGGCTGCGTGGATATTGTCAGCGTGGCGTTGACCCGCACACTGGGGCAGCCTGCGCTGGCGAGCCTGGTGCTCTCGGCCTATGCCCTGGCATCCTGCGGTGCCGGACTGCTTTTTGGCGCGGTGACGCTGCGCTTGCCGCTGCCGCGTCAGCTGATGCTGGGCGGCGTGGGCGTTGCCCTGAGCACGCTGCCGCTGCTGCTGGCAAGCAGCGTTTTGTCGCTGACCGCCGCCGTGCTGCTGTGCGGCCTGTTTTTTGCCCCGACGATGATTATCGCTATGTCGCTGGTGGAGCGGATCGTGCCCGGACAGCGGCTTACCGAAGGCCTGTCATGGCTGCTGGCCGGGCTGAATGTCGGCGTGGCGCTCGGTGCCGCCGCCGCAGGCCAGGTGCTGGACAGTGCCAGGGTTGAGCACGGCTTTTACGTCGCGACCGCTGCCGCCGTGGCGATCCTCGCGGTACTGCTCTGCCTCAATCGGGGTGTTTCTCATCCGGTCTGCACGCAGTCAACCCGCAGGGAGAAAACAGATGTCGCATAACGTCATCGATAACGGGATGCCTTCCGTACGCCACCCGTGGCTGGCGGTGAGCTCGGCAGGGCTGGCGACCTTCGCCGTCGTCACCACGGAGATGCTGCCCGTTGGCCTGCTGACCACGCTGGCCCAGGCGCTGAATACCTCAACCGGCAGCGCCGGAATGGCTGTCAGCCTGCCTGCGCTGCTTGCCGCCCTGTTTGCGCCGCTGGTGGTCATCGGCTCCGGAGAGATCGACAGACGCATTATTCTGCGCTGGCTGCTCGTCCTGCTGGTGGTTGCCAACCTTGCTTCCGCGCTGGCAACCGGCATGGCCACGCTGCTGGCGGCGCGTGTGCTGGTGGGCTTCTGTATGGGGGGCATCTGGGCGATTGCCGGCGGGCTGTCATCACGTCTGGTGCCGCCCCGTGCCGTCGGGCTGGCCAGCGCCGTGGTGTTTGGTGGCGTGGCGATGGCCTCCGTGCTGGGCGTACCGCTGGGCGTTGTGGCGAGTGATACCCTCGGCTGGCGCTGGACGTTTGTGGCGATGGCCGTGTTCAGCCTTGCCGTGCTGGCACTGCAGATCATCGTGATGCCTGCACTGCCCGTCCATCATCGGGTATCGCCAGGCCAGTTGGTCACGGTGATGCGCCACCGCGGCGTGCAGGCAGGCATCTTGCTGACGCTGACGCTGGTCACCGGGCACTTTATGGCCTTTACGTTTGTCCGGCCGCTGCTGCTGGAGATCGCGCCGTTCGGCGTACAGTGGCTGGGGATCCTGCTGTTTGTTTACGGTATGGCCGGTGTGGTGGGCAACTTTCTGATCGGCATCATGGCGGTCCGACGCACGGCGCTGGCCCTGTTGACCATTGCACTGGGTCTGCTGCTGACCCCGCTGCTATTTTTGACGCTGGGGCATAGCGGGTGGGGTGCCGTCATGGCGCTGGTGCTCTGGGGACTGGCCTACGGGGGCGTGTCGGTGGGGCTGATGAGCTGGATGATTAATGCCGCACCGCGATCTGCGGAGCCGGTCGCGGCACTGTATGTGGCGGTGTTTAATATCGGCATTGCGGCGGGGGCCTGGTCCGGTGGGCAGATAGTGGACCGTCTGGGTCTGGTGAGCAACCTCAGCGCCGCCGCCGTACTGCTGGCGCTGGCGGCTTTGCTGTCACTGTATCTGTCTCTGCGCAGGGCCGCCCCCGGGGGGCGGCAGACAGCGGGGGATTAAGTGAAACGCTTCGCCCCAAAGACGCAGAGGATCACTGCGCTGGCGCAGACGATCATGCTCCAGCCGATGGTTTCGTGCAGCAGCAGTCCGGCCAGCAGCAGCCCGAAAAACGGCTGCAGTAGCTGCAGCTGGCTGACGCCGGCAATACCGCCGAGGGCCAGGCCGCGATACCAGAACAGAAAGCCGATCAGCATGCTGAACAGGGAGACATAACCGAGGCTGAGCCAGCCGGGTGAGCTGATATTTCCCCAATGCGTCGGCAGGCTGAACAGGCCGACCACTGCCATCACCGGCAGTGAAAGCAGCAGTGCCCAGCTGATCACCTGCCAGCCGCCAAGCCGACGCGACAGCGCTGCACCCTCCGCGTAGCCCAGACCGCAGACGATCACCGCGGCGATCATCAGCAGGTCGCCGGCGGCCGTGCCTCCCTGCCCCGAGGTCAGAGCAAAGCCGGCGACGATGGCGGCACCGGCGAGGGAAAACAGCCAGAACGCCGGGCGCGGTCGTTCGGCCCCGCGCAGCACGCCAAACAGCGCGGTTGCCAGCGGCAGCAGGCCGATAAAGACCACCGAGTGCCCCGCGCTGATATGGCGCAGTGCGAGGGCCGTCAGCAACGGAAAACCGACCACCACCCCCAGCGCCACGATCGCCAGCGGCAGCAGATCGCCACGCGCCGGGCGGGGTTGTCGCAGCAGCAGCAGCAGGCCCCCACCTAACAGGGCCGCAATGGTGGCGCGCGCGCCGGTGAGAAACAGCGGGGAAAAATCCTGTATCGCCACTCGCGTGGCCGGCAGCGAACCGCTAAAAATCAGCACGCCTGCCAGCCCGCTCCACCATCCTGCCGTTGTCCGTTCCATAATGCCTCGTTTGTGTTTCCGGGTTATTTTTCAACGATATTAGATAACCCCGGGCGGCATTCGAAGATACAATGCAGTACAATTTCATCAAACTGTATGGGTAATGATTGCCATACAGTTATCGGCAGCAGCAGACCAGGATCCGCCATGACACGCACAGAGATGCTTATGCAGGATATTCGCCGCCGGATTATCTCCGGTGCACTGCCCGCCGGAGAGCGTCTGCCTTCGGTGCGCCGCTATGCGGCACAGATGCAGGTGTCCCCCTCCACCGTGATGGAAGCCTACGAGCGGCTGGCCGCGACGGGGATTATCGTTCCGCGCCGCGGGGCCGGTTTCTTTGTGACAGGGTCACATCAGGCCCCGCTTAATCTGGTGGAAAAAAAAGCGGACTATCAGCGCGATGTCGATCCCTTCTGGGTGTCCCGCCAGTCGCTGGATGCCGATCCGGCGGTGCTGAAGCCCGGCTGTGGCTGGCTTCCCGCCGACTGGATGCCGGTGGAGGCACTGCGTAAGGCGATGCGCCAGCTCGCCCGTTCGGACGCCAGCCTGCTGAGTGATTATGGCAGCACGCGCGGAGCCGTCGCCCTGCGTCGTCTGCTGCTGGGCCGATTTGCCGCCGAAGGGCTGACCACCTCGCTGCAGAATATTATGCTGACCGGTTCCGGTACCCAGGCTCTGGATCTGATCTGCCGCTTTCTGCTGCGGCCGGGGGATACGGTGCTGGTGGATGACCCCTGCTACTTTAACTTTCAGGCGCTGCTGCGTGCGCATCAGGTAACGATGGTGGGGATCCCCTATACGCCTTCCGGGCCGGACGTCGCCGCCTTTGAACAGGCGCTGACCCTGCACCGCCCCCGGCTGTATATCACCAACTCGGCCCTGCATAACCCCACCGGGGCCTGCCTTTCCGCACAGACGGCATGGCGGCTGCTGGCCGCGGCCAGAGCGCATGACCTGGTCATCGTCGAGGATGATATTTTTGCCGAGTTTGAGCCGGATCTGTCGTCACGTCTGGCGATCCCGGACGGTCTGGAGCGGGTGATTCGCATGGGCAGCTTCTCCAAAACGCTCTCTGCCTCGGTGCGCTGTGGCTATATCGCCTGCCGTGCCGAATGGATTGAAGGGCTAATCGACCTGCAGATAGCCACCAGCTTCGGTGGCCCCAGTCCGATGACGACTGAGCTGCTGGCCAGCGTACTCTCCGGCGGCGGCTACCGAAAGCATCTGGAGGAGGTTACCCGACGGCTGGCGCGGGCGCGCAAGGTAGCGCAGGACAGGCTGATGGCGCTGGGGCTGACGCCGTGGATCACGCCTCGCGGTGGTTTTTACCTCTGGTGTCGCCTGCCGGCAGGGATGAATTCGACGACGATTGCCCGCCGCTGCCGTGAAATGAATGTGGTACTGGCGCCGGGTAACGTGTTTAGCGTCTCCCAGACGGCGGGTGAGTTTTTGCGCTTTAACGTCGCCCACCTTGACGATGAGCGGGTGTTCAGCGTCCTGCAGCAGGCGATGCGGGCTGAGTGAGCACCGTCCTGGGTAACCAGATGGAAATCCAGGACGACGTTATCACTCAGAGTACTCTGGCCGGGCGAGTGATGTCGGTCAGAAAAATCACCACTCCGCGACGGAACCGTCGGTATGTCGCCACAGCGGGTTGCGCCAGTCCGGGGCATTTTTGCTGAGGGCAATGACCTTCTCCTCATCAATTTCAACGCCCAGACCCGGTTTGGTCAGCGGTTTAAAGAAGCCGCCTTCCATATTGAAGTCCTCTTTATTTTTCACAAAGTCGAGCAGCTCGGCCCCTTTGTTGTAGTGGATCCCCATGCTTTGTTCCTGGAACACCGCATTGTGGGAAACGAAGTCGACGTGCAGGCACGCCGCAAGCGCAATCGGGCCTAACGGACAGTGTGGGGCCAGCGCAACGTCATAAGACTCCGCCATCGCGGCGATTTTAAAGCACTCCGTGATCCCGCCCGCGTGGGACAGGTCCGGCTGCAGAATGGCCAGGCCACCGGCATCAAGCACACGCTTGAACTCGAAGCGCGAGAACATGCGTTCACCTGCCGCAATCGGAATGTGCGTTTGCGCGGCCAGTTTGGGATAGTACTCCGCCTGCTCGGCCAGTACCGGCTCTTCAATAAACAGCGGACGGTACGGCTCCAGCTCTTTGATTAACACTTTTGCCATCGGTGCGCTGACGCGGCCGTGGAAATCCAGACCAAACTCAATGTCATTGCCGAAGGTTTCGCGGATCTGCGCGACGGTATTAACGGCCGCGTCAATTTTCTTCGAACTGTCAATCAGCGACAGCTCTTCACAGCCGTTCAGTTTAAAAGTATCAAAGCCGATTTTACGCAGGGTGTGGATACCGTCGATCACATCGGCCGGGCGATCGCCGCCGACCCAGCTGTAGGCTTTGATTTTATCGCGTACCAGCCCGCCCATCAGCTGCCAGACCGGCGCATTGAGCACCTTGCCCTTGATATCCCACAGCGCCTGGTCAATTCCGGAAATGGCGCTCATCATAATGCCGCCGCCCCGGTAAAAACCGGCGCGGTACATCACTTCCCACAGATCGTTAATGCGTGCGGGATCCTGACCAATCAGGTACTCGCCCAGCTCATGCACCGCCGCCTCTACGGTGCGCACCCGGCCCTCAATGACCGGTTCTCCCCAGCCGACAATGCCTTCATCGGTTTCGATTTTTAAAAACATCCAGCGCGGGGGTAAACGGTATGTGGTTAACTTCGTGATTTTCATTGTACTGCCTCTCGATATGCCTTAACGAATGCGGCGGCCTGCCGTGCTGTTTGTTCAACGGACTGACCCGCGCGATAGAGATCGCTGCCTAATCCTGCCCCTACGCAGCCTGCGTCAATCCACTGTTTCAGATTTTCGGGCGTGACGCCGCCAACGGCGAAAACCGGGATCTCCGGCGGCAAAACGGCCTTCAGGGCTTTGATGTAGTCCGGGCCAAACGCCGACGACGGGAAGATTTTCAGCGACTGGGCGCCGGCATTGATCGCATCAAACGCTTCCGTCGCCGTGGCGCATCCCGGGCAAACCAGCATGCCGTGCTCGACTGCGCGGTTAATCAGCGCGGGTTGAATATTCGGCGTCACCATCAGCGTGCAGCCCATTTCAGCCAGTAAATCCACCTGCTCAAGCTGCAACACCGTACCGGCACCAATCAGGGCACGATCGCCAAACGCCTTGACCATTGCCGGAATACTGGTTTGCCAGTCGGGGGAATTAAGCGGGATTTCAACGGCTTCAAAACCCGCGGCAATCACTGCCTCAACGTGGGCGTGCGCTTCATCCGGTTTAATACCGCGTAAAATGGCGATGAGCGGAAGTTTATTTTGCCACTGCATGAGCGAGACTCCTTATGCCTGCCTGAAAAGCGATGTCGCCACTGACGGTCTGCGCGGCACGCCCCAACAGGGCAAAGGCCTGTTGATAGCGTTCGGCCAGAGAACGACTGGCGACGAGCGTGATAGCCTGCCTGTCGCTATCGTCGCGAGTCATACTCGCCACCTCAGCGCCAATCAGCAGACCGGAAAGAAATTCACTGACCTGCGCACGGTCAAGCTTGCCAAGAACGTGGGAGGCGCGGACCTCAAAGAGTCGGGCTAACACATCGGGGGAGTCTACACCGCGCTGCAGGCCGGCGTTGAAGGCCTGAGATGACTCAACCTGTGCGGGCAGCCCCGCACCGATAAGCGAGTGTTCGAGTAGCAAATAATGGAGCTCGCCGGTCATGACCGTGCGAAAGTCGCGGACAGCGTCGCCGTCTACGCGCACCCATTTGCAGTGGGTACCCGGCATAACATAAAGAGAGGAAGGAGCCAGTTGCTGGGCGCCGAGTAACTGAGTCTCTTCGCCCCGCATCACATTGTGATTATCTTCCTGCGTAACGCACAGGCCCGGGACTATCCAGGTATTCTGACCCACAGCCGTTAGCTGCTGAGCAAGAGCGGATAGCGGTGTCGGACAGGGTAAATACGGAACGGTGACCCATCCCGCGTTGCTCCCGACCATACCGGCCATAATGACCGGCGTGTTTTCTGGCTCCCAGCCTGCTGTGATCTCTGCAAATACCGCTTCGAATGAGCGTCCGTTCAGACGCGTTACCCCGGCTTCAGACTGCCTGCTGTCTACGCACTCTTCGCCGTGATACAACCCTGCGCGAAGATTGGTGGAACCCCAGTCGATAGCGATATAGCGTGATCTCATGTAATGTCTTTTAACCTTCGTGTTGAGCTGGCAATCATCGTGAGTGCCGCCTGCTCTGCTGCGTGACTGTCTTGATGCCGGATTGCATCAAACAACGTTTTATGTTCCTGCAGGGTCCTGGGCATGTTCGCCTCATCCCCCATCCATGTCCGTTCAAACACCGCTTTCTGTAGCGAGCTTATCGCCACGCCCAGCTGGGCAAGTACCGGGTTATGGACTGACTCTAGTACCGCTTCGTGATAGCGAATGTCCGCTTCGTTAAAGGCAGCACGGTCCTGATTGTTTGACACCATGTCGTTAAGCGCCGACTCAATCTGAGCCAGGTCGCTTGAGGTTGCGCGCTCTGCAGCCCAGCGGGCGATAGCAGGCTCCACCAGATTACGCACTTCACTCATCGCGCTAATCAGACGCGGGTCATAGTCATGTTCCAGTACCCATTGCAATACGTCCGTATCGAGGTAATTCCAGCGATTACGCAGGGTGACAAACGCACCCCGGTAGCGCTTCATTTCAATCAGCCGCTTGGCCATCAGCGAGCGGTAAACTTCCCGGATAATGTTTCTTGATGTTTCAAATTCGAGACACAGATCGGCTTCTGAAGGCAGCGATTCATTGGGCACATATTTGCCGCTGACAATCTGACGTCCGAGGGTCTCAATAATGCGGTCGGTTTTAGTCATGGTCATAACAGGATCCTTAAGGCGGTTGCACTGCCGTTACTTTATCCCGAATGACGTAAAAATCCTCAGCATTGAAGTACGTTCAGATCATCTTTTTAGCATTCCATGAGCACATGGTAGTACAAGTTAATGTCATTGTACTACAATGTGGATCACAAAAAAGACAATTGGTAATGAGAAAGGTATTGCTGCATCCAGCCAACGTTGGTCCAACGGCATGGGCAGGTTACGCATCACCCCGATCGGTGACGACGCCACGGTAAACGGCAATAGAGGATAAAGCGGTGGACTGGCGCAGCGCTGCTGTGGGGTAACGACGGCGCTCAGGTGACAGAGGTGCCGGCTACGGGCCTGCTACAGGCAAACAAGGTGGAGATTCTACACGGATGATGGCGTTCTCCCACCGGGCCAACGGCGCCCGGCAAGAGATCGCTGATTCTGGAATCGTCTGGCTTAATTCGTTGCCATCACTACCTGCGTGGAGGTGATTTAGTGAGCGTGTTTCAACATTGCCATTGTCAGCAATGTCAGCGTCTCCCCCTGCTTGAAGTGGCGACTCACGTTGCCTGCTATTCCGTTCTCCAGGGTCAGATCATCCACCAGATTCAGTTTGGCCTGCGGGGAGGTAGTGGAGAAATCCAGCTCGTCGAAATTGACCCAGACAATATTAGGCCGGGTTGTCGACTCAAAGACATAGCGACGATGGGTTAAATCCATCACCACCTGCCACAGCGTTTGCGACGCCTCCGGCTTACCCGGATCCGGGACACGGAAAGGCTGAGCGGCATTGCGCATCACGCTAAACATGGCGGCGATAGCCTCAATTTGCGTTGCGGGCTGATTGAGGCGAGAGACGTAGTAGCTGGCTCGGGCAAAGCGATCGCTGGCCAGTGTCGACCCCGGCAGCGGCTGCTCGCCACCTAAGCCGCTGAATGTACGAACCTGCGCCAGTTGCTTATCATAGGTCGGTGAGTTGGTCATCACGCGGTATTCCGGGCTGTGATAGACCACGGCCTGACCGCCGCTGTACTCAATGATGCAGGAGTCACCGTTGGCATCATCCAGTGCCAGATGGATCGCCGGAGGGTTTCCGCCGGTGGGGTCCTCCATTTGCACTACCTGAACCCCAGACTTCTCTATCCATTCAACCGACTCCGCGACCGAGGAAAAATTATCGAGGAAATACTGTAGCCAGGCCGCCTGGCTGAGCTGCGTCCGGGACGCGTCCGGTTCACCGTAGTCGGACTCAACGAGCCATAAAACATGGCCTGCCAGCCCGGCTTCATTCATCCCGTCCACCGACATCATGTCAAACGCAGTGGCCACCACGCTGCCATAACGAGAGGTCCATTTCAGATTGCCATTAACACCGTCATCGCGGGCGATCCCCCGTGGCTGCATCCACAGGTTGGTCTTCAGATCCTTATGGAAGTCCATATTACGGCCTACAATAACGGCACCGTTCGCATCAGGCCACATAACGCGTGTACACATCATTATCTCCTTATTCTGTCGTCGACGGGATATCCTCTGCCACAAGTGTAATAGGGGATCTCATACTGTCATAGTAAGTGGATTAGCCCCCGTATTGCCATACACTTTTAAGCCGCTGACTGAAATACAAACGGGCGGTCAGGTAACAGGTAAACGGGTAGCCGGTGAGTCAATGACACGCGTGCGAATCTTACGTAGCCAGAACAGCGGATGGACACCGTGCATTCCGCCGCCGCACTCTCTCTGCGCATTCTCTGCGTATTGCGAAAACTGCCCGCCGATCGGCTTTGGCGGTGAATGAGATCCCTGCTCTTCGCAGGGCGTTAAACAATGAAGAAAGCACGCCGTCAGGCGTGCTTTGATGAGGGATAAAGAGGTAAGACATGGCGGGGATATATCCCCTTCCCGTCTTCCGTCAGTGCGCCGGTTTAGCCGCGCTATTATTATCCCGGGTAAAGTATTGCAGGATAGCGGCGATTAACGCGGCCACTGAACCTACGCCAAAGCCGATTAAATAGCCCTGCGCGCTGTTCCAGCCGCCAAAGTTGTCGATCAGCCAGCCGGCCAGAGGCGACGCCGGCAGCGTACCGAGGAAGGTCAGCATCAGCAGCAGTCCCATCGCCGAACCTGACGCTTTCGGCGCATGATCGGCCATCATCGCGTAGTAAACCGGGAAGACCGCATTCAGGCCAAGCCCCCACATCAGCAGAATAACCCACAGCATGCTGATACCTGAGATGAAGATCAGTGAGAATACGCAAATCGCATACCAGCAGGAGAGGAAGATTAAGGTTTTTCTCCGGCCGATATGGTCAGAGATATAACCGAAGAATAACTGTCCGAACCAACCGGTGATATAAGGAACAACCCCGATGATGGCGCCAAACGTATCCTGCTGGTTCATGGTGAAAACCACGTAAGGGGCTAAGAACCACAGGCCGACGGTCTGCGAGAAGTTAATCAGCCCGGCACCGATTACCGTCAGTAAAATATTCTTGTTGGCCAAAACCTGTTTGGTCTCTGCTAACTGCTGTTTGAACGTCAGTACCTCTTCCGGTTCGTCAGACGGCGCCGTCAGGCCGTGAGCATGGGCGTAGTCGTTCACCTCCTGATAGCTTTTCGGCGTGGCAAACATCCACAGCATTACGGCAAGCACATAGCCAATAATGGGGGTGAGCAGGAATACTAAGCGCCAGTTTTCACTGCCGAAAGTGGCGAGGATCCAGCTGGCGGCCAGGCCACCGAGTAATGCGCCGACCGGATAGCCGGTATGATGCAGGCCCAGGGCAAAACCACGGTGCTCTTTCGGCCAGTATTCGGAGCACTGGGCAATATTGGTCACCTCAGCGCCGCCAGCGGCACCCATTCCCAGCACGCGCCAGAGGATGAACTGCCAGAGATTCAAACAGGTTGCTTTAATACCAATCAGGATAGAGAACGTGGTGAAGAACACCATGTACCACACCTGACTTTTCTTTCTTTTCCAGCCGCGGCCGATTTTATCGGCAATAATACCCGCGGGCAGCGCGACTAAGGCGTACGCCAGGAAAAACAGGCTGACAATATATCCCCACTCGACGCCGCTAAGATGAAATTCATTAATGATAGATGGCTGAACGCGAAACATAATTTCGCGGTCGTTGGCATTCATAACCCATAGCAGCCAGGTGAGGAACAGCATAATCCAACTGGCACGGGCCCCTTTTGGTACTTTAAAGCCAATCATAACACCCCCTGATTTTTACTTGTTTTTTTTACGTGCCGTACTGTTTTCACCATGTAGGCAGTGATATTTAATGCCACCATAATGGCACTGGCATAGCAAAATCGGATAATAAACGGTTTATCAATAAGGCCAACGGTCGCCCAGGCGATTAAGACACTAATCATTAATCCCATAAACAGCATGAGGAAAAACTCACGCCTGATTAATAATTTCACCGGTGCGCCGTCAGGAAAAGCTGGTTTTATATTACTCATTGTGTATACCTATTTCATATAGATGAAACGCTCTCCCGGAGCCATCATGTGAAATTTACTTCCAGGATAGGCAGAAAGCAGATAATCAACAAAGTAACTCGGATTATCTGTATTGCAGGTGAACATGTCATAATGAAATGGCAACATAATATCGGATTGAATATGCTGATATAAATCAACCGCATCCCTGAATCCCATATTCGGTATGATGCCACGCTTTTCCCGACTGTAGTCTCCGCCATTGATTGGCAGAGCAGCAATATCAGGTTTTATCATGCTAAGTTCTTTTTCCAGCTCTTCAGTGACTAAGGTGTCGCCGCTGTGGTAGAACGTAATATCATCCGTGGTGATGAGATAGCCGAGGTAACGATCGTATCCCTGTTCATTCTTTTCATATTCACTGTGGGCTGATGCAATCGGCCTTATTCTGAAGTTGCCGACATTAAATTCCTCCCCCGTCTTCGCCTGTTGAATATTTCCCTCAAGATGCGGGAAGGATTCATTTAGCGCTACTGCATCAACCGGGGGAATATAAAAAGGCATTGTCCTGTTGACGACCGAAAGCGCCTGCAACGTGGCAAGATCCATATGGTCATCATGGTGGTGAGAGATCAGCACCGCATCCGCACCGGCGATATCTTCTGGCTGCAGCACCGGATCGAAAGCGCGCGCAAATTCCGTGCCCGGATTATTAATCTCAATTGCGCGGGTTAAATAGGGATCGATAACCAGGATATCGCTAGCGCTGTTTTTTAGCACAAACCCCGCCTGCCCCAGGCTCCATATCGCCAAAAGGCCATAGGGAACGTTTGTCGTTTCTATTTCTGCACGCAGTACCGGCTGTGCTCTTAATTTATACGCCATCGATTTTTTCTCACTTGCCTAAAATGCAGCTATCAGACCAGGTTCAGTAACGAGCCAACCCGGAACGTGCCAAACTGTCCTGACGTCGCATTACGTTAACGTCCGCTTTCACAGTACGCGTCCATTGTAGTACAAACTTTAAATTCAGTACTACAATCGAGATCACAAAACGAACAAGCCAACGACGCAATATCGCTACGCGTAGCGATCCGTTTCGCCGGGTAACCCGTCGTTGTCAGTCGTGCCTCCTTAGGAAACCTGACGACAACCTGACGACAACCTGAAGATGATCCGATCGGGCAGAGCACGCGTCTCAAGGCGCGGTGTGCAGAAACCGTGCGGGAAAATACGTATTCCCTTTACGCCGGACCGTATGTCCGAACGATCGCTGGAAGGCAGAAGGCAGAAGGAAGAAGGCAGAAGGCAGAAGGGAGAAGGGAGAAGGGAGAAGGCAGAAGGGAGAAGGCAGAAGGGAGAAGCCAGAGTGCGGCAAGCGGTGGCAGTGATGTTAGCCGCGACGGGGGCACAACGTTGAGTCTGTCGTCCGGGGGGATGCTGCTTTCGGGAGTGATCGGCCCGGCTGGCGACGGGACAGATCGCGCCATCCGGGCTGAGTTTCCTTGAAGTGATGGACTATGCGGGGGAGCCAGTCAGATAAAAAGTCGACCTCCCCTTAGCGTTTATTTAACTGAAAATCGATCTGCATGACGATGATGCGGCCAAAACCTGCCGGCGGCGGGCCGGATGAGCGGGCTTTACGCGCCGTATCGAGCGCGGCCTCATCCAGTGACGCCTCGCCGGAGCTGCGAACCATCCGCGCGGCGGTAATGTTACCGGCGGCATCAATCGCGATCTCCACCTGCACACTGCCCTGGATTTTCATCCGCCGGGTGCGGCTGGGGTAGGGCACTGTTGCAAATAGTCGGTGGTGATAAACTTATCATCCCCTTTTGCTGATGGAGCTGCACATGAACCCATTCAAAGGCCGGCATTTTCAGCGTGACATCATTCTGTGGGCCGTACGCTGGTACTGCAAATACGGCATCAGTTACCGTGAGCTGCAGGAGATGCTGGCTGAACGCGGAGTGAATGTCGATCACTCCACGATTTACCGCTGGGTTCAGCGTTATGCGCCTGAAATGGAAAAACGGCTGCGCTGGTACTGGCGTAACCCTTCCGATCTTTGCCCGTGGCACATGGATGAAACCTACGTGAAGGTCAATGGCCGCTGGGCGTATCTGTACCGGGCCGTCGACAGCCGGGGCCGCACTGTCGATTTTTATCTCTCCTCCCGTCGTAACAGCAAAGCTGCATACCGGTTTCTGGGTAAAATCCTCAACAACGTGAAGAAGTGGCAGATCCCGCGATTCATCAACACGGATAAAGCGCCCGCCTATGGTCGCGCGCTTGCTCTGCTCAAACGCGAAGGCCGGTGCCCGTCTGACGTTGAACACCGACAGATTAAGTACCGGAACAACGTGATTGAATGCGATCATGGCAAACTGAAACGGATAATCGGCGCCACGCTGGGATTTAAATCCATGAAGACGGCTTACGCCACCATCAAAGGTATTGAGGTGATGCGTGCACTACGCAAAGGCCAGGCCTCAGCATTTTATTATGGTGATCCCCTGGGCGAAATGCGCCTGGTAAGCAGAGTTTTTGAAATGTAAGGCCTTTGAATAAGACAAAAGGCTGCCTCATCGCTAACTTTGCAACAGTGCCTGGTAAAATTGCACGGCTAACTATTCAACTGAGGAAAGGACATGTTTACTGCATTCAATGAGAGAAATGATTTCAGTTATGCTTTTGAAAAAATCCGTAATGCGATTTCCGCGCCAGGAGAAAATAATCTTTATGCTGCAACAGAATTAGGTCTTGGCATTCTGCTCCGTAAATACGAGCAGTTTCGCCAGGAACTGGATGCGGCCGGTGAGCTGGGAAACTGGGAATATGATCTCGATACCTACAATCACTGTATTGCGGTGCTGCAACGTTACTTCACCGGCAATCCATCCGGACTGACAGAACGTGATGCCCGGATTTACAGCCATTACCTGCAGACTGAGCACAAAAGGTTTGTGAAACTGGCTGAAGAGCTGGCTGCCGGCCGCTGACTACGGACAGAGGGCGGGATTTCTCAGGAATATAAAGGGGTAAATGATCAATGACTGATATACAGGCCGCAACTGAGAGTATAGTTGCTGCGACATCCCATCCGGTTTCCGTACAGCTGATTAATCAAGGGGCGGGGATCTGGGGAAACGTGGCAACCGGGCTTATCACTGGCCTGCTTACTGGGGGTATAACACTCACTGGCATCTGGCTGACACATTATTTCACGCTTAAGCGTGAGAGACAGGCGTCAGAAGATAAAATGAAAAAGGAACTGCATTACATTGCCACCGAGTTGGTATTCATGCTTGAACGGTATGCTGAGGGTTGTTTCCGGGTTGTGACGGATGACGGCCAGGATGATGATGCCCCCCAGCCTGAGAGAAAAGCTGTCACGAATTACCCTGAACTGAATCTGATCGATGTCTCCGGTGACTGGCGGACTTTAGAGCCACGTCTTATGTATCGCATCCGTGAACTGCCGGTGCTCCAGGATGAGGCCCACAGGGCAATTGCATATGCCGCCGAATACTCCGACCCTCCTTGGCATAAGGACTATTTCAGGGAACGGCAGTATCAGTTCACGCGCTTGGGCATCAACGCTGTCATTCTTGCCGTCCGTCTGCGCAAGGCAACCGGGATGCCCGAAACACGTCTTACAGGTCATGATGAATGGTCTGCAGTTTCCGTGTTTCGTAAAGTCTGGAGGCGCGAAAGAGCCCTGCGCGCTGCTGAAGCTACCCGCAACAGGGAGTGGAATCAATTAGTGATACCTGATGGAATGTCAAACCAATGAGCGGCCTCTTATCATATTCTCACCCGCAGCAGCCGGCGCAAATGCCGGTGGCCATTGACTATCCCGCCGCGCTGGCCCTGCGCCAGATGGCGCTCGTTCAAGATGAACTACCGAAATACCTGCTGGCACCGGAAGTCAGCGCCCTGCTCCATTATGTGCCCGATTTGCACCGCAAGATGCTGCTGGCAACCCTCTGGAACACCGGCGCACGTATCAACGAGGCGCTGGCGCTGACCCGGGGGGATTTTTCGCTGGTGCCACCGTATCCGTTCGTGCAGCTGGCCACGCTTAAGCAGCGCACCGAAAAAGCGGCCAGGACAGCCGGCCGAGCTCCCGCCGGTAGCCAGGCTCATCGTCTGGTTCCGCTTTCCGATCACCACTACGTCAGCCAGCTGCAGATGATGGTGGCCACCCTGAAAATTCCGCTGGAAAGACGCAACAAGCGTACCGGCAGAACAGAGAAAGCCCGCATCTGGGACATCACCGACCGGACAGTACGGACCTGGATTGGCGAAGCGGTTGAAGCGGCCGCCGTCGACGGGGTGACATTCTCGGTGCCGGTCACCCCGCATACGTTCCGCCACTCCTACGCGATGCATATGCTGTATGCCGGCATACCACTGAAGGTTTTGCAGAGCCTGATGGGCCACAAATCGATTAGCTCGACGGAAGTCTATACGAAGGTGTTCGCACTTGATGTTGCTGCGCGGCATCGAGTTCAGTTTCAGATGCCCGAAGCGGATGCGGTAGCCATGCTGAAAGGGAATATTTAAGTACTTAGGAGAATGATGCTGGCGAACGTCCTGCTCGCCGGGGAGGTCTGTCAGACGTTATCTGGACCAGCTGACGGGAATATCTGCTCTGTATTCCTCATACTGCTCATAGATCGCATGCTGAAGCATCGTAATACGTTCTGACAACCTGTTGGCGTCCGACATATGCCGCCATTCCCCCTCAATAGTGGTTTTCTGTCCATCCGGGAGATTGAGCGTGATCAATACCTTTGTATCACGAATAATCACCCCGTCAGTGAAAGAATTAAGACCACTCCTTACGGTATTATCTATCTGTATAGTTTCAAGTTTCATCTTGTTACCTCCTGTTGACCGGATCCCAAGCATAGATATCTGAATTCAAATTGCCTAGTGAAATGTCTGGATATGCCGCATTTTTCCCCTTATACAGCGAAGCTGGCCAAAGGCCAGCCCGCTTAGATTTATCGCTTTTGCCAGTAGATCAGCATGGCAAGGAACAGGATTGTTGCCCCCTGAGAAGCGGTCAGGAAAGTTTCCAGCAATGACATTATCGTAAAACTCCGCATTATTAATTTCAGGTGTGTGATTCAGGGGCCTTAGTCCCCCTTTTACAGGACGTAGTGTTCTGTCACGACGGAAGCCAGGGTTAATAAAAACGATTCGAATATGTCTGCAGGGACGATAGAAATCTTCGTGCGGGTTGTCTCGCTGTAGCCGGCTCTGGAGAGCGACTCGGGGGAGGAGTAGTATCTTCCGGCCACGGATATGATCGAGCCAGCAGTGCTCGCCGCAGTCGAGCGACAGGGCGAAGCCCCGAGTGAGCGAGGAAGCACCAGGGAACAAAACTTATAAATTCTGCTTACGCTCAATGCCTGAAAAATCACCTCCCCTCGGGGTTATCCACTTATCCACGGGCATATTTTTATAAAGTACTTTTTTATTCTTTTTCTTTATTTTACATCTTTTAGGGAGCCTGAAAGCCGCGTACAGTGCGGCCTGAGAGGGGGCCTGTATGGGCAACTGGTAAACATAATATGGGAAATTAATCACGTATCAGTGGGTTTTGTGTCAACAAGCTATGGGATACGCATCAACAAGCTATGGGAAAGAGGTCAAGTTCAGTTCTCAATTATCCACTTGTGGATAAAGTGCAGATTTTTCCGGTGGATAAGTATCGCGATAGCTTGCAATTTCTGTTTTCACTGTCATTATGGGTGGGTAAAAATTTACCCATAGGCATTGAAATGGATACTCAAGCACTCTTGCCAGCTACTAAAACGTTTAAAAAACGCGCCAGTATAAAGCAATCTAACGAATTGACCGAAGCTGCATATTACCTGCCTCTTCAGGCAAAACGTGTGCTGTGGTTATGCCTCATGCAGGCCTATTTTAATGACAGCCAGGAAGATGACTCTGACGTATTGCCGCTCTTCAAAATCAGCGTTTCCGATTACGTCAAATACTTCAATGTCGCTACGTCTGTCGCCAGTCGTGATGTGAAGGCTGGGGTAAATGCTCTGGGCGAATCAACGGTTACCTTTTATCCAAAAGAAGGTGAGTTTGAAGAAGTTAAACGTCCGTGGCTGGCTGAAGCAGGAATGAAGCGAGGCCGGGGTTCCTGGCAGATTGAATTTAACTACAAGGTCATGCCATTCCTGGTCGGCTTAACCTCCCAGTTCACTACCTATTCTCTCTATGACTGTGGCCAGCTTAATAGTGTTCGTGTCATCCGGCTTTATGAAAGCCTGTGTCAGTTCCGGAGCACTGGTGTCTGGATCACCACACATGACTGGTTATGTGAAAGGTTTATGCTCCCTGCCTCGCAGAAAAACAATATTGCTGAAATGAAGCGTACCTTCCTGGAACCTGCTCTGAAGAAAATTAATGAGAAGACGCCATTAAAGGTAACATATACCACTGAAGAAGATGGTCGCTTGCTGTTTAATTTTCTTGATAAAAAACAATAGTCTGTAATTTTTATTTCCTCCCCCCTTAGTTTGTTGCTGACATATGGGGGGATACTGAACTTGCTGTGTTTCCCATAGTGCTTGCCTAACTTGACCTGTTTCCCGCAATCGCGGCTGTCTGCGTAGTTGACCTGTTTCCCACAGTCCGGGCCGTCTGCGGAGTTGACCTGTTTCCCACAGTCCCGGTCGTCTGCAAAGTTGACCTGTTTCCCACAGTCCCGGTCGTCTGCAAAGTTGACCTGTTTCCCACAGTCCCGGTCGTCTGCAAAGTTGACCTGTTTCCCACA
>OLRL01000515.1_pt1 | contig 25760 bp, 22 predicted proteins | sample 1643201 | NCBI WGS metagenome assembly OLRL01 (sample SAMEA3136649, study PRJEB25190) | human gut metagenome | biome: human gut; feature: human-associated habitat; material: faeces | place: Austria | collected 2013
TGCTGAATTTGTTTGATAGAAAAGTAAAGGCAATGTTAACAATATTAGTCCAAAAGACAGTTTTTTTATTTTTATAACTTGATCAAATACTACCATTTTATCCCAATCAACAGCATTCTCATTTTCAAATAAAAATGTAGCAATTGGTATAAATAATGCCAACACTGTACTTGTTATATTCCATAAAAATCCCGAATCCATAATTATTTTCCTCCTATATAAAATTTGTAAAATGTAAATATAATTACTCAATTATCTTTTTAAAAGCTTCCTCCATTAATATAATATTATCATCCAAATCGTCGATGTTGGGAGCGTCAATAATTTTGTGTAAATAACTCGTCCTTCTGCAAAATAATGGGTTACTCAGTAAACATTGAAGCTAATGTATCCGTCACTTGTTGGAAGCCTTTATGGCTTCTATTTAAGAATTTTTGATTGTATGTATCAAAGATGGATACTAGGAAACGCTCTAGTGATTCTTCATTTTGAAACTGCTCTTTTCTACGGCTGTATCTTTTAATTTGCTTATTGAAAGACTCGATTAGATTGGTTGAGTAAATGGTTCTACGAATGCTAGGTGGAAAATCATAAAAAGTTAATAAGTCTTGGTTTTCTATGAGTGACTGCGTCACTTTAGGATAGTTTTTCTTCCATTTCTCAATCATGCCGGATAAGAAGGTATTCGCTTCTTCTTTTGAGTTAGCTTGATAAACAGCCTTAAAGTCATCACAGATTTCTTTTCGGTCTTTGACACGTACTTTATGAGCGATATTACGAGATACATGGATACAACAATGCTGATATTTTGCTTTAGGATAAATTTGATGGATAGTATCTTTCATGCCTTTTAAGCCGTCCGTAATAAAAAGCAAGACTTCTTGAACTCCTCTGGAGTTAATATCCTGTAGCAGCTCATTCCAAACGTATGTTGATTCAGTTGGAGCAATCGCATAACTCAGTACTTCTTTAGTGCCGTCTTCTCGTATACCAATGGCAATATAAATCGCTTCTTTGGATACAGTTTGACGTTTTAGTGGAATGTAAGTAGCGTCCATAAAAATAGCGACATACTTATCATTTAAGGCTCTGGATTTAAAGGCATTTACTTCTTCAGTCAGAACTTTAGTCATGTTGGACATGGTTTGTGGAGTATAGTGATGACCGTACATTTTTTCGATCAAATCAGCAATTTCAGACATCGTAACACCTTTTTCGAATAAATGGATAATAGTGGTTTCCAATGTATCGTTTGTTCTTTTGTAGGCTGGTAAAGTTTGTTGTTTAAACTCACCATTACGATCTCTAGGTATTTCCAATGTTAATTCACCATATTCGGTTTTGATTGATCGAAAGTAAGAACCGTTTCTCGAATTACCTGAATTAAAACCAGTGCGATCATATTTTTCGTAATCTAAAAAAGCCGTTAATTCAGTCCGTAGGAGTGTGTTTATCGCTTTTTCTAAGTGCGAACGGAATAATTCATTTAAATCGCCTTTAGTGACTAGAGTTTGCACAATTTCTGTAGTAAAATCATTCATAGGGAAGTCCTCTTTTCTGTGAATTGGTTGTCGTTAACTTTATTCTACAGAAGGGACTTCCTTTTTTGTATGGATTTTTTCATTTACACAAAATATTTTATACTCTCGTCAACTTTCTCTTTTCAAAAAAAATTTGATATTTTTTTAGATTTCTTTTTAGTCTTTGTAATACTTTATAAGCCACAGAATAACTCACGTGATGCTGTTTAGCAAAATTTTCTACTGAGATATATTTTTCCTGAAAGAAAGCCAATACCATTTTCATAGATAAAGAATCCGTTATATAACGAGATAACAGAGCTTTGCTAGAACATTTTCCATTAATTTCCAGACATATATCCAATTCACTGACGGTTACTCGCAAATTTTTCTCTAGATCGAACTTTTGTAAATCATGTTTCAGCTTATCGATCGTTTTTTTCAAGAGAAATGTCGATAGCGACAACTCTTCTTGAACATTCGATATTGACTCTGATAAATTTGAGCTTGCTTCTAAATATTTAAGTAATGAATAACTTCTGTGATCTTCTTTGCTTAAAAAAAACTCATAATTCATTAGTCATCAGCTCTTTCTACGTATATTACTTTCCATGCATTCACCAACTAGCTGGGGATAAAACTGATTTCCTGGATCCGAGTCACTGTTGTCAGCGATTCTTGTTTGTATAATATACATCGTCCTGTCTTTTTTTAACATTTTGGAGAGCGTTTTATTTGGCCTTTCTCGCGATCAAACCTGTTATAAGAATTATATCATTTACTAGTATGCATTTTTATTAATAAAATGGTATATTTTATATTATTATAAAAAGAGCCCAACCATCCTACAATAATAAAAATTTACTATTTGTTATCTTAACCTTACTTTTCTTTCTCTTCTTTTTTTCTCAAAACAAACAAAAGTATGCATAATAAAATAAACAATAAGAAAAGTGAAGCTACTAAGATATAAATCCAATTATTGTCTTTTTTAATCGTAACATCCGTCGTGTTCAATTCCTTGGCTACTTTTCCGTCTATTGTAAAATCTTTTTCAAATACCCATTGATTGGTATAGTTGATCGTAGTATTTCCTTTTTTTCTCGAAAATTTTCCATTTTCATTTTCATTTCCTAAAACAGTCATTGTAAGGTGATATTCACCTGGGGTTAGCGGTTGACCATTTAAAGCAGTTGGAAAAGAAAAATTTGTATTCGGAGCAATCTGCAACGCTTCTTTTTCTTCTCGATATAAAACTTTAGAATACCCTTTTTTTGTAATTTTTGTTTCAATAATTACTTGATTGATGTAAGTTTTTTGATCATTTTGAACGTTTGCTAAGATGACATTTCTTGCATTGATTTGATCTGGTTTAACTTCATGAAGAGTAAGGTTCGGAGCAACTTCGTTCAGTGTCTGTCGCATCAACAAAGCAATAATATAGGTGTATTCATTCTCAATCGATAAGCTTTGATCCTTAGTTTCTGTTTGGTCCTTTTCCGTCTGGATTTCTTGGAATGTGATCCCACCAGCCAATACACCATCAAATCGCTCATTCGGCATCCTGACATGAAAAGCAACGGTTTGGACACTTTTAGGTTTTAGCGTCACTATCTGTGTATAGCTCACATAATCTACCAGATCAAAGATCAGGCTCATGTCCTTTTCAATCTCGTTTTTTCCGTATTCAACCATCACATTTGAATTGGTGGTTGCGCTATTCACAGAAATATCGATTTTCACTTCTTTTTCTGTATCATTTCTCAATTCCGCTTTTACTTCTACTTCCTGATCCGGATCAAGTTGAAGATCGAAGTAAGTTTTTCTCTTGTCGATTTGATTCTCTGAAGTTATCGGCGTCACTGAAAAATTAAATGCACTAGCTGACACTGATATATTGTTAAAAAGTGCCCCTAAAATAACTAGGAGTGTTATAAATAATTGTTGTTTTGGTCTCAAGAAAATCGCTCCTTTAATCATATGTAAGAGAAGACTATAACAAAATCTTGTCTCTGTGGGACACAAGAGCCTATGGTACCTGTGCCCTTCTTGAAACTCAAAAATTTTGTTATATTCTTCTCTTCCTGTTAATTTCCTGGGACATCTGCAAGTATCCAAGATAGTTTCCCCCCAAAGGTTCCGATTCTTTGGTTTTCTACAGGAATATCTATTCTGATTCCACGATGAGCTGTAGAATCTAAAAGAGAGGACAAATCGCTTTCACCCTTTTGATCTCTTTCGAAAATCGTAACAGCGGATGTCCCTATAACCGTTGTATTTTCAGAGGTAACAAAGGAAAGAGTTTCTGGAAGCTCAAAATCTCCATTTGTAAGAACTTTCTCTTGTTTCAATTGTAATTTCCAACTTCCAAAAGCCCGTTCATCTATAATTTTCAACCCACCTGAAAACTGTCCGAATTCACTTAATGGTCTACTGGATATTTTATGTTTTCCAAAATTGACATATTGAGGAGCAGTTGAGAGATAAAGTTTGCCTTTTCTGTAATAAAAATAGATATCCTCTGTATTTTCGGAGAAGATGCCTTCTGTATTCGCTGAATCCGAGTCAAAAACATACCCTTCAATATCAATAGGAGTTTCTTTATACTTCTCTCCTATTTTCCCAGTGATTGTTTTCATTTCAGCAATATCAATCTGACTGTCTTTATCTTTATAATAAACATGGATATCTATCTCCTTCAGCTTTGCGATCTTTAGGTTTATTTCATTCGATTGCTCAATCAAATTCCCGTTTTCAAGGTATTCAAAATGCATAGTGAGTACTTTTTCAGGAATTACTTCCTGCAAAGTTGTCTCCAATTCGATTATTAACGTATCTCCAGCAATAAAATAATCTGTCAGATTTAGCGTGACTCGATTTCCGGTTATCAAGATATCTTTGGCATCAATTTGATTTCCATTGATCAAGATATGCTCGGGAATAGTTAATTCTTGTGGGAGGTCGATACTAGTCTGCATTTTCTTATATTCAAGAAAATCCCCCTCGACCTTCAATGTATTTCTGATAGTTATCTTATCGTTTCCTCCAGCTTCAGCGATGGCCCCATAATCACTATCGTTGACTTTTACATCAGCTGTTGATGTGACATTCGATGGAAGTCGCGTGACAGCGACAGCATTTTCTTGAAAAAAAGTACCTGTTGAAGAAGTAAACCCCCAATTTACTTCTGTAGAACCGAACTGCCTAATGAGATCAGGTATAATCCGAGAAGAGCGACCGACCCTTCCAAATCATAAGTAAGACTTCTTTGCTCCGCGTCCCATTTAATTATTAACAAGCGCCATGTGCCATTAGAAAGAAATGTAGGAGCTACCGTCACGCCAGTATGCTCTCCAGAATAATTATTATTATTTGGTTTAGGCGTGACAAAAGCGACATGTCCATGCCCTCTATTATCAGCAGTTATCTCTCGATCCATTCGATCAGAAGAACCACTATTTTTATACGTATCAAACTCTATCGAGAGCGCATTCGCAATGTAAGGTTGGCCAGAACGAGTAGAATATGAGCCAATTCCCATACCTGGCGATCCAATAACTTGACTGGGATTACTAGCCATTCTAGGATCGCCAGTCAATGTAAAGGTCATGCCATCTCCCGCTCTATCTCGTTGATTTCCTAAGTATAAATAAGATTTAAATGTAAAATCCGAGAGTAAACTAATCTTCTTATTTGACCAAATAGCACCTCTTTGAGACCTTTCTGCTGGGTTCAACTGCAGTAACTTCCCATTTTCCAATATGGACGTGCTAGTACCGATAGGTGTTTGAAAAATTTTATCGATAGAAATAATATTGGGATCGTCAGGCAGCTCAACCGCAGAAATTGGTGCATCTTCCAGTCCTTGTTTGTCCGAACCCTCAGCTTCTACGTTGTCAGTGGTCTCTCCACTACTCGAAATACTTAAATCCTCACTGCTTTCTTGTGTCTGGTTGGATTCTATTAAACTGTCGAATGTCGAAGTGAGTTTGCTTTCTTCGTCTCTTCTATTTCCATGCTCCACCTGATTCAATTCCAAAGAGTACCCTATGATCGGAAAGATATTAGTCACTAAGAGACTGCTTAAAATGAGCACGATCCTCCTCTTTTTCAATATATCTTTTCCTCCTGATCGTTAAATTCCTAGATGAACTATTCGTATCCAAACAAATTTAGCCTAGCCTTTGACAATTTTTGCTCGATTACCTCGCAAGACAATATGACTACGTATTTATTTTTAACAGTTCTTTTCAGTAAACTAGTTGTTAGGTGTATCTTCTAATGTCCAAACTAATTTAGTGGAATATTGTTGCGCTAACTTGACAGATTTACCGGGTACCGAAAGCTGTACCGCATCTTGATTTTCATTTTCATTTGCACCAAATCGATAGACCCAAGTCCCCACACCTGTTCCTGATTTAGCATTAATTGCTAACGTATTGTTTCCTCCCGGTGTCAACGTTAATTCAGAATTCACCGTTTGCGGCGTATATGTTGAATCAACCAAAGAAACAGCCTGCCCTTTCGTAAATTGCAGCTGTGCTCCAACTAGTTCATCCCCACTGGCAGTTTTAAACTGTTCTGGTTGAGAGACACTTAATTTCCACCCAGATAAGGTACCTCTCCTATCTGTCACTTGGACATATGTCGGTTTTCTAGACCCATCGTTCATCACATCAGCAGCTGCATAATACGTTTTATCCGCAGTAGAAATTTTTTGAGTCCCAAATTTGAATTTTGATCCATAATCAATCGATAATGCCCCTCCTGTTCCAGGGCTTGGAGGATCTGATGGATCGACAGGTTTATTGGGATCAGGATTCTCTGGATCAACAGGAGGAGTTACACCCTCATCTCCTGCTTCAAATGTAATCGTTCCTTCTGTGTTATATTCCTTTGGGTATACTTCAGTTGCAGAAACAAAAGTCGTACTTGCTACCATGCTGAATAACATCGTTGTTGCTGTTAATACGATTTCTTTTTTCATCATTGACATTCCTCTTTCTTTATTTACTAAACATATCAGTCGATTGGATTAATCCATAGCAAAATTCTGTTTTACGATACTTATGAAATAAAAGAACATAGACCTATATTTGGTCCTATGTATCGATTAGTTATAAATGATTATCAGCCCGATTTGATTTCTAGTTTTTATTGCAACTTGATGCAAACACAATCTAGAAATACAGCTGTCATAGCCTTTAAAATAATTCGTAAGTCCCCCTCCTATCTATCAAAATGTGACTTGACTGCCTAGACTTCAATCAATATTAATTATAATTAAATAAAAAACGTATATTATATTTTTTTTTGTGATTATCGTTCAAAAAAAGAATAAACGCTTGCATCTAGTACTCTGCGAGTTACAAATCATCCGATCAAATAAACATTCGCTGATTATTTTCCACAAAAAAAGCAGCATATCCACGATAAATGGATCTACTGCTCTTACTTATCCTTATGTTTTACAAAGTATTTTCTTTTACACATTACTAATGCTGTCTCAATACGGAACGATTGTCATCGCCTGTTCAAATTCCTCTTGCAAATGTTGTGTTTGATAGGCTTGAAAGGAAAGGCCGGATGATGGGCACGCAAGAGGACACGTAATTTCATGGGTTCATAGCTATCTAACAGCTGTTCTTTCAAGACAAAATCTCGGGTCAGCTGCCATTCATAATAATAACCAAAAGGTCTGCAGCTGTAAATCGTGTGACCGATGGATTTATCTTCAAAGCGACGATGCGTATGGCCAAAAACTACTTGTTTGATATTTGAATAACGGTCAAGTAATTCTCCGAATGATTCTGATCCTAAAAATGCATTTAATTTGTTCCAACGCTCATAAGGAGCAGATTGATACATGATAAATGCCCGTTTAGGAACGAAATGAGTGGATAAAATCACCTCAAGTTTTTTTGCTTCCAGCTGGTCTAGCAAATTTTTTGCAGCTGCAAGCATTTCTGCATTGACCTCGAGATCTGTTTTCCCACGCTGGATGAACCGATCATACCAATACAAACGCTTCATTCGTACGATTGCCTCGTAATCTTTCAATTCGGAAAACTGATAGTCGTACCAGCCATTCATCCCTAAAAGAACGGTCTGCTCATTTAAAGCAATATACCGTTCATTTAAAAAATGTGGGTCTGGAAAATGGTCCATCATCTGTTCATTGGGCACATCTGCCAACTCGTGATTGCCGAAATGAAATGTCGTAGATAATCCTTTATTGGCGAAAAATTCGACAACCGCTAGGCAGCGATCTACTTTATTAGCCGTATCTCCGGCTAGATGAAGCCGAGTGATTTTGTGCTTTTGCAAAACTTGCCAAAGCTGCATTAGCTCTGGTTCGCCGAATTTATTGATGTCCACATGTAGGTCGCTGATGATCGCCAATTTTCCCATTTTATCCCTCTAGTCTTTTCGAACAACTTGCAAGTTGCCTTTTCTCAAGCCGCTTGGTCCTTTTAATTGTAAACTATTATAAGTTGGTTCTAAAGCAAGTGTGGATGGATCATCCATGTAAAGTATTGCACTGTCTTTGATTTTGATTGGTCCAACTGGTGTATCAGCCACTACAGAATAAAGACTTAGATCTGTTTGTGTATCTTTTTTGACAATGATCAATCGAAATGCCGTGTCCAATTGGCAACTGACTTGGCTTTCTGCAAATGGACCGTCACCGTTTTCGATATCTAATAAAAGTTGATCGTCTGCTTCTAATTTATTCTTCAATACTTCTTGTGCTTCTTTTGTCACTTCTAATTTCATCTGTATCACCTCATGTCATAGAATAATCACTTTATTCATCAGATGCAACTAATTTGTCTGGTTCTGACTGTTCTCAATTTATTGGAAAGTAAGTCATTCGTTTATTATGATTTCTCTTATCACAAAAGAGACAACTTTCCCTTTTCTTCGTTCAGTTTCTTGAACGGAAAAAGACCCAAAAAGCAACCTGTTATTTGTTTAACCTTATTCCTTTCTTAAATAACAAAAAATACTATAAAAAATAAAAAACCTTTAACAACTATTGGAAAAAGAATTACTTTTTGTTCACGGATTATTAACAACTCTTCGGTAGAGTAAACTTATCAAATAAAAGACTTCTTTGGAGGAATCACTATGAAGGAATATATAAAAAACATCTATTTTATCGAAGAAACACAAAATATCGAGGGTTCTTATATTGAAGTAAAAACACTCTTTGTCAATGAAGATAAAACCAAAGCATTGGATATTTATAAAAAATTAGCTTCAAAAAAAACGAATAGTTTTGGATTGATATTAAGCGAATATAAAATCAAAGCAGAAGAAAGTTATTTCTATCAATTATTAAAACGGTGGAGTAAGCTTCCCGCCGATTTTTATCGAAAAATGCAGATCATCAACTATCAACCGCTTGCTGAGACACATGCCTAAATAGAGATTGTGAAATCAGTGCTTTGAGCTAATACCGAAGGTCAGCTGATTGAACATTGTTTAGAAGAGATTGTGACAACTGCGATTTGCTTTGAGTAATAAGAACGCTGGACAGTAAATAGCTTCTCATATTTTCTAGTCTAGTGGACTTATTGCCGAGAAGCAGCAGATGGAACATCGTTTAAAGAAGAGATCGGTACAAAATAAAAATATCTAAATTTAAGTTTTATCTAAGTTTCGCTTTGTACCTTTGATTCAAATCAAAGGAGGCGATCTTGATGCTGAAAAAATGGATCACACTATTTTTTGCCACTCCCCATTCTAGAATCAACCCGTATGATGTAGAGAATGAATTCACGTTGAAAAAAGATTTCCCAAATAAATAAAAACCATCCGTAAAATCATCAATACGATTTTACGGATGGTTTTTGATAACTTCTTTGAGGATAGGCTCTTGCTATTTAAGAATGTAAGAAACATTATTGTTACATAGTATGAGAGTTTAATCCTCTGTTATTTATGCTATTTAAATGCTTGATTCACATCTTCGATCATCAGTTTCATTGATTCTAAACCGCCCCCGCTTAAATACCAGACATCTGGTTCAAGGGAGATGATCTGCTGGTTTTTACCAGCATTCGTTTGTGCTACCAGTTCATTGGCAGAAATATCATCTTTGCTGTCGTCTCCACCAATAGCTTTTGTTCGGTCTACCACAAATAAGATATCCGGATTTTTTTCTAGCACATATTCATAAGAAACACTTTGACCGTGAGTGGATGCTTCGATTTGATCATCTGCTTGTTCAAAGCCAAATAAATCATGGATGAAACCGAATCTAGAACCAGATCCGTAGGCTGATAATTGCCCTTCATTCACAAGTGTGACTAGTGCTTTTTTGTCAGTAGCTTCTGCTTTCTTTTTCGTCTGATCGATTGCACTAGATAATTCCTCTAATTGAGTTTTAGCTTCTTCTTGCTTACCAAAGATCTCCCCTAAAGTAGTGACATTTTGCTGGAAAGATTCCCATGGATTTTTCGCATCTAAAGAAAGGAAAATGGTCGGAGCAATTTGACTTAGATCTTTTTGAAAATCTCTTTGCCGGCCAGAAATGATGATCAGGTCTGGCTGAAGCTGATTGATTTTTTCTAAGTGTGGTTCTTTGATCCCACCTGCTGATTCCACTTTTTTATAGGATGAAAGATACTCAGGAAGGCTGCTTGTAGCTGCTCCAACTACCTTATCTCCAACACCAAGAGCATCCATCGTATCTAAAGAACCATTGTCGAATACGACGACTTTTTCTGGATTATTTGGCACCTCGATTTGGTCTCCATTACTATCTGTTATCGTCAATGTAGTTTCAGTTTGTGTGCTGCTTTTTTTTGTGTCCGACTGACTGGTGTTATCACTATTTCCACATGCTGCTAAACCAAATGACGCTAGAATCAAGATACCTACTACTAATTTTTTCATCTCTTCTCTCCTAATGTTAGTTTTAGAAATAAAGACAGAATCTGCGACCTTCAATCTCACAAATTCGTATGTCCATTTCGTACAATTCGTCCAGTACATCTTTTTTTATCATTTCTTGGGTCGTTCCTTGCGTAAATAACTGTCCATCTTTCATTGCAACAATTTCGTCTGCATAACTTGCAGCAAAGTTGATATCATGAAGAACGATAACAATTGTTTTCCCGATTTCTTGTACTAATTTTTTTAAGATCTGCATGATTTGAACCGCAAAATTCATATCTAGATTGTTCAAAGGTTCATCCAGTAAAATATAATCCGTGTCTTGCGCTAGTACCATTGCAATATACGCACGTTGGAGTTGACCGCCTGAAAGAGTGTCAATCGATTGATCCGCTATTTCTTCTAACCCAAGGTGTTCCAGTGATTCCTGAACGATTTCCTCGTCTTTTGTCGTCAATTTTCCTTTCGTATAAGGAAATCGTCCAAATTCTACTAATTCTTTCACGGTGATTTGGACATTTATTTCATTCGATTGTCGTAGGATCGATAATTTTTTGGCTAATTCATTGGATTTCCAAGCCTTTACTTCGTTATGGTCTAAATAGATTTCACCTGTATCTTTTGGTATCAAACGACTGATCATCGACAACACCGTTGACTTTCCAGCACCATTTGGACCGATAAAAGCAGTCAACTTCTTTTCAGGAATCGTTAACTGTACATCTTTAACCACTGATTTTCCATGGTACAGTTTATTGACCTTTTGTAAATCAATCATAGGATACTCTTCCTTTCGCGAATCAATTTTGTGACAAAATAAATTCCTCCGACAAATTCAACGACAACACTCACTGTTGTATTCCAGCCGAAAATCTGCTCTACTGCGAGCTGTCCTCCTGTCAGAAACAGCATAGCTACCAGAAAGCTTCCGATAAATAGCTGACCATGACGATAAGTAGAAAAGACACGATAACTGATATTTGCGACAATAAACCCTAAAAAAGTAACTGGACCCACAAGAGCCGTTGATGTCCCTGTCAAAAGACTGACACAACATAAAATCAAAAATTCAAAACGATCTGTGTCTATCCCGAGGTTTACTGCTTGTTCATTTCCGAGATGGAAAACGTCTAGCACATGTCGATATCGAAATAACAGGTACCAGCAGCCGATAATGATCAAAGAAGCAGGCAAAAGATACTGACTCTGGATATTGCCAAAGCTTGCAAATAATCTGCCTTGAAGCAAATCATATTCATTCGGATCCATGATGACTTGTAAAAAGGTACTGACACTACCAAAAAGCGTACCTAAAATCATCCCTGACATCAGTAATAAAAAAAGATTCGCTCTCATTTTTTTCAAAAGAAAGAAAAATAACAACAGACTCAGCCCGACCATCAGCCCAACGTTCAATAAGAAAAAACCTGTACCTGTCTGCTGAAGCATCGTCACTCCTCCGATAAAGAAGAAAAGGACCGTTTGGACAAGGACATATAACGACTCAAGTCCCAATACTGAAGGAGTCAAAAACTGGTTATGCGTAATTGTCTGAAAGCTGATTGTGGCACTGCTGACAGCTAGCGAGACAAGGATAAATGCAAAAATTTTCTTACTCCTCAATGCCCATGCAAAATGCCAGTTTCCATATGTATGGATCGTCAAGTACATTCCTGTAACAAATAAAACAAGAACAAGCATACCAATAAAAATTGATGGCTTTTTTTTAAGCATATCGTCGCCCCCTTATCAGAAGATAAAGGAAGATAGCCCCACCGATGATTCCAACGATCACACTGACTGGTATTTCATAAGGAAAAATCAACACGCGAGCGACAAGATCGCAAAATACTAAGAACAAACTACCTGCTAAAGCAGTTACGCCAATTGTTTTGTGCACTTGATCTCCATATATTCTAGAGACAAGATTCGGAATGATCACTCCGATAAAAGGAATGCTTCCTACCATGATCAACATGACTGCACTAGCCAATGATACTAAGCCAATGCCTAAAAACTGCATCTTCTGGTAATCTATTCCCAAATTTACTGCAAACGATTCGCCCAGACCAATGATCGTAAATCGGTAAGCAAATAGCCAAACCAAGAGCAACAATGGAACAACAGCATACAATAACTCATAATTTCCTCGTATCACAGTTGCAAAATTCCCTTGAAGCCATGAAGTCATATTTTGTACCAACTGGAATTGATAAGCAAAAAAAGTAGCAACTGAACCAATGATATTCCCTAACATGACTCCAATCAACGGAAGCATCAATTGATTTTTCTGGGGGAACAATCGCGTAAGGGATAAAAAAAGCAATGTTCCTGCAAAAGCAAAGCAAAATGCTGTCAAGGATCGGACAATCAAGGATGCACCAGGTAGGAAAATCATAGCCACTAAAATACCTAAACGCGCACTATCCATCGTGCCCGCAGTCGTTGGTGAAACAAATTTATTTTGGGTCAAATGTTGCATGATCAACCCACAAATACTACTGGTCGCTCCCACAAGGATCAAACAAATCGTTCGTGGCAAACGAGTCGCTAGCAAGATTTGTAAGCTTTGCCCATCTAACTGGAGCAGTTCTGACAATTGTACATTCGATACTCCGATGAACAATGAAATACTACTTAAAATAACTAATAATGCTACTAGTCGTCCGTAGCGCATCCAATCCACCTTTCTAATTGAGAATGATTTTCATTCTTATTTTAAGTGAATCGTTGAACAAAAGCAACCGCTTTTTCATATGTTTTAGGTATTATTGGGAATATGCTATAATCGTAAGAAAGACAAAGAGAAGAAGGAGGGTATTTTTTATGGCACAAGATGATGTAAAAAGCCATTTGGATAAGGGACTTTATGGTACACCTTTAGTGAACCCTGAAGAACAGCATAAATATTTAGGGACATTCAGGGAACGCTGCTATCTTAGTATGACTGTTGCTGAAATGATCCAACCAAAAAACAAAGAAAACTTTTTAAAAGAACTCAAAAAACATCCAGATGCTTCCATACTCTTGAATGGGGCTCTACCCCTTTCTGTCCAAAACCAATATATCCAGCTAGCAACGAAAAACAATAGCCGATTTACTGTAGTCAACGATTACGTCACTGCAAATCCTGAGGAATTCGGATTGCTCTTAACAGCAAAAGAAGCAGTAAATGAACCTGTGATTGATATCGAAAAAAAATACCCAGAAGAAAACTCTTCGCCAGCTGAAAAAGAAAAACCAAAAAAGAAAAAAAGCTTCTGGGATCGTTTATTTTAAAACGAAAAAACGCATAAATTTTTACATGCAAAAAAAGCTTTTGATCAGATTGACATCAAATAGGACAATCTGTCAAAAGCTTTTTCTTTTAAAATACTTCAGGATATAACAATTTCAATACATTCATCGTCAATCTTCTGCCTTTTCCTGCAAAGGGATAAACATGCATATGCATCGCTGGATTGAAATTTGCTTCGATGATCCCATATGCTTTTTTATCAGTTGTAGGATCGATTTCTTTATCTGGTATAATCAAATCGATACCACTAATCTTAGCTCCTAGTGCTTCTACCGCAGAAACGGCGATTTTTTTGTAAGCTTCAGAAAATTCATCAGTCATATCGATCGAATCACCACCTGTACTGATATTTGAGTTCTCCCTTAGATAAACAATTTGATTGGCTTGGGGAACTGATTCGATCGTCAACCCTTGTTCTTTCAACATCAATTGTTCTAATTCACCTAATTGGATCAATTCTAAAGGTGCACGATGATTCGTTCCACGCAAAGGGTCACTATTTTTTTCTTCAACAAGTTCTTTCACTGTTCGGATACCGTCACCAATAACATTAGCAGGGACTCGCAACATGATGGCTTGGACTTCTCCGTCGATCACAAAGAAACGATATTCCGTTCCCGGCATAAATTCTTCTACTAAAACCGAACTGTCTTCACGAAAAGCAATGGCTAAACCTGCTTGATAATCTTCCAGACTAGCTCCTTCCTTGAAAATCGTGATACCTAACCCGTAATTGGTTGATTTAGGTTTGATCACAAATGCCTGCTCGGCAAATCTCGGATAAGCTTTTACCGCTTCTTCCATGGATGAAAATTCTGCGCCTCCTGGTACCCGGAACCCAGCTTCTTTTAAGACTTTTTTCGTTACTGTTTTGTTTTCCATGATAAGTGGGACGATATAGCTGTCCTTACTTGTCATGTTTGCATTTTTCACATATTCTACATGGTCTTGGAATTGCAGACGCAAAAATTGATCCGACTCATCTAATACTTTGACTTGGACACCTTTTTGGATGGCATCGAACATAAATATCTGAGTAGAAAGTTCCATTTCGCGAAAACCGGCCAACTGATAGGGACGTTCATGGCTTTCTTTATAATATTGATGTCCCAATGCCACAGCAACTTCTTGCTGACTCGATAGCTGTGCTTCTTGATAGAGTTTCGCTGCTAACGTTTGTTCAGGATGATCCATTTGAGTCAATGCTTCCTCTACTAAATAAAGAGAATCCAACCAATCCAATTCAACCAGCATTTGCTTCATCCCTTCAAGAATTTCTCTACCTTCTTGATGAAATTCTGTTTGATCTGATGGTTGTTCTAGTGCTACTTTGTTATTTCGAGTCGTACCTTCTGCTACCCATTGGTCACAGTCTTCTTTTTCTTCTGTCCATAACATGTACATCAGGAATAATTGTAAGAACCGAACTTGCTCTGGATTGATACCCAATCTTGCATAAGGATTCAAATCGATATTCCGCAATTCAATATAACGAACACCTGTTGTTGCTAAATCTGCGACTTTCTTTCCGCCTCGGAAACGAAGCGGTGTATAAAATTCTTTCTCCTCCGAAAGTTTCCCTTCTTCGATCATTTGCTCGATATCTGCTAAATACTGTTTCATAGAAGCATAGGAAACTTTCACATTTGGATGATTCGTATAGCCCAGCGCACTGTTGCGAATACTGCGAACAGGTTCTTGCGGATGTGATTCATCTAAAAAGTAGTTCTTCTCACTCATTGGTGAAGCACCGAATAAATAAGTGATCATCCAGCGATAGCGCATAAAGTTTCTCGCTGTTTTCAAATAAAGTTCTGTTTTGAATTCGGAAAAATCTTGAAATTCTTCCTGATGACTGAACAATGTTCTTAGCAACTCATCGCCAAATTCAAAATTGAAATGGATACCGCTTACCATCTGTTTTCGCTTCCCGTATTCTTTTGCTAAATAACGTCGATACAAGACATCTTCAAAATTTTTTAATTTTGCAATAATGATCTCTTCGTCTTTTTCCGGTAAGGCAGGTGGCATACTTAATGGCCAGATCATCTCTTCTTTCGGTATAGAACGAGCAGTCACATCATAAACAGCAGCGAGATACTGAAATAATTCGGGAATAGAATCGGTAACAGGGGTGATCATCTCTGTTTGTGTTTCGCTAAAATCTGTTTGGATATAGGGGTGATAGGATCGATCGCCAAAGATTGCTGGATGATCGGTTTTTGCTAGATTTCCTGCAAGATCAACCCGCTGTCCTTCCCGTTCTATACCAAATCGAGCTTGGTCGATAAAAGGGCGCGCATTGACATGCAATAATAATTGCTTAAAATTCATCATTAAGTGACCTCCAATTCATATGAATCTAATTATAATCAAAAAGTCTAAGAAAAAGAACGAAATTGTTTGAGAACCGCTTACAAATAAGTATAAAAATGAAGGCATCAAAAACACAGCTATGTTAAAAACAATCATTCAAACAAGGAGCTGCAACTTTTGTCACAGCTCCTGCTTTTTAGACATGGGTTATTCTTCTTTTAGTAATCCTTTGAACAATCCAACGACAAAATCATTTGGATCAAACGGCTCCAAGTCATCGATTCCTTCACCAAGACCGACCAATTTCACTGGTAAATGCAATTCATTACGGATAGCAAGTACGATACCGCCCTTTGCTGTACCATCTAATTTTGTCAAAACAAGACCGGTCACATCTGTTGTTTCTTTGAATTGTTTTGCTTGAACCATCGCGTTTTGACCAGTTGTTGCATCTAGTACAAGAAGTGTTTCTTGGGGTGCTTCTGGTAATTCCCGCTGGATTACTCGTTTTATTTTTTCTAATTCGTTCATCAAGTTCACTTTATTTTGCAGTCGGCCTGCAGTATCAACTAGTAAAACATCTGCCTGCTCTGTCTTTGCTCTTTCCAAAGCATCGAATACGACAGCTGCTGGATCGCCGCCTGCATTGCCACGAACAACTTCAACACCAGCGCGTTCGCCCCAGACAACTAACTGGTCGATTGCTCCAGCGCGGAAGGTATCTGCTGCTGCCATCAATACTTTTTTACCTTCGTTTTTGAACTGATGGGCAAGTTTACCAATACTTGTTGTTTTCCCTACACCATTAACACCGACAAACAAAATAACTGTTAGTCCGTCTTCTTGGATATTTAGTTCATTTACTTCATTGATTCCTTCCGCTTCATAGAGATCCACAAGTTTCTCGATGATCGCATTTTGGACTTCTGCCGATTTTTTCGCATTTCTGAGTTTCACTTCTTGACGTAATGCTTCGGTGATTCGTATCGCTGTTTCAAAACCTACATCTGCACCGATAAGTGTTTCTTCTAATTCTTCAAAAAAGTCTTCATCGACTGTTCGAAAATTGGCAAACAACTCATTCATCCGTTCACCAAATGTTTTACGCGTCTTTTCTAAACCCTTGTCGTACTTCTCCTGTACTTCAACTTCTTCTGTTTTCTCTTCGCCAGTAAAAGCACGCTTGATTTTATCAAAAAATCCCATTTGACTCCCCCCTACTCTAATACAAATTTTTGGATCACTTTGGCTACGCCATTTTCTTCATTGCTGGCTGTCACGAAATCTGCTGCTTCTTTGACGAAAGGCACAGCATTCTCCATCGCTACGCCTAGTCCAGCGTATTGGATCATCGGTAAATCATTTTCTTCATCACCGATTGCCATGATTTCTTCTTGTTTCAATCCAAGATCTTTTGCCAATAAAGAAATACCATAAGCTTTTGTAACGCCTTTTGGCATAAATTCCAAAAGCATACTTCTTGTTTTGATGATCTCATACATTTCATGGAATTCTGCTGGTATTTCTTTGATTTTAGGATCTAATTCTTCTTGGTCATAAGCGATTACTGCCTTATTAAGCACAAATTCATCTGTAATATCGCTTATATCCGCTGGTTGGAATTGCAGCAGCTTATTCAACACATTGTACAAGGATTGCTTCCTTGGGGCACTAGGCAGCTGTAAAACCACATTGTCAGACAAAACATCTAGTGGCAGATCCAATTGCTGAGCCAGTTTGTATAAGCGTTGGATATCTGATACTTCCATCACTTTCTTTTCCATGATTTCACCAGTATCATTTTTTTGTACCAAACCGCCGTTGAAAGTGATGCTGTAGTCACCTTCATCTACCAGTCCTAATTCTTGCAGATAATGCGCCATCGCAGCTAAGGGGCGTCCTGTACATAGAACGATCTTGACCCCTTGCTGTTTTGCTTGTGCTAATGCTTGTTTATTCTCATCTGAAATCAGCTTTTGTTCATTTAATAATGTACCGTCCAAATCGATTGCTACTAATTTGATCATTTTCGTTCCTACACTTTCGTTTCGTTGATTTTCGCCTCTTCATTGATATCTTCCATCCGTACAGAAACGATTTTTGATACACCGGATTCCTGCATCGTCACTCCGTACAGTACATCTGCTGCGACCATCGTTCCTTTGCGGTGTGTGACTACGATAAATTGTGTGTCATCTTGGAAATCGCTCAAGTAACGACCAAAACGTTTCACGTTGGCTTCATCTAACGCTGCTTCTACCTCATCTAAGATACAAAACGGAACAGGACAGACACGGATAATGGAAAAGAGCAACGCGATGGCTGTAAGTGCTCGTTCTCCTCCAGAAAGCAAACTTAGACTTTGCAGTTTTTTGCCAGGAGGTTGTACTTCAATCTCAATACCTGTTTTCAGCAAATCAGTTGGTTCTGTTAGTACTAATTCAGCTTTACCGCCGCCAAACATATTTGGAAAGACAATTTTGAATTCTTGACGGATAGCTTCAAATACTTCTTTGAATCTTGTCCGCACTTCATCATCCATCTCATCCATCGTTTCAAACAATTGGTTTTTCGCTGCTAACAGATCATCTCGCTGTGTTGCTAAGAATGTATGTCTTTCACTGACTTGTTCGTATTGTTCGATTGAATTTAAGTTTACTGGTCCCAGTTTTTCAATCTGTTCTTTTAAGGATGAAACCTTTGTTCTACTGTCTTCGATATCGGTTGTTTCTTGATAGTCTTGGGAAGCTTTCTCAAATGTCAGCTGATATTCTGACTGCAGATAGGTCAAATGATTATCTAAAATCATTTCAGCTCGGTCTTTTTGGACTTCTAATTTGGATTGTTCCGACAGTCGTGCTTTTTGCTCACGATTACGCTCTGCCAAGACTGCTTCAAGCTTATCGATCTCCTTTTGCCTTCTATCTCGCTGCTCTTTGGCTTTTGCCAACTCAGCTTTTAATGTTTCTCGCTGAGCAGATAATTCGTTAATTTGTTTTTCCAAACTTTCTTCTGTGACTTCATGATCAGAAAAGTCTGCTGTCAATGTCGCCAACTGCTTTTCTATCGCTTCTTGACGTTCGGTTGCCTCTGCTTTTTGGACTCGGGCACCGCGGAGCTGGATCTGCAGATGATTAAACTGCTCTTTCAAGACAGCAAGATCTGCTTGTTCTTGTGCTTTTTGACTTTGTACTTGTGCTCTTCTGGCTTCCATCTGGTCGCTTTCTTGACTTAACGATTTGATTTCTTCGTCGATTTTTTGTCGTTGCGATTCAAGATCTGTTTGTTTGTCTTTCAATTCGTTCGTTTGCTTTTCGTAATCTTCGATAAACTGCTGCAGTTCACGTGTCTCAAAAGTTGAGATTTGCTTTTCTTTTTCAAAACGTTCAAGTTCATTTATGATGTTTTGCAGCTGATTTGTCGCTTCTTGTTCTTCAAAACGTAATTGTTCGCCTCGTGTACGCAAAACTTCTTGTTCTTCGGCTAAACGAGCTGTTTCTTGTTGCAGCTCCTGAACTTTTTTTTCTTGTGCTTGGAGTTGTTTATCTGCTGCTTCAAATTCACTAGTCAACTGTTTCAATTCTTGATTTTGTACAAACAAACTGCCTTGGTTTCCTCGTTTATTCGCTCCACCTGTCATGGATCCTCCGGCATTCATCACATCACCTTCTAAGGAAACCACTCGATATTGATAGCGGATCGTTTGCGCGATTGCATTGGCACTAGTTAAGTCTTTGGCTAAAAGGATCGTTCCTAGCAGGTTTTGAACCACAGTTTGGATTTGATCGGGATAACTGACTTGTTCACTGGCAATCCCTATAAACCCTTCTACAGCTGCTGCTTGTGTCAATATATGAGCCGGTAATTGTCTTGGTTTGATTGTCGTCAGTGGAAGGAACGTTGCTCTTCCTCCTCTTTGCTGTTTCAAATACGTGATGGCTTGCCGAGCATCTTTTTCATTTTCAACGATGACATGCTGGGCTGCCCCACCTAAAGCTGTTTCGATAGCTAACGTGAAATCTGCAGGAACATCGATCAGTTCAGCCACTGCTCCGACAATACCCGAAAGCTGCTGTTTATGCTGCAAGACCAACCGAACCCCTTGGTAAAAACCAAAATAGTTTTCTTGGATCTCTTGAAGGCTTTTCTGACGAGCACGCAGCTGCTGGACTTGATTCATTAATTGATACATTTTAGGCTGTTCTTTTGCTAATGCTTCTTGGAACTTTTTCCCGTTTTGTTGGATCATTTCTAACTTCTCTTTTGTTTCAGTTAAAGATGATTTTAGCTGCGCCTGCTTTTGTGTCAATTCTTCTTTTTGTAAGATCAATCGGTCTACTGATGCTTCTACTTCCGATTGCTTGGCTAACGTCTGCTTACTTTTTGCTGTTTCTTGTACATATTGACGTTCTAGATACTTCAGTTCGTTTCCTACAGCTGCTTGCTCTTGCATCAAATCAACATATTGATCTCTTAGTTCTGCCAGTAATTCTTTCGTTGATTTTTGGTATTTTTCTAATTCTTGCTGTGTTTTTATGAGACTTGCTTCAGCTTTTTGGATTTCTGTTTCTTTTTCTGCTGCTTCTTTCAACAAGCTTTCTTGAAGCTTTTCAAAATGTTTAACCTTTTTTTGTGCTTCTGCTAATGAAGTTTGATATTCTTGCGAGCTTTTTTGTGTATGCTTTGTCCGCTCCTGCAAAACATCTTTTTGTCCTTCTGTCTGCTTCAGTTTTTCCGAAAGATCTAATAATACTTGCTGATTTTTTTCGATCAGACGGTCGGCTTGCGCATTTTCTTTACGCTGCTTCGCCAAAATGGATTCTTGTTCTTGGATCGACTCAGATAGTTTGCCTAATTCTAGATTGAATTTCGCAAGCTGTGCTTGTTTGTTGTCCCAATCTTTTTTTGCTGTCTTGATTTCGGCAACCATCAAAGAGACATCGGTTTGAGTCAGTGTTTCTTTTAGCCGTAAAAACTCCTTTGCTGCCTCACTCTGGGCGGCCAAAGGAGTTAACTGTTCTTCCAATTCGTGGATGATGTCTTGGACGCGGCTGAGGTTGTCTTCTGTTTCAAAAAGCTTCTGTTCTGCTTTCTTTTTCCGCTGCTTGTATTTCAAGACACCAGCTGCTTCTTCAAAGATCCCACGACGGTCTTCCGGTTTACTACTGAAAATCGCTTCTACTTTTCCTTGAGAAATGATTGAGAACGATTCTTTTCCTAATCCAGAATCTAAGAACAATTCTTGGATATCTTTTAATCTGCAGCTTTGTTTATTGATGAAAAACTCGCTTTCCCCAGTCCGTCGATAACGGCGGGTTACACTGATCTCATTGTACTCCAATGGCAGATAATGATCACTATTGTCTAAAATCACTGTGACTTCTGCAATATTCAGCTGCTTACGGGTATCGGAACCGGCAAAGATGATATCCGGCATTTTTCCGCCTCGCAGACTTTTAGCAGATTGTTCTCCTAATACCCAGCGGATAGCCTCTGTAATATTGCTTTTTCCGCTGCCATTTGGTCCAACCACTGCTGTGACGCTGTTTTCAAAATCAATGACTGTCTTGTCTGCAAATGATTTAAAACCGGCTATTTCAATTCGTTTCAAATACAAAGCTTTCCCTCACTTACTTTTACAGTGCTGCCAATGCATTTTCCGCCGCAGCTTGTTCTGCTAATTTTTTCGATTTTCCTTGTCCAGTGCCAATCAATTGATCATCTACATAAACTTCGATCCAAAATACTCGTTCATGAGCTGGACCTTCTTCATTGATCAATCGGTATTCGATTGATACATCACCTGATTTTTGCAAGACTTCTTGTAGTTTTGTTTTATGATCCATCTCATGTGAAAAAGCACCTGCTTTGACTTTAGGAAAAATCACTTTTTCGATGAATGCATGGGTCGTGTCGAATCCCTGGTCAAGATATAACGCGCCTAAAAAAGCTTCGAATAGGTCGCAAAGCAATGCTGGTCGCGTACGTCCTCCTGAATTCTCTTCTCCCTTGCCCAACAGAACATATTGATCAAAGTGACATTCTTTGGCAAATTTCGACAAGCTGTCTTCGCGAACGATCGCAGCTCGTGTTTTTGTCAATTTTCCTTCTGGCAAATGAGGATATAAACGGAATAAATACTGAGAAACCATCAGTTCTAAAACGGCATCTCCTAAAAATTCAAGTCGCTCATTATCCGATAATTGCAGATTGCGATGCTCATTCACATAGGATGAATGGGTAAAAGCTTGTTCAAGCAAATTTAGATCGTGAAAAACGATGTTATAGTTTTCTTTTAGTTCTTTTGTCAGCTGGTTGTCCATTTTCCACATTCCTTTTATGGATATTTTTTCGATACTTCCTTATTATACTGGTTTTTTGTCAAATTTGAAATGGTTCGGTCAAAAGGTAAGTAAAGCTTTAATAATCCTAGTGATTATCGAAAAGTTGTGAAAAATTCGTTTAGTTTCGAGTATGAAGAAAAAATTTTGTGAAAATGGCTTTCCATATTTTTGCATAAATTTGACTTAATACCGAGAAACTGGACTTTGTACACCGTTTATTGGAAAAGTCATGGAAACAGCGCCTTGACCTGAATATTAGAGAAATAAACAGAAAAATATTAAAAAACCGAAAAAGGACATCGCCCTTTTTCGGTCATTTTTAGTGATTATGAACGTGAATCTGCTGTAACAGAAACATTTGCCCATGGGTTTGGTACATCATAAGACCAATCCCAGTCTTTGACACGGTCGTTGACTGGCAATACTTCATTACGGAACAACGTTGGAATCGCAAATGCTTCTTCAAACGCATATTGTTGCCATTTTTGATATGCTTCTTTTTGGTACTCTTCATCAAATGCTTTGCTTGAACTGATATCGTTGATCAATTTTGTATTTTCTTCTGATTCATAACGAGTGTAGTTGAACGCAGCATTTGGTCCCCATAGTCCACTTGGATTTGGATCAGTTCCTGTATTCCAAGCAGCTTGATAAACATCGATTTCAGGATCATCGTTCTCTAATTTATCATAGAAAGAGTTGAATTCGATCAGACGACCTGTTGTGTATTGGACATCCAAACCAATTTCTTTCCATTGTTGGATATAGTAATCTGCCAATGGTTGCGCTGTTTCCCCACCGGACATCGAAGCAAAGTTGATTGTTAGTTTATTTCCATCTTTGTCTTCTCTTAAACCATCGTCATCCACATCTTTGTAGCCAGCATCATCTAATAGTTTTTTCGCTTTGTCTAGATCTTGTGTGAATCCTTTCATCTCATCATCATGATATGACTGGAATACTGGAGGAATCAATGAAGTCGCATTGCTTCTCAAACCTGCATAGAAACGTTCACCTACTGCATCATTATCTAGTGCATAGCCCATTGCTTGACGTAATGATTTATCAGCCATTTTTGAATCTGGATTGTATTCCACACTCTTTGTATCTGCATTCCATTTACCTAACTTGAATCCTAGATAAGTATAAGAAGTTTGTTCACGGCCTAAGTTTGTATAGCCAGCAATTTCTTTATAGGTATCGTAAGTATCTGTTGGCATTTGGAAAATCATATCATATAATTTAGAGTTCAATGCTTCAGTTGCACTTGCAATCGGTACAGATTTCATCGTGATCTTTTTCAATTTAGGCGTACCATTCCAGTAGTGCTCGTTTGGCAAGTATTCTACTGATTCTCCTGCAACGATATTACTCATGTAATAAGGGCCAAAAGTCACTGGATTTTTACGTACTTGATCGCTTGATTCCATATCTTTGATTGCTACACCTTCTAACGTATGTTTTGGTGCTGCATATGACCAGATACCACCACCCGATTGAAGCATGCTTGGGTTTACTTCTTTATATTCGATTTCAACTGTTTTGTCGTCTATTTTTTTGATTCCGGAGATTGTGTCGGCACTTCCATCATGATATTCTTCCATACCTACGATGTTACGGAAAGTGTCGTCATAACGGATACCAGTGTAATCTTTATTCCCAATGATTTCGTAAGGGAAAATCACATCGTCCGCCGTTACATCTTCACCATCTGACCATTTGACGTTGTCTTTTACTTTGATTGTCGCTTTTTTCGTATCTTCATCTAGATCAAGCGTTGCAGCTCCGTCGTCTGTGATTCTGAAATCGTCATCCTTTGCAAATAGCGGTTCATGAGAAGGAGCCATAAAAGCTGCATCATATGAATCTTGGTAAAACTCCCACTGGAACAATCCTTTAAACTGACTGTCCGTTGCGACCGCAGCTTCTAATTCGCCGTCTTCGATTGCATCATCATTATTTTTTGTTGCAATTGGAAAAGTTAATTCCTCTTTGTTATTGCCGTTGCCTCCAGAGTTGTTTCCAGAGGTATCTGTACCTCCGCCCCCGCATGCTGCAAGAACGACAGCAGACATCAGCGCTGCAAATCCAAAAATCGTTTTCTTCATTCCTATTTCCCCCTTCGCTTCTATACTAGCCTAACCGTTGGCGCGCATCTGCAGAACGCTTGAATGCTTGTCCAACATAATTGATACTCAACATCAAAACTAAAATAAGGATTGATGCGGGTAACCAGATCCATTGCCGATTCACTAAGACTTCTCCGTTACTTGCATAACCGATCAATGTACCTAAACTAGGTACATTTGCCGGCAAGCCGAAACCTAAGAAAGTCAAAGTTGTCTCGATACCGATGTTTGCCGCAAAGTTCATCGTCAAATTAGTAATGATTAATGAACTTAGATTCGGCATGATTTCGCGGAACATGATTTTAAAATCATTGGTTCCCATTGTTTTTGAGGCACTGACATAATCTCTTCTTGCTTCAGATAATGTCTTGCTTCGGAATAATCGGGCTTTAGCTACCCAATAAAATGCACTCATGATGAAAATAAAGGACCAGACATTGTATCTGGAAATAATCGATACGAAGACGATAATGATCAGCATGATCGGTAGAATCATGATAAAATCAACGATCCGCATCAAGATGTTGTCAATGATCCCTCCGTAGTAGCCAGAGATGATCCCTAATCCAACCCCGATGATCGAAGTAAGGATCGTGATCGCAAATCCGATCGTAACAGAGTTTCTAGCACCTATGATCAATTGTCCTAATACATCACGTCCGCCTTCATCTGCTCCCAGAATGAACTTTTGTCCTTGTGTCGAAACTGTTCCTGGTGCAGCGTATTTGTCGAAGATACTAACATACATCACTTTGTCTTGATCGGTCAGCATCGCACCGATAAAGATCACTAATAATAAAACCACTAGCAAACCTAATGAAAAAATAGCAATTTTATCTTTTTTAAATTCTCGAGCAATCATTCGTATCCCCATAGGAGGAATACTTTCTTGAACTGCTGTATTGTTTTTTTCACTCATCGATCCATTCTCCTTTCTGATTGGTTTTATTGAATCCGAATACGCGGGTCAACGATACTCATGATGATATCTGAAAGTAATGTCCCCACTAGCGTCGCGATTCCTAAAATCAATACTAAGGATGTGATCACGGTATAGTCCCGTTGGCCGATGGAATCAATAAATAGTTTTCCGACTCCCGGATAACCAAAAATCTTTTCGATAACTACAGAACCAGCAATCAACGAAGTGATTTCATACCCCATTTGAGAAGCCATCGGCAACGCTGCATTTCGGAAAATATGTCGACTGAATACTTTATTCGTCGGTACCCCTTTGGAACGGGCTGTT
>OLRL01000516.1_pt1 | contig 25721 bp, 20 predicted proteins | sample 1643201 | NCBI WGS metagenome assembly OLRL01 (sample SAMEA3136649, study PRJEB25190) | human gut metagenome | biome: human gut; feature: human-associated habitat; material: faeces | place: Austria | collected 2013
TTCTATCAAATCGTTTTTCAAATTTTTATGATGATAAGGCTTCTTTTCCATACACACCCTCCAATCTTTACAGTGTCTATATTATATTTCAAAATCTTTACACTGTCAAGATTTTAGATGAGGTTTCACTATAAATACTGGTTTAATGATTGTGATTACTCACAAATTCATTAGCTCTTTAATAACTATTACAAAATTGATATTTTGTAACATACTCAAAGTCATTATTCTCAACATAATATACTCTATTTTCATTTACTGAATATACAAAGGAAACTCTTGTCGCCCATATTCCTTCCTGCTTCACAGATTTTAATATCTGGAATGCTTCAGCAACGGAAAAACTATCATTACAATGCTTAAGAAGTTCGTCAGCTCTTTCAAATCTATCATCACCAGATACAATATATGGCTTCGTTATTTCTGGACTTAATATAGAATAGTTGGTTATAAGCGAATATTGGGCTTTCTCCAATCTATATCCTAATCCAGGCTCTATTATTAGTACACGCCCTTTTTTATCTGATAACATAGCCTGCATAGTAGCATCTGTCAGCTTATTGTCAGGATAATCCTTATCAACTTTGGTAAGTCTATCTGGAATGGTATCAGTCCCGGCGGCGGGAGCGTTACCAGAACGAGAGAAAGCAGAAATACAGCGTATCCAGCCTGGAAGCATTGTCAGAGAAAGGGATGATCCCAGAGGAGCTGGCAGACAGTCCGGAAGATACAGTGATCCGAAAACTGTGCGTGGAGAAGCTGCAGGCAGTGATGGAAGAACTGGCAGAGGCAGATGCTTATCTTTTGTATCTACTGTTTTTTGAGGAAGTGACAGTAAAAGAGGCGGCGCAGCTTTGCGGGTGCAGCCGGAAAACCATTACAAACCGGAGAAAGCGGATCTTAAAAGAATTAAATGAAAAACTGAAAGCGATAGGGATCAGGGGAGGATGCTTTTAAAAAAGAATCCCGCCAGAAGCAGTACGGCCACTTTACGACATGATGTCGCAAAGTGGCTGTTCCCATGAACAAAATTTAAAGGTCATCCTTGAAGCGTATAACAGGGCATTGTTTCACTTTCCCTTTGATCACTTTCCTTTGGAGGCAGAATACCATATCTGGGGTGCGCTCAAAAAATCCCCGGTCTTTGTTCCAGCTCATGCCGCATCCGCAGTGCTGCAATCCGATGAACTGCTGTTTCATTTTTCTGCCGCATCGGGGGCAGATTTTATTGCTTTTCCCCATGAAGCCAACCCCCTTGATTAAAAATCTTATCTATGATTCTGGATTATACCACTTCTGAAAAAAAATTCTAAATATTTTTCTGTCGCCCTATATTTTCCCCTCTGAAACCTGCCATTAGTGAGAGGGCAGAGTTCTAAGACACATTCTTATATTTCCCCTTTCATTGAACCTTGAACTGACAGTTTATAAGGAAGGACAGGTTTTGACTGGAGCAGATGTGACGGAAGAGGGTGTAACCTTCCGCTATGAGAACCGCAGGCAGGAGGGAGCTGTCTATAACGTCTATGCCGGGGCGGACATTGTAACCGCTTATGGCGCGAAAGTTTACAGTAAAGGCGATCTGGTAAAAGCAAATCTGACCACAGATTCCAACGGAGCAACTGTGCTGAAAAATCTCCATCTTGGGACTTACACCATCAAAGAAGTGCAGGCTCCGGAGAATTTTTACAATGCCGGGGAGGAAAAGACAGTCACGCTGTCTTATGCCGGACAGAACGTAGAGACGGTATTCAGCGAGAGTACCTTTGTCAATGACCGGCAGAAAGCGGAAGTTTCCGTGCTGAAAAAGGACAAGGACACCTTAAATCCCCTGGATGGCGGTGTGTTTGGAATGTATGCAGGAAGCGATATTAAAAATGCAGATGGAAGTGTTGTGGTATCTAAGGGATCTTGATAATGAGGAATATGTCGAGCAGGTGACAACCTATCCGACAACAACGGTTCATACCAGCTTCTTTACGGATGCGGATGGCTATTTGATCCTGCCGCAGAACCTGAAGATCGGTCATTACCGGATTGAAGAAGTCACAGCGCCTTATGGGTATACGCTGAATGAGAATTACTATGAGATTGCCGTGGATTCCGATACCGCTTACCAGATTGATCCAGTGTCCGGGGATGTGGTAATCGAAGTGGTTTATGAGAACCATCCGGTGAAAGGAAACTTAAAGATCGTAAAACAGGGCGAAGTGCTGGACGGTTTCAGCAAGGATTTTGTTTATGAGGTGGAAAACCTGGAAGGCGCAGTCTTTGATGTATATGCTGAGGAAGATATTTATACCGCTGATTTCCAGAAGGACGCCGAAGGGGACCGTATCTTAGAATATGCTTCCGGCGAACTGGTAGGAACGGTGACTACGGATGAAAACGGGGAGGCGTTTCTTTCAGACCTTCCTCTTGGAAGTTATAAGATCGTGGAAGTAACCGCACCGGAAGGTTTTGTGCTGAATGGGGAAGCCCAGACGGTGACTTTTACCTACAAAGACCAGAATACGCCTGTGATTGAACAGGAAGCGGTTTTCCGGAATGAACGCCAGAAAGTGGAAGTATCCGTGGTGAAAAAGGATGCGGAAACGCAGGCGACTGTGGCAGGCGCAGTTTTTGGGCTGTATGCCAATCCTGGCGATAGGGATTCTGGCGGCAGGTGCGATTGGCGTCGGTTATTATTTTAAAGTTGTAAAGCCAAAGAAAGAGGAAACCCAGGAGGATGGAGAGGACTTGGAGTTCTATGACGGCGGATCTTACATCAACGAAGATCAGGCAGAGGACGAAGAGCCTGCAGATAAAGAGGACGAGGAAGAATAGACGCTCAGAAAAAAATCAGAAAGAAAGGACAGCCGGGAAACCGGCTGCTTTTTCTGTGGGCGGAAAGGAGTATTGGATGTATTTAGTATTAGGGGAAAAGCCCAGTGTGGCCCAGGCGTATGCAAAAGTGTTAGGGGCGAAGAAGCGGCAGGACGGCTATCTGGAAGGAAACGGCTGGCTGGTGAGCTGGTGCCTTGGACACCTGGCAGAGTATGTACCGCCGGAGGAATATGATGAAAAATATCGGAAGTGGGAATTTTCTGACCTGCCTATTCTCCCGGAGGAGTGGCGGCTTTCCGTAGCAAAAGATAAAAAAGTGCAGTTTACAGTACTGAAGAAACTGTTGAACCGGAAAGACGTGGAATATGTCGTCAATGGCTGTGACGCAGGACGGGAGGGAGAGTTGATCTTCCGGCGTGTTTATGAAGTATCCGGGAGCTGTCTTCCTATCAAGCGGATCTGGATCAGTTCTATGGAAGATACGGCAATCCGGGAAGGATTCGCCCACCTGAAGGACGGCGCAGAATACCAGAATCTTTATGGAGCGGCTGTCTGCCGTGCCAAAGCAGACTTTACTTTTCTGGCATAAGCAGTACTTTGCTGTGCTTTATAACAGTTCTGCAGATCGACTACAAGCCGTAAGTCAGATTTAATGAATACAGAAGCGGAAAGCTCTTGCTGATTTTCAGAAGCTGATTTATCAGCAGGGAAAATTGGATCGGATAGACTAGATGAATGTCGGGTATTTTCTTCAAATATGGCCTGAAGATATGATTCCTCAAAATGTGTCCCCAGATTTCGTCCTGTAATATATTTCCCACGTTCCGGATGGAGATAACTGAATCGTCCACGACTGATTTTAAGTGAAATATTAAATCTTTTCATAAGTATTTTCTGAAATTCATCCAGACTGCAGGCGGAAGCGGAAACTTCACTAATGGCATTACGGAGAAATTGTTTTTGTGTCTCAAACTTTGTTTTACGCGAAGCAACACCGTCCGCAAGCATCTTCTGATTTCGTTCATCCAGTTTTTTCTGTCCTCTGCATTGTGCCCGGTATTCACGGTCAGTGACTTTCTTTTCTGCAGGAGAGAGCAAATCTACCTGGTGCAGACCTTCCCGATGGCACAGATCCATTACATCCTGTTTTAGATAAGCAAGATAATTTTTTGTGAGATGATGTTTATATCCGGCACGGGAATCGCAGGAACGCTCCATAAAGCCACGATGTTCCACATCATATTTTCGTAGACTGTTAATCACAATATGCACATGGATATTGCCGCTTTCGTTATTTCCGTCTGTGTGGGTGCAGACTAAAGCTTGGTGTCCGGGGAAATTTTTGCTGGCATATTCTATACCGAGCTGCTGTGCCCGTTCTCCGGTCAATCCATTGTCTGCCGCATCTTTCGGATCGAAACTAAGAATGTGTGCAGTGGGTACTGGTAGGTTCTGCTCGTTTGAAACTGGATATCACGAAATCTGTGATACCATTCAGTTGGAAAAGTATCGTTATCTTTTTCAATGCGCAAAGGAAAGTAATGATTTTGATTCATTTATGAAATTCGCAGTGTAGTTTTGTGCAATTTTTCAAATTTGCTCATTTATAGGAAAAAGCTCAAAGTCAATATAATGAGTTGGTACAATATGAAAATGAAGGAATTGAAGTCGAATATATTTACCAGACACCCTGGACACTGCTTTTTGGAAAAAATGGGATTAGGAAGGCGTTAGTTTCCTTTGGTGAAGCATTTTTAATTTTAATTCTTATCTTTTCATCCTGTGGTTCAACAGAGAAAGAAGGAGTTCAATTAATTATTCAAGCATCTCCTGCGGGGAAAAGGGGTGTTATAACCAGAAAAATTTATATATGCATAGTAACAAGTATAATAACGGCAGGACTTGCCTTTTTCCCTGAATTTGTAAATATTATAAAAACTTATGGGTTAAATGATTTTAATGCGCCAAGCTGTAGCTTTTTCTCTTTCGGCTGTAATGCAATTAAAAGTAGTATGAATATGGGGACATACCTTATCAGCCAAATAGTATTGAGGATATTATCGGTAATTATAGCAGGACTTATTTTTGTCGGAATTTCACAAAAAACAAAGAGCCGGATTTTAACTATTTTGCTTGGCCTAATCTTATTATTATTACCGGTTTTATTTGTAATTCTGAATCCTTATTAATAGACTTTTGGAAAGATACTGGAGTATTTTTAACGATGGAGTACTAGCCAACAAGAGAGATAACCAGTGGAAAAGACGTCTTTTAATCGACTATAGATACTAATTTACAATTTTATCCGTTATTTTGAAAGATTCTCCAGAGCACTCCTGATAAAATACCTGCAGTAATTGAACTTTTGCAGAAAGGAGAGCATGTTTTATGGAACTTCAAAAATACGAACAGGAGTATCTGGATATACTGCGTCCGCTCCTCCCGGAGTGCACGGTTCTTCTTAAAAAGAATGGTGATTTTCCACTGGAAAAACCGGGGAAAATCGCCCTGTATGGTAATGGAGTGCGCAAGACGATAAAAGGAGGAACCGGATCCGGCGAGGTGAACTCCCGGTTTTTTGAGACAGTAGAGGATGGATTTCAAAAAGCCGGGTTTGAAATTGTTTCCGGAGAATGGCTTGATGCCTATGACAAAATATATGACAAAGCGCAGGCTGAGTTCACAGAAGAGATCCGAAAAAGAGCGAAGGAGCACAACACCCACCCTGTGATTGAAGGAATGGGAGCAGTGATGCCGGAACCGGAATATAATCTGCCGCTGAATGTAAAAGGTGAGACAGCTGTTTATGTTCTGGCAAGGATATCAGGAGAGGGCAATGACAGAGAAGCATCGGAAGGGGACATTTTCCTGACCGAAAGTGAAAAACGGACAATCCTCGAACTGAACCGACAGTACAGAAAGTTTCTGCTGGTGCTCAATGTCGGCGGGGTGGTCGATCTTTCGCCTGTCGTGGAAGTGGAGAATATTCTGATCCTTTCGCAGCTGGGCGTACAGACAGGAAGCGCTCTTGCAGATCTTGTTCTTGGAAAAACATATCCTTCCGGCAAATTGACGACTACATGGACAAAATGGAAGGATTATCCGGATTTTGCGTCATTTGGAGAACAGGATGATACCCGGTATCAGGAAGGGATTTATGTGGGATACCGCTATTTTGACAGTGTGCGTAAAGAGGTACTGTTTCCGTTTGGATACGGTTTGTCATATACGAATTTTCAAGTCCGTTTCAAGAGCCTGATGCTGGATAAAATGACAGCTGAAATAAGTGCAGAAGTGGAAAATACCGGTGATTTCTGCGGGAAAGAGGTCGTACAGTTGTACGTCTCTGTGCCGGAAGGAAAGCTGGATCAGCCTTATCAGGCTCTTGCTGCATGGAAGAAAACAGAAGAATTGAAACCGGGGGAAAAACAGACGGTTGAGCTTTCATTCTTACTGACAGATCTGGCATCTTACGATGAAGAACAGGCAGTATGGATTCTGGAGAAAGGGGAGTATATTCTCCGACTGGGAAACAGCAGCAGAGATACGGAAGTCTGCGGCATCATATCAGCGCCGGAAACGCTGGTCACGAAATCGGTAAAAAATTGTCTCGGGAAACCGGATTTCACAGACTGGAAGCCGGAAAGTAAGAGGAAGGACAGTTTAGGGAAAGAGATACCATCTCTGGAAGCAGATATTTCCAGCGTAGATACAGTAAAAGCAGTCTATGAGCAAAAGGACGAGCCGGCACAGGAGATTGAAGGTCTTTCCGATGAGGAATTGATCCGCCTGAACGTAGGTGCTTTCGCTGCAGGAGGCGGAGTGACAGGCATCATAGGCAACGCTTCAATGTCTGTTGCAGGCGCGGCAGGCGAGACGGCAAAAGTGGGAGAAATCCCCGTGATCGTTATGGCAGACGGACCGGCAGGACTGCGGCTTTCTCAAAAGTGCTTCCGGGATGAGAATGGGGTGCATAGTCTGGGTAGTACAATGCCAGAGACAATGCAGAATCTTCTGACCGAGGATGAGCGCGCATATATGAACAGCATGATTCCGCAGCCCAGAGAGGACAGTGAGATCTTTGAGCAGTATGCGACGGCAATTCCCATCGGTACCGCGATCGCCCAAAGCTGGAATCCATTGCTTGCAGAATGCTGCGGGGATATCGTCGGGAGCGAAATGGAGCGGTTTGGCATTCATCTGTGGCTGGCTCCGGCTCTTAACATCCATCGGTCCATACGATGCGGCAGGAATTATGAATATTTTTCAGAAGACCCGCTGATAAGCGGCGTATTCGCGGCAGCACTTACGAAAGGGGTGCAGAGCCATCCTGGATGTGGGGTTACCATCAAGCATTTTGCGGCGAATAATCAGGAGACAAACCGGTATAACAATAACAGTGTGGCCAGTGAACGCGCCCTGAGAGAAATCTATCTGAAAGGTTTTGAGATTTGTGTGCATCTGGCACAGCCCAAAGCTTTGATGACCTCTTATAATTTACTGAACGGCGTGCATACCTCCGAGCGGAAAGATTTGTTAGGGGATGTGCTCCGCAGTGAATTTGGATTCAAAGGAATCGTAATGACAGACTGGGTAACATCCTCTGATATATTGAGCGCTGGTGCAAAATATCCGGCACCTGAGGCATACAAGGTGGCTCTTGCGGGAAATGACCTGTTTATGCCGGGAAGCCGACAGGAAGTTGATAATCTTACGGAGGCGCTCAAAGACGGGTTTATCACAAGAGAAGATTTAATGAGAAATGCCACCCGTATTTATCGGATGGCAATGGAACTCTCAGGCGCTTCAGCTTGACCGGCCTTTGGTCTGTTTCCGGTACTGGAGCGGCGTGACGCCGTATTGCTTTTTGAATACATTCTGAAAATAGGACTGGCTGGAGAAGCAGAGATAGCTGCTGATCTCAGCCAGGCTTTTTTCGCTGTAGGTGAGCAGGCTTTTGGCTTCCTCCAGCTTGCACCGCATGATGTAAGCCCCCATCTGGATGCCCAGCTCACTTTTGAAATGTTTCATCATATAAGAGGCGCTCCTGCCTGCGTGGGCTGCCGCGTCCTCCACGGAGATAGATTCGTTTGTATGATTCCGGATATAGGTCATGCATGCGTAGACGTCCGGCGAAATGCCATCCGGTATACGGGTATCACCGGCCCGCTGGCAGAAATCCAGAAGCATCACGTACTGAAGCTGGTTGATCTTTTCGATGGTCCGGATCTGTTCACATTCCTGAACATAATAATCCATGAGCTGGTAGGTCTTCTCAATATCCACGCCGCCCGGGATCGCACCCATCATACCTGCTTTTACTGTGGTACTGATAAAAATATTTTTGGCATGACGCAGAGGTGAACCTGCCATTCTTCCTTCCTTCAAAGGGGGTCTTGTCGCGGAGAGAAATTTTTTCAGGTCATCTACATTTCCGTTCTTGATCATCTGGTACAGTTCCAGTTCAAAATAATAGCTGTTGTGGAGATTTCCTTCTTCTCTGTCCTCCACCATATGATCCGTCTGCCGTTCCATGCGGTCCAGAGTAGTATTACTGTCTTCGAGAAAAAGCCTTTCAGCAGGAACATCCTTATGGTTCAGACATTGATGAAGAAAGACAAGGTAGTTTGCAAACTGTACCTGGCTGAGGCGCGGGATGGCATACAGAAATTCAGTAAATTGTTCTTTTTTTTCCAGAGATATGCCGCTTTCTTTTATGATCTGACGGATGAGCTCGTCCGTGAGCGGAACACTGAATACAGGCCCGAGGATCAGGTTATACTCTGTCCCTTCGATTTTCAGACGTCCGTAATTGATGTCCGGGGAATCACTGCAGAAACAGGGATCGTGTCCCTCCATGGGAAAAAGATCCTCCCGGTAATAGACCGGTGTGACGCCGATTATATCGTCAAAGGAATTATAGACAGCCTGCTTGCCTTTCAGAAGCGAAACGGGGATTTTTGTTGCGCTGTAGAACTTTTTACACAGCGAAATGTAATTGTTTTCCATCGGTACAGACTCCTTTTTATGATTCGGTATGCTTTATTTTACAACTTAATGAAGAATATTGCAATATTTATACTCTTTGCCGTGATAGTCTTATATCACAGAAAGTTATCTGAAACAGTGACACAAAAGGCAAAGAAGCCGAAAAGGAGGAAAACCACTATGAAACAGCATATCAGGATACACAAGGCGGAACCTAATACAGGGGTTCTGGATTATTCCCATCTGCTGGACGCTCCGGCGGGAAAACATGGGTTTGTGGGCACAAAAAACGGACATCTCTATTTCGAGGACGGCACCCGGGCAAGATTTCTGGGATTTAACGTAGCCACACGTTCCAACACCCCGGATCATGAGACGGCGGACAAAATGGCGGAGCGGTTCGCCAGTATGGGCGTCAACATCATCCGTCTTCACGCGGCGGACGCCCCGATAGGAGAAGAACCGGGAAGCTGGAGCAGCTGTAAGGAGGCGCCGCTTCTCGATTATGAATCCGGCACGAGCCGGAAGTTCAATCCTGAGGGACTGGACCGGTTTGACTATTTCGCGGCGAAGCTGAAGGAGAAGGGGATCTATCTCCATATTGACCTGATCGTGGCGAGAGAATTTCTGGAAGGGGACGGGATGGATTATCCCGGCGGCGCACCTTCCTGCATCAAGCGGTACTGTATGTATAATCAGCGGATGATCGAGCTGCAGAAGGAATATGCCAGAGAGCTTCTCTGTCATGTGAATCCTTATACAGGGCTGGCGCTGATCGAAGATCCGGCGGTGGTGACCATCCAGATCAATAACGAGGATACCGCCATCAAAGGGAATATGGGCGGCGACGCAGGGGAGGAGATGAAGCCTTACAGGGAGGAAGTGCAGAGACGGTTTAACGACTTCCTGCTGATGAAGTATCACACAAGAGAGCGCCTGAAAGAAGCCTGGACAAAGGACGGCGTCTGCGCGCTGGGAGAAGAGGAAGATCCGGTCCAGGGAACGGTCCGGGGGATCGAGGGAAGCTTCTATCAGCCGGTGAACGACCCGGCAGGCCCATGGGACGCTCCAGAAGGTCCGGCGAGATACGCGGACTTTATGGAGTTCGGGATCTATATGAACCGCAGCTTCTATCAGGATATGAAAGATTATCTCCATTCCCTCGGGGCAAAAGTTCCCATCGTAACAAGCAACCTGATCGCCGGTGCGGCAGACGTGTACGGGCATACAGACGGGGATGTGATCGAGAACAACTGTTATTTCAACCATCCCCTCCTTCCGGTACAGGGAAATACTTATCTGGTGGCAGGACCGGCGGAGTATGTTTCCGCCAATCCGCTGACCATGCAGACAGGGATCGGATCTGCGGCGACGACACTCTTAAGTCTCGCTTCCGTTGCCATTGTGAAGGGAAAGCCTTTTATGCTCAGCGAGTGGAACGAATACGGGGAGCATCCTTTCCACTCTACAGCCTTCGTCCATACGGTAGCTTATGCCTGCCTGAACGACTGGGACGGACTCATCCTTTACAACCATCATACTTCTGAGAACTGGGACGATCAGCCGGCGGATGAGATCCTGAATGTATTCGATGTGTATAACGATCCGGCGGTGATCTGCCAGTGGGGATTCATGGCGTCTGTTTTCCTGAAAGATCTGGTGTCTGTGGCGGAGCATTGTGTGGATATCGTGTATACCCAGAATGACCTGAAGACTCTGCCCAACTTCCACTCCATGCCCATGTCCTTCTTCCCATATGTGACATCCATGAGAAACGTATTCCTGGACGGGGGAGAGACCTATCAGGGAAATGCGGATCTGGCAGTGAACGCGGGATTCTTAAACGGCGCGGATCTCTCTGATGCAGAGCATGGCATTTACTATGCATGGTCCGGATACCGGGACGCTATGAGACGGTATAAAGAAGAAAACCGTCTGAAAAAAGCGGCGGAAGGGACCAGAGAGCTGGAGCAGGGCGTACATCTCGGAGAGAGAGCCCTTGTCATCGACAGCATCACTGAGACGGCGCAGAACGGAGATTACCGGAAACTGGCGGGAATCTTTGATGCAGCCATGAAGGAGTGGGGAATTCTGCCCGAAGGAACCGGATACGTGGACGGAAAGCTGATCTCTGATACCGGAGAGATCTGCTTTGATCCGGATCATGCCCGTTATACGGTACACACCCCTTACTGCGGTTACTTCAGCGGCGCGCCGGAGGAAGAGATCAGTCTCTGCGATGAGGTAAAAGTCACATCAGCAAATGACCGGATTACCCTTGCCCTGATCGGGAAAGAAGAGGCGCCTCTTGCAGAGGCACAGGAGTATATCCTGACCGCCATGGGGACCACGGGAATGGATGAGACCGAGTATAAGCCGGGGCCGGAGATGATGGGGATCCCCTTTACGGCAGTGGCATTTAAAGGAAAACTGTACGCGGAGACTCTGGAGGGAGCGATCTGTGTGAAAGCACGGGAGGCGAAGCTGGAGGTTTTGAATCCGGTGGGCGAAGTACTGGCGGAACTGACAGGAGAAAATACGGACGGACAAGTGCGGTTTGAACTGGACGGCACAGTGCCGGGGATCCAGTACCGCCTTACGGTAGAGAGATAGGAAAAAGGGAAAGACGGCAACGGAAAACAGCGCAACCGAAAACTGATAGAAGGAGACAGGAATGAAAATGGAAGAAAAGAAGAAGGGCGGAAAGCTGTATGAGTTTACAGAGGACGGGAACAGCTGTGTGATCTGCGATCCGGCGCCGCCCAGACACTGGTACAACTATCTTTGGAACGAGGACCGGTACTGCGCCCAGGTGTCCCAGACGGGACACGGCCGCAGCTATTATCTCAGCGAGAAAGCGGAAATGTGCATGATCAACCGGGACGACGCCAGATATGTATACGTGAGGGATGATGAGAGCAAAGACGCATGGAACATCGGCCAGGGGCCTCTGAATGCGGAAGTGAAGGATTATGCCTGCACCCACAGCATCGGTTACTCTCAGATTACATCTGAAAGAGATGAGGTGAAAGGTTCCTGGAGGATCTTTGTGCCGGAGAAGGGATTTCATGAAGTGTGGACTCTGAAATTCCGAAACGAAGGAATGTCAGAGAAAAGACTCAGCGTATTTTCTGCGGTAAGCTTTTCTCTGGAAGGGTTCTCCTATCCCCGGTACTATGAGATGTACCGGTGTATGAGCACATCCTTTGACCGGGAGCTGAACGGAGTCTACTGCGACTCCTCCCATCCATTTGCCCCCCATGGGCTGTATCACGGATTTCTCGCATCCACGGAGCCGGTGTACGCATACGATGGGAATCTGGCCGGTTTCTGCGGTTCCGCTTCCACCCTGACTCTGCCTGACGCTTCTGCCTGCGCCCTGTTCCAGAGACCGGATGTGGTGATGCAGGGAGGGGACTGTACGAATTCGGAAGCCTCCCTCTTTATCCTGGGCGGGGTGCTCCAGCATAAGTTTACCCTGCAGCCGGGGGAAGAGAAGGAGTTCCACGTTCTCTTCGGGATCAGCAGTTCCTGCCCGGAGGCGGCAAAGACGGTCCGCCGGTATACAGAAAAAGGCACTGTGGAAGAAGAATTCCGGAAAGCTCAGGATTACAGTTACCGTAAGATCAGTTCCCTGACAGTACATACCCCGGATGAGAAGATCAACCGGATCATGAACAACTGGGTGAAGAAGCAGGCGGACTTCTGTATCGTCGGAAAGAAAGGTGTGCGGGATAATCTCCAGATCGCCGTGGGGCTTCTGAACTACCGGCAGGAGAAAGCGAAGGATGAGATCCTGGAGTGCCTCCGGCATCAGTTCCGGGACGGACACGGGGTCCTTACATGGTATCCCTATGACGATACCCGCTACTCGGATCAGCCCTTCTGGATCATATGGGCTGTCTGCGAGCTGGTGAAGGAGACCGGGGATTTCACGCTCCTGGAGAAGCAGGTGGAATGGCAGGACGGCGGATCAGCTACGGTAATGGAGCATGTGAAGGCGGCGGTAAACCGTCTGATCGAGGACAAAGGCCCGAACGGGCTGGTAAAGATCTTTTTCGCCGACTGGAACGACGCCCTCAACGTGACGGACGACCCGGAAGCAGAGTCGGTCATGCTGTCCCATCAGTTCTGTCTTGCCTTGAGAGAACTGGGAAGGCTTATGGAGCGGGCAGGAGAAGAGGAATATGCCGCTTATGTGAAGGAACAGTATGAGATCCTGAAAGAGCGGATCAACGAGGCGGCATGGGGCGGAAAGTGGTATGCCCGTGCTCTGAGCAGCAAAGGAAATATCGGATCTTCCGACAGTCCGGGCAGCAGGATCTACCTGAACGCCCAGACATGGGCGGTTCTTGCTGGGGTGGCGGATAAAGAGAAACTCCCCCTTGTGCTGGAGGCGGTGGACTCTATGGAGCAGGACTTCGGCTTCCCGCTGAATCTGCCTCCCTATCCTGCCTATGATCCCCATGTGGGAAGGATGTCCGGTATGCTCCCCGGTCTGTTCGAGAATGGCGGCGTCTACTGTCACGCCACGGGCTTTAAGATCCTGATGGACTGCTGCGCCGGACGGGCGACAAAGGCGGTACAGACCCTGAAGAAGATCATGCCGGACAGCGAGAAGAACCCGTCTGCCCGGTCCGGGGCGGAACCCTACGTGTTTACCAACTGTTACTCAACGCATCCCGGATATTACGGGAAATCCTATCAGTCCTGGACTACCGGCACCTCGGTCTGGTGCCTGATGGGGCTGTATGAGGGGATCCTGGGGATAAAGAGAGACTATGAGGGACTGCGGATCCATCCATGCTTCCCGGCGCAGTGGGAAGAGGCGGAAGTGACCAGACATTTCCGGGGCGCGGATTATCATATCGTGATCCGCAATCCGGAACATCTGGAAAACGGAACAGCGCAGATCCGTGCGGACGGAGTCCTGTGTGATTCAGATCTGCTTCCGGACTACCGGGACGGGCAGATGCACGAGATTGAAATTATTTTAAAATAGATGACGAAAATTATAATCCTGAGAATTATTTTACAATATCTTAATGAATAAATCGTTTATAGTTATCTTCAGAAAGACGGAGGTGCACCGTCGTACAGGAAGTATTTCTATGGTAGGAGGAGAGGAAAATGGCAAAAGATAAAAATGCCGCCCGTTATGATAAAGACGGGGTAAGGCGCGTGATGCGCAAGAGAGATTATTTTTCGGACTTCAGCGGACAGCTGGCACTGGGGCTGATGGCCAATATCGTGGGACAGTTGAATTATTTCTACACGGATAAAGTAGGTCTGGCAGTGGGAAGCGTGGGTATCATACTTGCAATTTCCAAGGTCGTTGACGCATTTACAGACGTGATCGCCGGCAACCTGATCGACCACTCATCCGGCGGGGATCACAAGTATTTTAAATGGATCGCGCCTCAGATCATTCCGGCGGCAGCGATCATGGTACTGATGTTTACCGTGCCAAAGAATCAGATGGCAGGTATCATCTATGCGCTGGTGACGAATCTGATCCTTTCGGCGGGACTTTATACCTTTATCGCAACGCCTTTCTCGGCGGTTATGACAGTCCGCAGCCGGAGCTTAAGCGAGAGAGGAAGCATCGGTCTGTTCCGCGCGGTGGGGAACTACGGAGCCGGCATGCTGATCTCGATCCTGACGATCCCGGTGACGAATATGCTGGGCGGCACACAGTCTGCATGGATCAAATACGGCGTTGTTCTGGGTGTGCTGGTAATGATTCTCTTTACGATATGCTGGCGCAACGGTAAGAAAGCGAAGTTTGCATGCGACTACGAAGACGAAGAGTCAGAGATTCCGGCAGAAGAAGAGGAAGAGCCGGTTCCGTTTAAAGAGGCAATGACACTGCTGCTGAAAAACAAATACTGGGTGATCATCCTGCTCTTCAACCTGATCACAAGCGTTACAAACGCTGTGGCAGCATCCGGCGGTGTATACTACAGTAAATGGATTTTTGGAAACGACAACCTGGTAGGCATCACCGGCATGGCAGGAATGTTGGCGACAGTAGTCGGATTCATCTTATCCAAACCGATCATCGCGCGCCTCGGGATCAAGAGGACCATCTGTGTCGGGCTCCTCGGCGCTGCGCTTCTTGCCGGCGTCCGCTGCTTTGTCCCGACAAACTTTATGGTCTGTGTAGTGACCGGCATGCTTGGTGGCTTTGTGCAGATCCCGATGATGAGTCTTTACGGCGTGCTCACTTCCATGACCATCGATTATAATGAATGGAAATACGACAAGAAAATGGTAGCAATGACCGGCGGAGCTATCGGTTTCGGAAGCAAGGTAGGAAACGGTTTGGGCGCGGCTGTCCTGTCCGCATTCCTCGCAATTGGCGCATATGACGCCACACTGGAGGTGGCTACCACATCCATGAGATATTCCATCTACGCATTTAACAATTATCTGCCGGTAGTGATCAATCTGCTTATGTTTGTGATCTTCCTGAAGTTTGATCTGGAGAAGAGACTTCCGCAGATGAGAGAAGAGATTGCGGCGCGGAGAGCTGCCAAATAAATATCGCTGCAATCTGCAGAACTGAAGAATCGAGTGAACAATAAATCAGGGGATGTACCGATGCGGGACGTCCCCTTTTGTAAAATGAATGCCAGACAGGCTGAACAAGACAGCCGGGATCAGAAAGGAGAAAAGCAGAATATGAAGCTGTATGATCTAAGAACAGAATACCGGGAAAATCCCCGGGGGCTTTCTGTAGAGTGTCCCCGATTTTCATGGAAGATCAGATCAGAGAACAAGAATACCATGCAGAAGTCCTACCGTCTGATCGTGACCTGTGAAGGAAGGACAGTGTGGGACAGCGGGGAGCAGAAGAGCAGCCGCTCGGTGCTGATCCCCTATGAGGGAGAGAAACTTAAGGAAGAGCAGACTTATCATGTGGAGCTGAAAGTGACAGACAGTTACGGGGAGGAAGATGCGGAAGAGATGACCTTTACAACAGGGGTCTTTGACAGCAGTCATTTCCGGGCGAAGATGATCACCCATGATTTCCCGGAAGAAGAGACGGCCTGCCCGGTGTTCTGCCGTCGGTTTTCTGTGAAGAAACCGGTGGTATCCGCCCTCCTTTATGCTACGGCGTGGGGCGTCTATGAAGCGAAGATCAACGGCCAGAAGATCGGGGATGCCTTCATGGCGCCGGGATGGACGGATTACCATAAGATCCTTCAGTACCAGTATTATGACATTACCGGGGAAGTGGAAGAAGATAATCTTCTGGAGCTGACCGTGGGGAACGGCTGGTATAAGGGAATCCTGAGCTATGACTGTAAGCCGGACCGCTATGGAAACCGGACAGCTGTGTGGGCGGAGCTTCATATTACTTACGAGGACGGCACAAGAGAAGTGATCGCCACGGATGAGACCTGGGCTGTGCATACGGGACAGATCCGATACAGCGAGATCTACATGGGGGAGACCATAGATACAAATGAGCCGGCAGTCCGGGAAGGAAAAGTATCCGTCGTGCCGGAGACGGGATTCTCCCCGGCGGTACTGACTCCCCAGATAAACGAGCCGGTGCGGGTGACCCAGAGGCTGGAGCCGGTGGGAATCTTTACAGACGGAGCGGGAAATCAGGTTGTGGACTTCGGACAGAACCTTACCGGTCTGGTGGAACTGCGTATCCGGGGGGAAAAGGGACAGAAGGTGACCATCCGCCATGCGGAGCTGCTGGATCAGAAAGGCGTGTTCTACCCGGACACCCTGCGTACGGCAAAGTCCGAGGATACGTATATCCTGAATGGAGAAGATCAGGTGCTGATGCCTCATTTCACCTTCCACGGGTTCCGCTATTTGGCGGTGGAGGGGATAGAGGAACTTAAGCCGGAGATGTTCACCGCCTGTGTGATGCATTCCGATATGAGGAAGACAGGAGATTTTCACTGCTCCAATGAGAAGGTGAACCGGCTGCAGGAGAATATTTCCTGGAGCCTGCGGGATAACTTCTTTGACATTCCGTCGGACTGCCCCCAGAGAGATGAGCGTCTGGGGTGGACCGGGGACGCGCAGGTGTTCTCCTGGACGGCTGCCTTCAACCGGGAGACCGCGCTCTTCTTTACCAAGTGGATGCGGGACGTATCGGCAGCTTCTTCCCTGGAGAAGGGAGTTCCCCATATCGTGCCGGACATCCAGGGGACGTACAGCTCCGCTGTATGGAGCGACGCAGCGGTGGTCATTCCCTGGGTGGTGTACCAGACTTACGGGGACGAAAGGATCCTGGAAGAAAACTGGAAATGCATGCATGAGTGGGTAGACTATATCCATAACCATGTTAATGAAAACGGACTGTGGATGAGCGGATACCAGTACGGCGACTGGCTGGCTCTGGACCGGGAGATGGGAGATAAAAGCGTGGGAGCCACCGATGTGTATTTTGTGGCAAACGCCAGCTATATTTATGTCACCGATCTCGTGGCGAAGACCGCCCGGGTATTGAAAAAGTATGGGGAGGCGGCTTACTATGAGGTGCTTCGGGAAGAAACTTTGAAATCCTTCCGGGAGGAGTACTATACTTCCCGGGGCAGGATCGTCAGCGAGACACAGACTGCCTGCGCTCTGTCCCTGCATTTTGGCCTGGTGCCGGAATTGTACAGGGAAAAGATCTGCAGTGCTCTGGTGAGCAATATCGAGGATCATCAGAACCATCTCACCACCGGCTTTGCGGGGACGCCTTACCTGTGCCATGCGCTGTCGGACAACGGCTCCCACGAGACCGCGTCTGTCCTTTTCATGCGGGAGGATATGCCCTCCTGGCTCTATGAGGTAGGTCAGGGGGCCACGACTCTCTGGGAGAAATGGGATGGGATCCGCCCTGACGGCTCCATGCCGCACCCAGGGCTTAATTCCATGAACCATTACGCCAACGGCGCCATCGGCGACTGGATGTACCGGAAGATTGGCGGGATCAACCAGTTGGAAGCAGGGTACCGGAAATTTTATGTAAAGCCTATGTTTGTCCGCGGGATTGAGGAGGCAAAAGTCGCGCTGGAGTCCCCTTACGGCACTATTGTCTCTCACTGGAGCTGCCGGGACGGAAAGATCCAGGTGGAAATCCATGTTCCGGCAAATACATCCGCAGTAATTTATCTACCGGAAAAGGAAGGATGCGAAGAAGTCGGATCAGGGGTCTGGATCTATGAATATGAGACGAAGACCAGTCTGAAGGAACTGAAGTTCACTTTGGACAGCACCCTTGGAGAGATCCTGGACGAGTCTCTGGGCCTTCAGATGATGGAGCAGATGGTTCCGGAGCTGGTACACAATCCCATGATCGAGTATGCCCGCCGGATGACCCTGGCGGAGGGGATTAGTTCTGCGCCGGAGATTCGGCCGGTGTATGACGCAGTGCTGAAAGCGCTGAATAGATAGAAGGAAAAACGGAGTAAAAGCAAAAATGAAGCATTACTGTAATCCAATGAATCTGGAATATCGGTTCCAGTTTCTTAAAAGACCGGAATATGGCGGGGATAATGACCTGTATAATGTAAACCGGGAAGCGGCAGATCCGTCTCTTGTACTTTTTAAAAATATGTATTATCTGTTTCCCTCTATGACGGCGGGTTTTTTTACCAGTGAAGATCTGTACGCCTGGGAGTACTATGAATTGAGTAAGGATATGCCGGTATATGATTATGCTCCGGATGTGAGAGTGATCGGGGAGTATCTGTATTTTTGCGCATCTGCCAAGGAGAAAACATGCTGTTTTTACAGGTCAAAAGATCCGACCAGAGAACTGTTTGAAAAGCTGGAAGGACAGCTCTCTTTCTGGGATCCGAATCTTTTTTTCGATGATGACGGAAAATTATATTTTTACTGGGGATGTTCAGATAAGGAACCTATCTATGGAACAGAACTTGATCCGGATTCAATGAAATTTTTAAATGAGAAGAAAGCGCTCATCACCTCTCATGAAGAGGTACGTGGATATGAGAGGGCAGGAGAAGAGCATAAAGCTTTTGATGGAAAGAGAAATCCCCCTTACCTTGAAGGCCCCTGGATGACAAAGTACGGAGGAAAGTATTATCTGCAGTATGCTATCCCCGGGACGGAATATAATGTATATGGAGATGGTGTATATGTCGGGGAGACACCGCTGGGGCCGTTTAAACCTGCAAGGAATAACCCGTATTCATATAAGCCCGGCGGTTTTGTTACAGGTGCAGGTCATGGTTCTACTCTGCAGGATAAACAGGGGCAATACTGGCATACCTCATGTCTTCGGATCAGCGTTAACGATAAATTTGAAAGAAGATTGGGACTGTGGAAAGCCGGATTTGATAAAGACGGAGAACTGTATTGCGACCAGCGTTATGGAGACTGGCCTGTCGCTTTGGATGCAAAGCCTTTTGATCAGCCGGATTGGATGCTGCTGTCATATGGGAAAAAAGTCAGAGTATCGTCTGGCAGAGGCGCCGAACATATCACAGATGAAAATATCAGAACATTTTGGAAAGCCGGAAGTTGTCTTCCGGGGCAGTGGGTAGAGTTAGATCTTGGAGGAATCCGGGCAGTATATGCAGTACAGATCAATTTTCAGGAAGATGGAATCCGGCAGAAACTCCCGGAAGGAGAGACAGCCCGGATCCTGCCGGATGAAGAGAGATGGCTGGATACAAGACAACATTATACCCGATGGTTGCTGGAAGGATCTGTGGATGGCGCAGACTGGTTTGTACTGGAAGATAAGCGACAGTGCGAAACAGATCTTCCCCACGATTTTATTGAATCAGAAGAGGGAATAGAGCTTCGGTTTCTCAGATTGACAATAGAAGAGGTACCTTTCTATGTTCCTCCTTGTATTTCCGGACTTCGAGTTTTTGGAAAAAGCAGTGGGGAAAAGCCTTCATAGGTAGCAGAGGTGAAATTTTGTCTGGATGGAGAGATGGATGTTTATGTAGAGTGGAAAGCTCAAAATGCGGAAGGGTATTGTTTGCTATGGGGACATGCCGGAGATAAACTTTATCACAGCCGAATGATATATGGGAAAAACAGCTGTCATATCGGAGTTCTTGTCAGTGGAGAACCGGTTTATATCCGTGTTGACACTTTCAATGAAAACGGGATAACAGAAGGAAGTGTTATCTGTGTCAGGGCTTAAATGTTTTTGAATGCCTTTTGTTGGTTTGCCACATAGTCGATCAAAATTTGCATGGACTAGACTCTTATTCTCTGCAAAAAAGGATGATCAGATGAGCTTTATGCCTTTACAGTGGGTGTGGGTATGGAGGCAGGACGAGAAGAAAAGCAAAGCATATCGACATTTCCTTCCACAGCAGCGCCGGATTGCTGGACCGCATTCTGACGGAGCATCCGGAGATTGAGTTCGTTCAGCTGGCGGTAAACTGTATTGACTGGGATTCGGAGATGGTACAGGCGAAAGACTGTTATGAGGTGACACGCAGACACGGAAAAAGGCAGTAGTGATGGAACCGGTAAAAGGCGGGATGCTGGCTCACCTGCCCAAGAAGGCAGATCAGATCCTGAAAGAAGCCAAACCGGATGCGTCTATCGTCTTCTGGACTTTCTGCTTCCTGGACTCTCTGGATGGAGTAATCACGAACCTTTTCGGTATGTCCACTCTGGAACAGATGCGGGATAATATCAAGACCATGTCAGAGATACAGCCACTTTCGGATTATGAGAAAGAGGTGCTGGGAAAGGTCATCCGCGCTGCTTGGGACAGCGGGACTGTGCCGCTGGAGACGATAGAAAAATACCGGGGACTTGACCTACCATGGCGTGTCCGCCACGGAGCTGCTGGAGGTGTACAGCATCTGCCAGATCCAGCCGGATCCGAATTTTACGGATGATATCAATTATCCGTAAAATGCAATGGTGGAGGATCAAAGAGACATTGATACCGATGTTCACTTCCCGGAGGAGACCGTCCCCCTTTCTGATGAGACCGACGGCACGCCTCTGCTGAAAAAAGCGGAGGCCTGGCTGCGAAAGCATTATTTTTAATAGGGAGCTGCAAGTATACGGTTCTGCTTAAAGAAAAATATTTTTTGAGACAGGCACTCTGAGAGATATTCTTTCACAGTGCCTCTTTTGAATTTATCACGGGATATAAATATAAAAAAGTATGTTTTTAAAAGAATAGATTGCAATTTGCAATCGGATAGAGGATTTTACAATCATTTGTCCTCTGCCTGTGGTAGGATGCCATCATAGGATATTCTACTTAGCGATACATTGTACAGGAAAAGGAGGAGCAGATGATGGCAGATCAGATTTATAAAGACAGCATCAGGACGCCGGAAGAGCGGGCAAAGTCCCTGTTAGAGGAGATGAGCCTGGATGAAAAGATGGCTCAGGCAGCGGGAGTGTTCCCGTTTGGGGAAGATTATCAGGATATGGAGAAGCTCGCCGCACAGATGCCTTTCGGCATCGGTACGGTAAGTACCCTGGAGATGCGGAGGATCCCCACCCTTGACGAGGCGGCGGACTGGCAGAGGAACGTTCAGAAAACGGTAATGGAGAAGAGTCCTCATCATATCCCCGCTATATTCCATATGGAAGGGCTGTGCGGCGCCTTTATACAGGAAAGCACCAGTTTTCCTTCCGGGATTGCCAGGGGATCGGGCTGGGATCCAAAGCTGGAGGAGAAGATCGGAGCCCATGTGGCCCGGCAGGAAGCCTCCTGCGGCATTACCCATATCCTGGCTCCGGTGCTGGATATTTCCAGAGATTCCAGAATGGGACGGCAGGGAGAGACCTACGGGGAGGATCCCGCCCTTGCCTCCGCCCTGGGAGCGGCTTATACAAGAGGAGCACAGAGTACGGAGACGGACGGCAGAAAGCCGGAGAGTGTGGCAAAGCATTTCCTTGGGTTTCACAACTCACAGGGAGGGATCCACGGAACCAACAGCGATACGCCGCCCAGGCTTCTGGAGGAGATCTACGGCAGGCCTTTTCAGGCGGCGATTCGTGAATCCGGCTTAAGGGGGATCATGCCCTGCTATAATTCCATTGACGGAGAACCGGCTTCTGTATCTCATACGCTGCTTACGGGACTTCTTCGGGAGCGGATGGGATTTGACGGGCTTTGCGTCAGCGATTACGGCGGTATTAACAACGCCCACAATGTCCAGAAGATCGGGGAGACGCAGGGAGAGACCGGTCTGCTTGCCATGGAAGCAGGCATGGATATCGAGATGCCAAATGCGGTAGGATACGGAGAGAAATTGAAAGATATGTTCCGCAGCGGTCAGGCGGATATGGAAGTGCTGGACCGGACGGTGCTGCGGATACTGGAAGCCAAGTTCCGGATGGGACTTTTTGAGCATCCTTTTGCCATGACGGGAGAAGAGCTTCACAAGATCTTTGAAGATCCGGCGGGGAGAGAACTTTCTCTTCAGTCCGCAAGGGAATCTATGGTACTGTTGAAAAACAACGGCGCGCTTCCGCTGAAGAAAGAAATCCGGAAACTGGCGGTGATCGGTCCCCATGCGGACTGCGCCCGGAAATTTTTCGGCGGTTACACCCATCTGTGTATGATGGAATCCGTCTATGCTGTGGCAAATTCCATTGCGGGAGTAGAAAGCAGTGAGGAGAGCGGTTCTCTGGATGCGGAAGTGGAAAAACGGGTGCCCGGAACTCAGATCCAATCCGACGAAGCCCGGCTTTTCGATGATATCCTGAAGCTTCAGAAACCGGACTGCAGAAGTCTTGTCTCCGAGCTGCGGGAGCGTATGCCGGAGACAGAGCTCCTCTATGCATACGGCTATCCCATTGCGGGGGAGGACGAGAGCAGATTTGAAGAGGCTCTCGAGGCGGTACGGGAAGCGGATGCCGTGATCCTGACTCTGGGAGGCAAGCATGGAACCTGTTCCATGGCCTCTATGGGAGAAGGCGTGGACGCAACGGATATCAACCTGCCGAAATGTCAGGATGAATTCATCCGCGCGGCCGCACAATACGGAAAGCCTCTGATCGGCGTGCATTTTAACGGACGTCCAATCTCAAGCGACACGGCGGACAGATGTCTGGATGCAATTCTGGAAGCATGGAATCCTTCGGAGACAGGAGCTCAGGCAGTAACGGATGTTCTGCTGGGCGCTTACAATCCGGGAGGAAAGATGCCGGTGTCTACAGCTTACAGCGCGGGACAGATCCCCATTTACTACAATCATCCCAACGGTTCCGCATGGCATCAGCAGGAGAGCATCGGTTTTGTGAATTATGTGGATCTTCCCCATACACCAAGGTACTGCTTCGGGCACGGGCTTTCCTATACGAAGTTCGTCTATTCGGATCTGGAGATTGAAAACAGTGAAATCGCGCCCGGTGAAGAGACGAGGATCTGCTGTACAGTGGAGAATACCGGAAAATGCGCCGGGGATGAAGTGGTGCAGCTTTATCTCAGGGACCGTTTCGCCAGTATGACCAGACCGGTAAAGGAACTGGCCGGTTTTTCCAGAGTTCATTTAGAACCGGGAGAAAAAGTCAGTCTGTCTTTTACTGTCCGAGCGGATCAGACGGCCTTTTTGGACAGGCAGATGAACTGGAAGGTGGAGAAAGGGGATATTGACGTAGAGATCGGAAGTTCTTCCGAAGATATCCGCTTAAAGGGAGAATTCCGGATCACACAGGATCAGAGGATCAACGGAGCAGAGCGGACATTTTACGCTGGGGTTGAGACGAAATCGGAAAAATAGAAAAAACAGGAGAAGGCCTGCCGGCCCGGAGCCGGCGGCCGGAAGGAGCAGATATGGACAGAAAGTTAATTGCGAGAAAGATTGCGGAGGAATCTATCGTGCTGCTGAAAAATGACAGTCATCTTCTGCCTTTTAGCGAGGGGAAAATGGTCGCCTTTTTTGGAAGGACACAGATCGGCACGTTGTATTCCGGGAACGGATCCGGCGGCGCAAATGTGGTGGGCTGCGGGACGATCCTGGAAGAGTGCGAGAAACGGGGACTTATGGCAGAACCTTTGCTGAAAGGCTTTTATCAATATAAAGCAGAGACAGAACCGGTGACGGAACAGGATGAGTTTGACTGGACAAAAGTCAGCGAGATGGTAAACAGCGGAATCATGTATGAGATTTTCGGAAAGTACCGTCCGCCCCTTGAAGAGTATGAAGTGCTGGATACGCTGATCTATCAGGCGGCGGAGAAGACAGATACCGCAGTGCTTGTCATCGGCAGAAATTCCGGCGGGGAGGAGTGCGACAGGCACCTTACGGAAGATTATTATCTGACAGAAACCGAAGAAAAGCTGGTGAAAGAGGTGTGTACACATTTCGCAAACGTGGCGGTCGTCCTCAACGTAAACGGCCTGATCGATCTGTCGTGGATCGGGAAATATCCGGGAATCAAAGGCCTGATCTTTCTGGGGATCCCTGGAGAAGAAGGGGCTGCCGCACTGGCGGAAATACTGACTGGACAGGTGAGCCCTTCGGGGAAAATGGCAGTGACCGTAGCGGAGCATTATGAAGATTACCCGTCGGCAAAATATTTTTCCTGGGACAAGGAACATCTGGATCAGATCGCAGACTACGAGACTTATGGTCTTTCGGCAGAAAAAAACGGGAGCAGAGGATATGCGAAAAGCCCGGTGACTTTGTATTGGGAGGATATCTATGCAGGCTACCGGTATTTTGACACTTTTAGGAAACCTGTCCTCTATCCCTTTGGCTTCGGTCTTACATATACCTCTTTTGAGATCAGTGCTACCAGGCTGAAAAAGACCGCTGACGGCATAGAGATCACCGCCAGAGTCAAAAATACTGGAGACAGGGCGGGAAAGGAAGTCGTCCAGATCTATCTGTCCCCATGGAGTCAGGAAAATAAAGACGGGCATACAAGCACGATAGAACGCCCGTATCAGGAACTGAAAGGATTTGAAAAGACCTCCCTGCTGACTCCGGGCAGAACAGAGACTCTGCGGATTCTCATCCCATGGAGAGAACTGGCTGTCTATGATGAAAATCAGGCGGCATGGGTGATCGATGAGGGTGCATATGTTCTGCGGATGGGGAATTCGTCCGGGGATACTTCTCCGGCAGGTACGATCTGTGTGGATGAAAGGATCCTTGTGGAACAGTGTGGGAACAGTCTGGAAATCTTGGAATGCAACAGGGGGAAATTGGAGTTCCTGACGCAGAAAGGACATAGAGCAGAGACGCAGGAAGCGGCAGATATTCACGGGGTGAGCGGAAAGTTTGTGCTCCATGTCACGTCAGAAGATATCTGCGAGAAGTCGGAAGGCATCCGTAACTCAAAAGCGAACTCAGCTGACGATGAGACGCAGTTGCCAGAGACAAAAGGCAGAGGGAGTCTTTCAGACCTGTCTATCGAAGAACTGGCTGCCCTTTGTGTCGGCTATGGTCCGGGAACACCTTTTGCGGCAGTAGGAGACCGCAGTGATCCCTCCACAATCTTTGATGCAGATGGAAATCCTCTGACTATAAATAGTCATCCCACAGGTTATCCGGGATATGTTTCCCCAGCAATTGAAAGAAAAGGCATCGAATCAGTATTCTACAAAGACGGTCCGGCAGGAACCGGCGGCATTGCGTGGCCCACAGAAATGCTCATTGCCTGCGCCTTCGAACGGAAAGTGTGGCGAATGTTTGGCGATGCCGCAGGAGCGGAGTGCGAGGAACAGCAGGTGAATGTCTGGCTTGCCCCAGCGGTGAATCTCCATCGGAATCCTCTGTGCGGCAGGAATTTTGAATACTTCTCCGAAGATCCGTATCTGACTGGCATATGCGCCTGCGAGATTGCAAAAGGAGTGAAGCAAGGACGTCCGGTCATCGTGTGCCCCAAGCATTTCGCAGTAAATGAACAGGAGACATTCCGCAGGGGAAATGCAGGGAAAAAGGTAGACGCTGTTGACTCTATACTGACAGAGCGCTCGG
>OLRL01000517.1_pt1 | contig 25683 bp, 37 predicted proteins | sample 1643201 | NCBI WGS metagenome assembly OLRL01 (sample SAMEA3136649, study PRJEB25190) | human gut metagenome | biome: human gut; feature: human-associated habitat; material: faeces | place: Austria | collected 2013
TAACAGTTTCACTTTTTTCTATCGAAGTAGTGGTTGAGCTTTTTGATGTTTCTGTGGACTGAGACTTAGTAGCACAACCCGTCATCACAAAAAGCAAAGCTCCTAAAAAGCAGATTACCTTTTTCATTTGCTTTTTTCTCCTATTTCCATTTTATCTTATCACCTCGAAAATAGTATAACACACCGAATTGACTATAAATCAATAATTTATAATTTTTTTTAATAATAACTTGACTAATAGTCAATATTAAAGTAACATTTATTTGACTACTAGTCAATTTTTTTTAGAAAAGAGGTGAAACAAATGCAAACAAACGGAATCGCATTGAATCCGCAAAAAATTATTTTATTAATTGCTAAGCGAGGTTATGCAGTTAATGAATTTTGCGAACAAGCAAATATTTTTAGCGGAACATATCGACGAATGATGAAAGGTGAAAAGCTAAAAACTAAAACAGTTAGCAAAATAGCTAAAGCATTAAATGTTGATGTTGAAGAACTGCTATAAAAGGCACTGTACAGGCTTATAGAGCGATAAAAAGTAAAAAAAAGGTAAATATACCTAATTAATAAGTTTGTCAGCCAAAGGCATAGCAGGCTAACCAAAAACAAGAAGAAAAGAGGAATATTAAATTATGATTTATTTAAAAACTGAATTAGATGATGGAAAAAAAGTAGAAGTTGATGTTTACGGTGATGAATTTTACTGTAGATGCCCTAAATGTGGCAAAGAAGTGCATCTTGATAATGAAATGGTAAAGCATTGTGCAATTGAAGATGATTTTGGTGGTACAAGTTTTTATTGTAAAGAATGTGCTAAAAAAGGAGTAACACCTATTGATATTCGTGATTTGTTACAATATCAGGCGAATAATTTAAAGGAATTATTTAGAAATGTGAATGATGTGTCTCTAAGAGATAATCTATTTTTCATTTTTGATACCTACACTCAATTAGTCTACAATCACTTGTCAGATTTAGAAGCTGATACAAAGGAGTGATGAATCAATGACAGATTTAAAAATGCTTAATCAGGATGAAGTGGCGGAACTAATAAATGTAAGTCGTGATCAAGTTGCCATGCTTAGGGAAGTCGGTATTATCAAGGCTATTAAAACGGGTAAATGTTATATGTTTAGCCAACAAGAAATTAAATCATTTCAAAATTTATATAAGGGGCTTGATGTAAGTAACAAAGTAAAAGCGTTGGAAAGCTATAAAAAAATAAATGGTATTAATTAATACATTGGCGTGCGTTATTGTGCTATTGGAAAGGAATATTAAAATGCTTAATGTTAAATGAAGATAAGATTAAATATATTAAATGTTATTCCAGGCTTTTGAATGATGAAAGACTGGATAAATTTGATGTAATCCTATATGGGTTGGTTGAGTATTTAAGCAATAATGAAAAAGGTTTTTGCACAGCATCAAATAATACTTTAGCAAGTTATCTTGATTGTTCTAGGAGAACGGTTATTAGAAGTGTTAATAAATTAGTTGAATATGACTATTTGAGAAGAAAAAATAGCCAAACACTTAATAGTAAAAACATCACTCATAGGGAGTTAAAACCTAGTGACGTAGATGTCACCACCCTAGTGACAAATATGTCAAAACCTAGTGACGTAGATGTCACCCTAAAAGAAATATATAAAAAGAATTATATAAAAGAAATATATAAACAGAATAATATAAAAGAACTATCTAATATAAAGAGTAGTAATAAAGAGCATGAAAAAATTGAAAATTTTGATAATGAATATAACCCTTTAGAAGATGATTTCAAACCAATTGAAATTAACAACGATTTAAATAAATTTTAGATTGGAAGTGATTAAAACGAAGAAAGTTGAAATTGATGAAATGTTAGGACTTAAAAGGATTGAAATAGATCCTTGTCCTAGCTGCCATGATAAAAGGTATAGTTATTATGATGAAAACGGTAATTTTGTATTTAGTACTGTTTGTGATTGTAAAGTAAACAAAATGAATGAAGAACGTTCAAATAGGCTAACTGATTCTATTTACGGGCGTAATAAGATAGAACATAATAAATCACTATGCGGATTTAAAAAACGTGATATTGAAGAAATCAACACCGTTAAATATATTACAAACGCTTATAACATTGATGCATATAATGAACTGATCAAATACGGTGATGAATTCAGCGAGAACACGTCAAGAGGTTATTACATTCACGGAACTACGGGAACGGGTAAAAGTCTATTAGTAAAAAAATTAGGTGCTAAGGTATTAAATCTTGGCTATAGCGTTCTTTTTACTACGTCAGTAGATTTATTAGCAAATATAAGAAAACGCATTAAAGAGCCAAATTTAAGAGATTTAGCAAGGTATGCTATTGATGTAGATTTACTAATTCTTGATGATTTCGGTGTAGAACGGGGGAATGATTGGGAAATAGAAGAACTTTTAAAAATATTCGAATGCCGTTGGGGAATGGCAAAACCTATTATATTTACTTCTAATCTTTCACTCGAGCAGGTCAAAAAGAAATATGACAAGCACGGTCGCATCTATTCACGCATTTTAGGCGGTTCTAATAAAGTTTTTACTATAAACGGTAATGACAACAGGGTTGAACAGTTCAACGCTAGAAATCAAAAAATGAATGATTAGTCACAATAAACCAATGAAATAAGATTACTCGAAAAAGAATATATAGAAAAAAAGAGATAAAGGAGAAAATAAAAATGAATAAAAATATTACAGCAATTAAAGAAAGTTTAAAAATTTATGATAAGGAACTTAAAGAAAGAGTAGAGAAATACGAAAGCGATCAAAAACAAATTAGAGAAACTTACCAACAACAGATAGCATTAGTTTTACTTGATGACTTAAAAATAGACTTTGATAATGACATCCAGGAAATGAAAGATCAAGGCAAGAAATACTGTGAAAGTAAATTTAAGCAGCTTAAAGATTTGATTGATGAAATCATCATTCAAAAACTTTCTGATGATTTTGCCGATACTTTACAGCTTATAAAATTTTTAGGCGATAAAATCAGTAAAACGGAAGGGAATGCATTTATTGAAAAATACAAAGATAATTATTTAGAGATAAGAAGTTTATTCGTAGCGTTAAAAGACAATGAGAATCTTAAAGGATTAAATGTTATTTCTTCAGATGATATATTAGCAAGTATTGATGAAATGCAAAGAAAGGTCAATAGTTTCTTTGATTATCCTGATACATACGAATATATAGTAATGCTTACAGAAGCTGGACCATTAGAAAAATTTGATAAATACATAATGACATTTATAAATAAGAAATTTATTTATAATATCAATGATTTATTAGAGGAAGATTTAAATGGCTAAATGGGGCAAATGCGATTATAAACAGCTTAAAAGACTTCAGAAGAAAATGGAAAAGTTTGAAGAATTTGATGCTGATGCTTTCATGAAGAAAGCAGTTAATAACCTTGCACAAAGACTGTTAAGAAGAACAATTAAATTAACACCTCATATAAGTGGTACTCTTATAAGAGGTTGGAAGGCATCAGAAATACTTAAGGTTGGTAATGATAGCTATGAGGTAGAAGTATATAATGATGTCGAATATGCCAGTTATGTTGAATATGGACATAGACAAACACCAGGAAGATTTATACCAGGTTATTGGAGTGGCAAGCAGTTTATTTATGATCCTAATTCAAAAACTGGTATGGTTTTAAAAGCAAGTTTTGTTAATGGTATTCATATGCTTGAAAAATCAACAGATAGTGTTGACAGACAAAAAGAAAGAATTATTGAAAAAATGCTTGAAGCTGAATTAAAAAAGATATTCAATGTGTAAAAAATGCTAACAAATGCTAACAAATGCTAAGTTTATTTAACATTATTTTGTTAAGGTTTGCTAAGGTTTGCTAAGGTTAATCAAGTTTTGTTAACGTGATTAAAGAATATTGACTTATTGATAATCATAAATTAGACTATTAATATCTAGCAGGTGATAAAGAAATGATGAAAAAGATTAAAAGATTTTATGATCGATATTCAGACAGCGAAGAATATGGTAGGATACTTTCAAAAACAGCACCACTAGAAGTTGTAGAATGTTTTTGTTCATATTATAGTACGCATTTGTTTGATGATGATATGTCACCAGTAGAGGATATTCTTGATAAAACAAGAGAACATCTTATTGAAAAAGGATATGGTAAATATATAGATGAAACGGATAAAAAATATCTAGAATTTATGGAAAGTATATTTAATCGACCTGAACGCAACACAGGCAGCTATTAGGGCGGGATATTCAAAGAAAGCAGCAAGACAAGTAGGAAATGAGAACATGTCAAAACCGTACATAAAAAATTACATTGAAGAACGTATGCAAGAAAAAGAAGATTCATTGATTGCTAAACAAGATGAAGTATTGTTTAAACGTGGATTGAAGTATCGAATTACTTACGTTTTTGACATATCAGGTAATAAAATACCTATAAGCAATAAAAAACGCTTATACGTTAAATTATAAGCGTTTTAAGGGGTGGCTAATTTTCGGCTACCCTTTTATTATTAAAAATTCTTAGAAATATAAAAAATAATATCTAATGGGGGTGTCCAAAATTGGACAGACCTTATTACTCGAAAAAATATATAAATGTTAACATTTGTTAACGTGTAAAAATGCTAAGGCTTGTTAAAGATGTTAAGAAATGTTAAGGGTGCAAAAGTAAACAGATAAAAAAACAATCGCAATAAAAACCTTACTAAACCTTACATTGCGGACAATTTATTTATGTTTCTTTTTTCTTTCTTCACGCTTTCCAGCTATCACGCCAAGTAGAAAAGCATTAGCTAATGGCATTGAGGAAAATGAAGATATTTCTTTTAATGTCTCGATATTTTTATACCATAAACTCATATTTTGATATTCTAATAATTCATAATCTGTTTTAATTGCATTTGTTTTTTTCATATTATTTTCCCCCATATACGCTTAATATGTAGCGTAAATCTACTTTTTGTTCTTTTAGGCATTTAAATTTGTTATTAGCCCATTGATAAACTTTAATTAGATCGTGATTGCTTGATATGTTGATAGCAAAACAGTTGTGCTCAGTATCCATTAGTGTAAAACTGTTTGGATTATCATTTTTTATTATTGTTATAAACATTGTTATATTCTCCTTTTTAATTTGATAAGGGGAGTGCTATAATGTCATTGGTTGTTTGAGTTATAGCACTCATTAGCTAGTTCACTATTGCAAGTAGTGAATTAACAAGGTTCTTTGATGTTGGTAGCATCATTGGACTTTTTTTGTTTGGACCTTGAGAAAGTCTTTTTTTCTTGGGTTCTCTAGTTGATAGAGAACCGCATAGAAGAAGTAGGCTTAATAAACTGATTATATAGGTCTAAATATTTGCTTTTAAATGTCTTGGTATCAAAACGGTTAGTTGTAACATCTGTATATCTTACTTTGTATTCGTCGGTTATAATTTCTTTAACTTGACGTTTTGTCATTTCTGCCTTAATTTCATCTTGAAGTTTCTTGATCTCTTTGTCTGCTTCGTCTTTAATTCTCTGCATTTCCTTAATTCCTTTAATTTTGATTTCTAATTCTTTGTTTGTCATTTTCATTTACCTCTTTTACCTCTTTCATTTTATTTTGTTTGGTGTTAAAATAGAGGTAGGTTATAAATGCTTGGTGGCGTTGTAACCTTTTTTATTTCCTCTATCAACCTTACAACTACAGTATAAAGGATTTCCTAAATATAGTCAAGTATATTCTTTATGCTTTTCTAAATATTTTAAAGATTTTCATTGTTATTATAAAGGTAATCCTATATAATATAAGCAAGGAGGTAGAAAATGAAAACATCACAAAAAATAAGAATGGCATTAGCCTATAGAAACATGAGCGAAGCAGAGTTAGCTCGTAAAATAGGAAGTACACCATCAGCTTTTAACCAAAGATTAAAGACTGATAAATTTACATATGAAGAATTAGAAAAAATAGGTGAAGCATTAGGGGCTAAATATGTAGCGGTTTTTGAATTTGAAGATGGTACAAGAATATAAGATATTAAAAAAGTCTCATATTTAACGTATGAGGGCTTTTTGTTATAACATGATAATTAATACCAATTTAGCTTAAAAGCCTCTACAGTGAAAGAAAAAACTATGTCTAGGCTATTATATTTACTTCTCATTAGATATAAGCTATACTTATCATAGGTATAAGTATAATTAATACCATGGTAAGGAGTGAAACAATGGCAGATTTAAGCAATATAGAAAAAATAAACTTTTTAAGTAGGTATAAGAGAGAGAAAGAAAAATATATTGCATATGAAAATCAAACAAACGGTGTTCATAGTATCGATTTAAATTATGTTAAATCAACAGTCCATCCAACTTTGATTGATAAAATTTATAGAAGAGATGAAGCGTATGCCAAAATGATAAATAGCTATATAGAGATAAATGCAATTATTACTAGATATATACCGTGTCCAAATGATGTGATCATGTATGATATATTTATAAACGGGTTAAGTAATGAAGAGATTACGAATAAATGGCATCTTAAAAAAGATGAATTAAACAAAATTTTAAATTATAACCTTGATTTAATAAAAATAAATTAATTTGTTTAAAATTCTAAGTTTTAAATTATTTTGAATCAGCGTTTTTTTCGTTTATTCTGTTGCTATTTTGTTTCTTTTGTATAAATAATTTTGCTAAAGTAGAAATAAGTATATCAAATTCTTTTTTGGGAATAGATTTATCAACGGTTGAGATTTTTATTTTTTTCATTTCTACTACCTCCTTTCTTTGATGTTGTAAGCAGTAATGCAAAATCAGGATGTAATGTTTTTAACACCCTAGCAAAACAGGGTGCGAACGAAAACTTGAAGAAACTTGAACTTCAAAAAGTATGGGTGCTCTTGAATTAACCAAGTGACTATCAGTCATTAAGTTCTTAATTCTTTAAGATCATTGACTTTTAATTAGGTGGAAGTCTGTTTTCTCAATGTAAATTTGCCACTTTTTTCAACTGTTTCGACACTTTTTCGACACTTTTTCGACACTTTTTGAGTGTCAAATAAAAAAGCACATACTAGTATATAATCTAGTAAATGCCTTAAAACCCTTGATATAGCATTATAAAATAGCGTGTAATTGTATGTAAAATATAGTTGCTTTGACCTACTGAGGATGCCATGAAGTCTATAAACCGCTTTCTAGAGCGGTTTTTATTTTATCCAAAATAATAAATATATTTTCAAATCTAGAAAAAAGACCCATTCAATAAATATCATACTATAACATAAAATTAAACAGACAAATATGATTTTGATAAGGAGAATATTATGAGAAGAAAAGATAGAGAGATTACAGATTTTAATGAAATCATTAACATTATTAAAAAATGTGATGTTTGTAGAATTGCCTTAAATGATAAAGATTTTCCCTATATTGTTCCACTCAACTTTGGATTGGATATCCAGGGAAAAGAAGTATATTTATATTTTCATTGTGCCATGGAAGGAAAAAAATTAGACTTGATTGCGAAAGATAACCGTGTAACATTTGAAATGGATTGTGATCACAATTTTATTCTTTATGAAGAAAGAATGAGCTGCACAATGGGATATGAAAGTGTTATTGGTCATGGTGTTATTGAAACTGTTCCCGACGAGAATAAATATGAATCATTAAAGATTCTAATGCGACAATATCATGCCGAAGATTTTAAATTTAATACCGATATGATGAGGGTTACAACTGTATTAAAAATGACAGTAATAGACATGGTTGGAAAAAGAAGAAATAATATACATTAAAATAATAGAAAAATATAGAATTCAAAAAGTATAAGTTAAAATAGTAAACTTATACTCTTTTACTTTGCTTGATAATAAATTTTCACCTATAAAAAAACTGAAAAGTTGTAGCATAGCTACAATCCTTCAGCTTTTAAAATACCATAAAATATATTAAAACAATAATTCCTAAAATGATTCGATACCAGCCAAATGCTTTGAAATCATGTTTTTTAATATAGCTCATTAAAAATTTGATCGTTAACATACTGACCACAAAAGCTACTAGCATTCCAATCACTAATAATAACAATTCTGCTGTTGTAAAAGCAAAACCAAATTTAACTAATTTCAATAAACTGGCTCCAAACATTACTGGAATTGCTAAAAAGAAAGTGAATTCTGCTGCAACAGTTCGACTAACTCCAATCAATAAAGCCCCAACGATCGTTGCTCCTGAGCGTGATGTACCAGGAAATACCGCAGCAATCAATTGAAAGATTCCAATGATCAAGGCTGTATTATAAGTAATTTCACTTAATGAATTGATTTTTGTTTCTTTACCTTTGTTGTAATTTTCAATGAAAATAAACAGAACCCCAAAAACAATCAATGCAATTGCAACTGTCAAAGGATTGTAAAACAACTCATTTAATTGATCATCAAACAAAAGACCTACTACAGCTGCTGGAAGGCATGCAAAAATAATTTTAAACCACATTGAAAAAGTATCCTTCTTTATTCTCCATCTATTTTTATAATCAAAAGGTATCAACTTTTTCCAATAAAGTACAACTACTGCCAAAATTGCTCCTAGCTGAATTACAACTAGAAACATTTCTAAAAAATCAGCACTAACATTTAATTTAATAAATTCATCAACTAGAATCATATGTCCAGTACTACTAATTGGTAGCCATTCAGTAATACCTTCAACAATTCCTAAAATAATAACTTTAATTAATTCAATAATTTCCATACTCTCCTCCACCAATTATACTAGTGCATTATAGCACTATCTTAACTAAATTACATTAAATATATTCTTAAGATTTTATTAATATGATAGAATATACGCAGAGGAAAAATGAAATGAAAAGAAATGTAAACATAATTGTCGTATTTAATCAAAATAAATCAAAAGTATTAATGTGTAAAAGAAAAAAAGCTCCTTTTAAAGGACTTTATAATTTTGTCGGAGGAAAAATCGAGCCAAATGAAGATCATCTTCAGGCAGCATATCGTGAATTAGCCGAGGAAACTAATATATCTAAAACAGATATTGAACTGATCCATTTTATGGATTTTACCTATTACCTTGATGATACTCTTCTAGAAACATATATTGGTACCCTTTCAACCAATGTTGATATTCACGGTGAAGAAAATCAGTTAGCCTGGATCAAGCTAACTGATGATTTTAAAGATCTTAATCGTTTTGCAGGAAATGGTAATATTTACCATATTCTCAAAGAAATATCACTAATGATGCCGTTCTAATGTATATCCTCGGCCACTAACTTCATCAACCGTTGCTACTACCATAAATGCAACAGGATCAATTAATTTAATCTGTTCTTTGATTTTGGTTAATTTAACCGGTGGAATAATTGTTAATAAGGTTTTAGTGTCAGTCTCATTAAAACCTTTTTGACTATATAAAGAAGTTACCCCAGCATCCGCTTCTTCAATAATCATTTTTTTGATCATTTCATGGCAGTCGCTAATTACTACTAATTGAACCATCTTAGAACCTTTTGTTAAAGTTTTATTCAACATAAATGATGTTACAAAAACAAGAACAATACTGTATAAGATTTTAGTTGGATTACTGAAGGTTGCTTGCATACATAAGATAATAAAATCAAATACGTTAACCATAATGAATACTGGAATTCCTAATTTTCTATTCAAGATAATCGCAATAATATCCATACCTCCAGATGATGCATCTGAACGGATCATTAATCCTACCCCAATTCCAACTAAGCAGCCTGCTAAAACGACTGCTAATAAAGTATCTTGACAATAATTATGGAAAATTGCATTGGTATTGAAAAATTCTAGCAAAACAGGAAAAGCAAATGTTGATATAAGTGTAGATAAAGCAAATTTTTTACCAATAAAGAATAATCCTAATAAAAATAATAAAACATTAATGATTCCTACGATAAGTGAAATATTTATCCCAGTATAATGATTAGTAACGATTCCTAGACCAGTTACTCCTCCAGAAATTAATTGATTTTCTAAAACCAGAGTACTTACCGCAAAAGCTACAAAAACATTTCCTAATATAATAGTTCCGATTCTTAATAATTTTCCTTTCATATTATCACCTCGGGGTATAAGATAGCATAATTATTTACCAAAGAATGTAACATATGCTACAATTAAGAAAAAAGGTGGAAAAAATATGAAAATAGCAGAAAATCTCTTTAATTACTTTAAAAATACAGGTACATTGATCAAATATCAGCCCAACGATATTATCTATATGCAAGAAGATTCAAGCAACAATCTTTATTTGATTTTAAAAGGACGTGTTCGTGTTTATTTAATTTCAAAAGACGGACAAGAAATCACTTTAGATATCATCGATAAAGGAAGAATCTTTGGCGAATCTTCATTTTTATTAAACACTTCAAGACCAGTTTGTGTTAGTGCTATTGATGAAGTTGAATTGATCTCTTGTAATCTTGAAAATTTGTATCCTGCCATTTTAGAATCAAAAGAACTAACTATAGCAATCATGCAGCTCTTATCTTCAACTAATGATCATCTTACTAACCAAGTAAAAAAAGCATATTTTTATAACCGCCATGAAAAAATTGCTGCTTTTTTATTAGAACAAAAGAAAAAGACTATCTCATACACACATGAAGAAATAGCCTCTTTAACAGGACTTAATCGCGTTACTGTTACTAAAATTCTCAATGATTTTTATCAAAAGGGCTGGATCGACCTAGCCTATCGTAAAATCATTATTGTTGACCATGATGAGTTAAGCAATTATCTAGATAAATAATCATATTTAAGCAATTGGCAATTTTCCGTTTGATAATAAAAAATATCATCGTTGCTCATCTCATTAAAATACGTATTAATTGCCCGACAAACAGCACCATGACACACTAATAAAACATTACTTTTGGTTGCCTGTTCTTTGATTTCATCAAGAAATTCATAGACCCGCTTGCATAATTCAATAAACGATTCACCATTAGGATACCGTATTGCTAAATTATGTTTATTAGCAATAAAACCAGGATCATCACGATGTACCCCCTCATAGATACCAAAATTAATTTCACTGATTCTCGGTTCAATAATCACTTCTAAACCTTCTACATTAGCATAGTCAGCAGTATCAATAGCACGTTGTAGCGGTGATACATATAAAAAATCATATTTAATTGATTTTAATTGTCGACCCAATTCTTTGGCTTGTTCAATTCCATCTGTTGTCAAAGCGGCTGGACTAATTCCGCAAACTAAATTATTAACATTATAATTTGTCTGTCCGTGTCTCGTTACATAAAGACTCATTTCATTCACCTGCTTTACTTTTATCACTGTACTCACAATGATTTTTTCTTAACTAACGGTTATTCTACTACAAATAAGTCTCTTTATTCAACTAATTATAGTATATTCTTTTGATAAAACAAAAGAAAAGACAAGGCCCTTGCTTCCTTGTCTAAATCGCTAAAAAGTTTTTATTTTTTAAAAATCTACTTCGCTGTCATAATAGCAAGCTTTTAACAACTCAACCATTTCTTCTTGAGTTGGAATTCTTGGATTAGAACCTGTACAAGCATCTTCAATTGCTAGTGCTGCAATATTATCAACTCGTGCCAAGAATACATCTTCGCTAACAAAACCAGTATCTGCTGGTAATCCATCAGCTCCATAATGATTGATTGAATGTGGAATATTTAATTCATCATTCATTTTGCGTAAGTATGCAATTAATAAAGCTACTTTTTCATCATCACTATTTCCACCTAAATGCATATAATCAGCAATTACACCATAACGTTTTTTAGCTGTTTCATCTTTTGCATTAAAGGCAATAACTTTTGGCAAGTACATTGCATTTGCTGCCCCGTGAATAATGTGACCACCTTGATCAACAAAAGCTGCACCAGTTTTATGTGCCATTGAATGCACGATTCCTAATAGCGCATTAGAGAATGCTTGTCCTGCTAAACATTGGGCATCATGCATATCGTCACGAGCACCCATATCTCCATTGTATGATTTAACTAAATTAGCTTGAATCATTTCAATGGCATGAATCGCTAATGGATCAGTGTAATTACAATTCGCAGTTGAAACATATGCCTCAATCGCATGCGTCATCGCATCCATACCGGTATGCGCAACTAGCTTAATTGGCATTGTTTCAGCTAAATCAGGATCAACAATTGCTACATCTGGTGTAATTTCAAAATCAGCAATTGGATATTTAATTCCTTTTTCATAATCTGTAATGATTGAGAATGCTGTTACTTCTGTAGCAGTTCCACTAGTTGATGGAATTGCACAAAAATGTGCTTTTTTTCTTAGTTTAGGAATACCAAAAACTTTACACATTTCTTCAAATGTAATTTCCGGATATTCATACTTAATCCACATTGCTTTAGCAGCATCGATTGGTGAACCACCACCCATAGCTACGATCCAATCAGGTTGGAACTCTTCCATGACTGCAGCACCTTTCATCACTGTTTCCACAGATGGATCAGGTTCAATCCCTTCAAATAGTTTTACTTGCATTCCAGCTTCTTCTAAATAAGCGATAGCACGATCAAGAAAACCATTTCTTTTCATACTTCCGCCACCGACACAAATAATCGCTTTTTTTCCTTCTAAAGATTTTAAAGCTTCTAACGAACCTTTTCCGTGATACAAATCTCTAGGTAATGTAAATCTTTGCATCAGACCACCTCCATAACCAAATTATAGCGCTTACATATTTAGTTATGAAGAGACAAAAAAGGAATAGCCCTATCCCTTTTTATGTATACCTAGATATTAATTTCTTTAATACTACACTTGATTGCTCTAATAAAGCCCTCATCTTCTTTCGACAAACGATATCCTTTTCTCGTAATCAACAGATCTTGATAACTCATTTTATTTTCTTGACACTCCTTAGTAACTAAATTAAAACGTCTTAAAACTTCTTGAGGAATCGGTGACACCCACATAAAAGTATGAGGTAGATGATTTAATAACTCAAATTGACTAGCCCGTTCATATACCGAAATTTCTTTTTTACTATGACGTGTTTCATCATTACGATTGGTTGCTACGATCGGTAATGATGGTAAAGCTGTATCCCCATGTGTAATTTCTATTTGGGTTTCTAGATCAGATAGATAAATAATCTCTTTAAATGATAACGGATTTTCATTTGAAAATAATAATTGATAATTAAATTGATATAGTTTTTCAAAATTTAGTTCCTTTGTTTCTAGTAAATGGAGAAAATAACTCTCTTCATCAATAGGAAAGCGAATTATTCCAATATTTGCTTCTCCTTCATAAACATCCTTGATTGTATCAAAAGAATTCGTTTCGCGATAATTAACCTTAATATTTTTATCATGAAAATTAATCATCGATAAATAATTAGTAAACGCATTAGCGACATAACTAGCCCGCGGTACACATATATCTAAATGAACAGACTTATCATCATATCCTTGATACATGGCTTCCATCTCTTCTACCTGCATAATGATACTTTTAGCTCGTTCAATAAATTCAGCACCTTTTTTTGTTGGAATAACTCCTTTTGAAGTTCGTTCAAAAATAATTATCTGCATATTTTCTTCCAGATCTTTAATTGTTTTACTTAAATGCGGCTGATTCATATATAAATTGCTGGCAGCTTTACTAATTGAGCCGGCTTTTGCAACTTCAATCACGTATTTTAAATGTAATAGATTCATCCCAATATCTCCTTAGTGATTATTTTAACATAGAAAAGATAAATTGTGTTTATATTCTAGCATATTTATCAAATATATATTTTTTTATCTATCGCTATAACTTACAAATATATGGTACTTTTGACTTAATTGTATTTAAAGCGCTTTCAACTTATGTTATAATTAAATCAAATGATAAAAAAGAAAGAGGTGTAAAAATGAAAAAGTTGAAACAAGAATATTTGGATAAAATTGACGAAATCGTTGCTAAGCACAAAGATGAAAAAGGTCCAATGAAACTTATGCTTCACGAGATTCAAAACGAATTAGGCTATATTCCTTTTGAAGCAATGGAAAAAATTTCTGAAACAATTGGTGTTCCAGTATCTAAAGTATACGGTGTAGTCACTTTCTATTCTCAATTTACAACTGAACCTAAAGGTAAACATGTTATCGCCGTATGTTTAGGAACAGCTTGTTATGTCAATGGTTCCCAAACTATTCTAGACTTACTTTGTGAAATGACGGGATGCGAAGTAAATTCTACTAGTCCTGATGGACTATTTTCAATTGATGCAACACGCTGCGTTGGTGCCTGTGGTCTTGCGCCAGTTGTCAGTGTTGACGGAATTGTTTTTGGATGTACTAAACAATTAGAAGATCTAAAAATGCTTGTCTTAGATTATTTGAAAGAAGAAGCCCCATGTTAGTTAAAGAGATTGTCGATATACTAAAAGCGAAGGAAATATATATTGATGATCAAGCAATCTATCAAAAAGACTATAAAAAGGGCTTCTCTTCTGATTTAATGTCAGATGCTCTAGCATTATTGAAAAACGAAACCGAAGAAGTATTATTTATTACTGGTCTAGCCAACGTACAATCTTTAAGGACAGCAGAAGTTTTAGATATTGATACAATTTTATTTGTTAGAGGAAAGCCACTAGACATGACAATTGTTGATATGGCTAAAAATCTTCATATTAATCTCTTCCAAACTGATGAAACAATGTTTGAAGCTTGCGGCAAGCTATACGAGGCAGGAATGCGACGATGATTAAAACTTATCAAGTAGAAAAAGATAATTATCAAGATGCCGGGAAAGCATCAAGTGATATCAAAAGGACTCTAAAAGCCCTAGGAATTGACCGAAAAATTCTAAAAGCAGTAGCGATTGCTTGCTATGAAGCTGAGATCAATATTGCAATTCATTCCGATGGAGGAACAGTTACTTTTGAAATTGATGATGACGGTATTGTTCATTTAGCTTTTGATGACATTGGTCCTGGGATTGAAGATTTAAACCTTGCTCAAACACCCGGTTATTCAACGGCCTCACCCAAAGCACGGGAATTAGGTTTTGGTGCCGGAATGGGTCTTTACAACATGAAAAGTGTGGCTTCTACCTTTGAAATTACTTCTTCAAATGAGGGAACCCACATCAAGATGACATTTTAATGAAGCAAGTTATTAGTTATTTAGGCAGTGGTTGTAAAAACTGCATTAAATGTGTTAAATCATGTCCTATGGATGCCATTTCAATTGTCAATGAACAAGTAATTATCGATGAAGATAAGTGTATTAATTGCGACATTTGTATTCAGGCATGTGACCAGAAAGTATTAAGAATTAAAAATATCGATCTTGAAAGCACCTTAAAAAAACATGATTACAATATTGCATTGATTCCTACTGCAATCTTATCTGATTTAAAAACATATGATGAGATAAAAAATATTGCTCATGCAATCAAGGAGTTTGGATTTGATGAAGTAGTTCAATATAGTGATATTGAAGGACTTTTATATAAACAGGGTTTAAAAGATAGTAAAAATGGTGAAGAAGTAATGTTAACATCATTTTGCCCGACAATTAATAAACTGATTATTAATGATTACCCTACTTTGATCGATCATTTACTACCATATGATTATCCTGTTGAGATTGCTGCTAAAAAATTACGGCAAAAATACGCACAGAAAGATATTGCTATCTATTCTTTATGTGAGTGTGTTGGAAAATTAACACTTGCTAAACAACCTTTTGGTAATGAAGATTCAAATATCGATTATGCCTTAAGTGTTTCACAAATGTTTCCACGGATAAATCAATTTAAAAATGATTCACAAGAAGAACTTGAAATCAATGAATATGGAGTAAAAAGTATTGTTGGTGATCTTTATGGAGATAAAAGACTTTCAGCAATCAGTGTTGAAGGATTATCACAAATTAGAAAAGCCTTGGATTTAATTGAATTTGATCAACTAAAACATGTAGATTTAATGGCATTATTTGCTTGTTTCCAAGGATGTATCGGCGGCTATTATTTATGGTCTAATCCTTTTGAAGGCTGCTTTAATATTGAAAGCATGATCGATGATTGTAATGGTAATTTAGCTTCGTTAGATAAAAAAGATTATATCAAAGCACATGAAATAACAAGTGGTAATGAAAAGAATTTCAAAGAACGCTTAGCTTGGTTTAATAAAGTAAATGCTATTTTAGAAACTTTACCTCAATATGATTGTGGCAGCTGTGGATTCGCAAATTGTCGCGGTCTAGCTTCACGAATTGCTAGTGGTGAGGTTGATGATTCATTATGTCGAGTAAAAAGAAGGTGATGGTATGAATATCAAAGAAATACTTCAACTAGAAATCAAACAAATAAACAAAGCACCTTTGACTAATATTGTTGAAAATGTATATATTGGAGATTTGTTAAGTTTTGTTATGGCAAATGGTAAGGAAGGTGCTTTATGGTTGACTGTCCAAAAACATTTAAATGTTGTAGCAGTAGCTGAATTAAATGATTTTGCTGGAATTATCTTTGTCCAAAATAGTTTTCCGGATGGAGATACCATCGCTAAAGCTGACGAATTAGAAATTCCGTTATTTATTAGTCAGCTTGATGCTTATCATCTTTGTAAACAATTAATTTCTTTAGGTCTTTAAAATGTATTACGATCTGCATATTCATTCAGCTCTCTCTCCTTGTGGCGATGATACTATGACAATCAATAACATTTTTAATATGTCTTATATTAAAGGTCTGGAATTAATTGCAATTACTGATCATAATTCTTTAAAACAACAAAACTACTTAGAAGAAATCATCAATCATGAAATCTTAAAAGGCAAGATTGATTATATCCATGGTGTTGAATTACAGAGTAAAGAAGAGATTCATATTCTCGCCTACTTTTTAAAAGACACCGATTTAAAACCGATTCAAGCATGGATCGACAGTTATTTAATAAAAGTTCCAAATGATCCCGATTATTATGGCAATCAATATATCTTTAATGTCAATGATGAAATTATCGATCATGAAGACAATTTATTGATCAGTTCCCTTGATCTAGATATATATCAAATCATTGAGACAATCCATTCTTTTAATGGAATAGCTGTTTTAGCTCATGTATTAGCTAAAAAATTTGGAATCTATGAGATATATCAAGGAATTCCCGATGATTTAGCTTATGATGGTATTGAAGTTGGTAATTTAAGGGAATTAAAAGAACTAAAAAAAAGATGCCCTTCTGTGCGTTGTGAACATGTCTTTTATAACAGCGATGCTCATAATTTAGAAGCTATCAATGAACCAGTCAATCAAATTAATAAAGATGATTTTTATCAACTGTGGAGGAAAATATAATGCAGGAAATCGCAATGAATATTCTCGATATTGCTTATAACTCAATAAAAGCTCAGGCTAATTTGATCAAGATCATTATTCACGATAGCAGTAAATTAAATATTATTAATATCCAAATTATTGATAATGGCATTGGGATGGACAAAACAACTGTAAAAAATGTTATTGATCCATTCTATACAACAAGAACCACTAGAAAAGTCGGTCTTGGAGTCCCAATGTTTAAGGAAAACATTGAAGCTACTGGAGGAACCTTTAAAATCGAATCCGAAGTTGGAAAAGGTACTCATGTAACTGGTGAATTTATTAAAAATCATTTGGATACGCCACCAATGGGAAATATTGTTGAAACAATTATTACTTTAATTCAAGCTGATGAAAAAATTAATTATTTATTTAAATATACAAGTGATAAATTAGAATTTATTTTAGACACTCAAGAAATTAAAAAAATTCTTGAGGGTGTTCCAATTAATCAACCAGAGATAATTGTCTGGTTAAAAGAATATATAAAGGAGGGATTGCAACTATGAAATCCTTAGAAGATTTAAAAAAACTTCGTGATGCTGCTCAAAGCAACATGTCAATGCGGACAGATGAACAACAAAAATATCGGGTTGTCGTAGGAATGGCAACTTGCGGGATTGCAGCAGGAGCGCGTCCTGTTTTAAACACTTTAGTAGAAACTGTTGCCCAAGAAAAATTACCTGCAACAGTATTACAAACTGGATGTATTGGAATGTGCACTCTAGAACCAATCGTAGAAGTGTTTGATCGCGATGACAATAAAACAACATATGTATTAGTAGACTCTGCTAAAGCTAAAGAAATTGCTGAAAAACACTTAAAACATGATGAAATAATCGACGAGTATACTGTCGGACATTATAAGAAATAGGAGGTTGTAAGATGCCAACAAAAAGAACCCAAGTGTTAGTTTGTGCTGGAACTGGTTGTACAATCGGTAATTCAGGTGAGCTAATCACGGAATTCGAAAAAGAAATCAAAGCTCTTGGGCTTGAAAAAGAAGTTGAAGTTTTAAGAACTGGTTGTTTAGGATTATGTGGAGTTGGTCCAAATATTTCTATCTATCCAGATAATATCATTTATAAAACTGTTCAGGTTTCTGATGTTAAAGAAATCGTTATGGAACACTTCTATAAAGGTCGTCCAGTTCATCGTTTAATGTTAAATGAATCTGATGAAGAAACAAAAGAGATTCATGATATAAATGATACTAAATTCTATAATAAACAAAAAAGAATCGCCCTTCATAATTGTGGTGTAATTGACCCAGAAAACATTAATGAATATATCGGGAAAGATGGCTACTTTGCCTTAGCTAAAGTAGTTAGCGAAATGACTCCACAAGAAGTCGTAGATGTAATTAAAGCTAGTGGATTACGCGGCCGTGGAGGTGGTGGATTCCCTGCTGGAGTTAAATGGCAATTTGCTTTAAATGAACCTGGTAAAGAAAAATATGTTATTTGTAACGCTGATGAAGGTGATCCTGGAGCATTTATGGATCGTTCAATTCTTGAGGGAAATCCCCACAGTGTTATTGAAGCAATGGCTATTGCCGCTTATGCAATTGGTGCTAACCATGGATATATTTATATTCGAGCTGAATATCCTATTGCCGTAGAACGTTTAAATACAGCTTTAGAGCAAGCACGTGAGCTAGGACTAATCGGTAAAAATATTTTTGAGAGTGGTTTTGATTTTGATTTAGAACTACGTTTAGGAGCTGGAGCCTTCGTTTGTGGTGAAGAAACAGCTTTGATTCAATCAATTGAAGGTGAACGGGGAATGCCTAATCCGAAACCACCATTTCCTGCCCATAAAGGGGTCTGGGGAAAACCAACTATTATTAACAACGTTGAAACATATGCCAATATTGCTCAAATTATTCAACATGGTGCTGAATGGTTTAGGAGCATTGGTACTGAAACATCACCTGGTACAAAAGTATTTGCCCTTGGAGGAAAAATTGTTAATACTGGATTAGTTGAAGTTCCAATGGGAACTACTTTACGTGAAGTAATTTATGAAATTGGTGGTGGCTGCCCAAATCACAAACGCTTTAAAGCAGTTCAAACAGGTGGTCCATCAGGTGGCTGTTTGACTGAAGAACAACTAGATACACCAATTGGTTTTGATGAATTAGTAAAACTTGGCTCAATGATGGGATCAGGTGGAATGATCGTTCTCGACGAAGACAACTGTATGGTCGATGTAGCCCGCTTCTATATGGATTTTATTGTTGATGAATCATGTGGTAAATGCACTCCTTGCCGTGTAGGAACCAAACGAATGCTAGAATTGCTTGAACAAATTTGTGACGGTAAAGGAACAATGGAAACTTTAGATGAACTTGAATTACTAGCTTCAACAATTCAAGATACTGCTCTATGCGGCTTAGGTCAAACTGCTCCTAACCCTGTACTTTCTACGATCCATCAATTTAGAGATGAATATATTGCACATATCGTTGATAAAAAATGTCCTGCTGGGGTATGTAAAGAATTATTACAATATGAAATCGATGAAGATAAATGTCGTAAGTGTGGTCTTTGTGCTAAACAATGTCCAGTTGGAGCAATCAGTGGTGAACTTGGAAAAGTTCCATATGTTATCGATCAAGAAAAATGTATTAAATGTGGTCAATGTATTAAAGCATGCCACTTTAATGTAATTGAAAGAAAGTAGGTGTAAGGAATGTCGAAAATAAAAATGACTATCAACAACCGTGAGGTAGAGGCATATGAAGGCCAAACAGTCTTGGAAGCAGCCAAAAATAACGGAATCCATATCCCTACTTTATGTTATTTAAAAGATGTTACAGGAACAGGTGCTTGCCGTGTTTGCCAAGTTGAAATCGAAGGTGCAAAAACATTATGCGCTGCCTGTGTTTATCCTGTTAGAGAAGGACTAGTAGTTAAAACTAATTCTCAACGAGCTTTAGATGCAAGACGCCGAGTCGTAGAATTAATTGTTTCTAACCACTCTAAAGATTGTCTATCTTGTATCCGTAATACAAACTGCGAATTACAACGACTTTGTCAAGAATTAGGAGTCCGCGAAGATGCTTTTGCTGGCGAAAAAACAGCTCCTACCTTTGATGAAGTTTCGCCTGGAATCGTTCGTAATACTTCAAAGTGTGTCCTTTGCGGCCGCTGCGTTGAAACATGTGCTAAAACCCAAGGTTTAGGAATCCTAGGCTTTATGAATCGTGGTTTCAAAACTAAAGTTGGTCCAGTTTATGATAAGAGTATGAATGATGTCAACTGTATGCAATGTGGACAATGTATCAATGTTTGTCCAGTTGGAGCGTTACAAGAAAAAGAAGAAGTCCATAATGTTATTGCGGCTTTAAATGACGACAGTAAACATGTTGTAGTGCAAACTGCACCAGCAGTTAGAGCCAGTTTAGGCGAAGAATTTGGAATGCCAATAGGAACTAGAGTAACTGGTAAAATGGTCCATGCCTTAAAATTAATGGGCTTTGATAGAGTATATGACACAAATTTTGGTGCAGATTTGACCATAATGGAAGAAGGATACGAGTTTATCCATCGCATCAGCAATGATGGAGTTTTACCAATGATTACATCTTGTAGTCCTGGATGGGTAAACTATATTGAACACGAATATCCTGAATTATTAGATCATTTATCAAGTTGTAAATCACCACATATGATGCTAGGTTCAATGATTAAATCTTATTATGCAAAAGAAAATAACCTTGATCCAAAAGATATCTATGTTGTTTCTATTATGCCTTGTGTTGCTAAAAAAGGTGAAAAAGAACGTGAAGAAAACTTAACTGATGGTTTAAAAGATGTTGATGCGGTATTAACAACTAGAGAGTTAGGTAAATTAATTAAAATGTTTGGGATTAATTTCCGTGATTTGAAAGACGAAGATTTTGATCAAGACATGTTCGGTGAATACACAGGTGCCGGAGTTATCTTTGGTGCCAGTGGTGGTGTAATGGAAGCTGCCTTAAGAACTGTAACTGATGTTTTAACAAAAGAAGACTTAACTAATTTAGACTATCATGCAGTTCGTGGTGAAGAAGGAGTCAAAGAAGCTAGTTTAAAAATTGGTGATATGACAGTAAATGTTGCAGTTGCCCATAGTATGGTTCTAGCTAAACCTTTACTCGAAGAAATTAAAAACGGTACATCTAAATATCATTTCATTGAAATCATGGGATGTCCTGGCGGATGTGTTAACGGTGGTGGTCAATCATATGTTAATGCTTTAACTCGTAATAGCGGTTTTGACTGGAAACAAGCTCGTGCTAAAGCGTTGTATGATGAAGACTTAGCATTACCTGTTAGAAAATCCCATAAGAATTCACAAATTCAAAAATTATATGCTGATTTCTTAGGTGAACCAAACAGCGAAAAAGCACATCATTTATTACACACACATTATACAAGAAAAGAACGGTTTAAATAATTATCGTTAGGGGGGAATATATGAAGAAAATAATTAAATATTTATTATGTTTAATGATGATATTCACGATGATTGGGTGTTCAAATACAGAAACTAAAGATAAATCCAATACAGTTAAAATACTATGTCCTGCGGGAGCTCCGTCACTTGCCTTTGTCAGTGAGTATGAAAATATCAGTAAAAAAGGAAAAATAGATTTTGTTGATGGTAGCGATCAGCTTGTTGCTGAATTATCAAAAAATAGCAGTGATTACGATATTATTGTTGCCCCAATTAATTTAGGTGCTAAATTGATTGCTAGCGAACAAACCGATTATCGTATTCAAGGGGTTATTACCTGGGGTAATTTATACTATATTGGAACTAGTAACGAAGCATTAAATCAGACTGGCGAACTGGGTTTATTCGGTGAAGGTGCAGTTCCTCAAAAAATCGTTGATACTGTAAAAATTAATACTTCATTGACTCCTAAGTACTATCAATCAGCAACATTAGTACAACAACAATTATTATCGGGCAACATTCAAGTTGGAATGTTAGCTGAACCACTTGCAAGTGCAACGATTGCTAAAGCTAAACAAGCAGGAATTGAACTTTCAATTATTGCTGATTTACAAAAAGAATACGGTAAAGATGGTTATCCTCAAGCCGCTATCTTTGTTAAAGAAAATAACAACTATGATGAACTATTTGAAGCAATCGATCAGTTCACTAATAATGATTACAATGGATTAAAAGACTATCTAGAAAAAATTGGTATCGAGACATTGAGTTTGCCAAGTGTTGAAATTACAGTTAAATCTATCGATCGTCAAAATGTCCATTATAAAAAAGCTAGTGAATGTTCTGAACAAATTAAAGACTTCTTAAAATTATTTAACATTGATTATAATAAAAATATGTTAAGTTCATGAGACGTAAAATAATTACTTTAATATTAATTATTGGTTTATGGCAAGGTTTTGCTTTATCAATTGATAAAGCAGTAATCTTGCCTTTACCACTTGTAGTCTTTAACCAAATGTTCAACCTAGCAACTAGTCAATCCTTCTATATCGCAATTGGAGCAACTTTATCACGTGTTGCTTTAAGTTTCTTTTTAGCTTTAATAGTTGGGACCATCTTAGGCGTTTTTAGTGGCTTGTTTAAAAGTGTTAATGAATACTTAGCTCCAATTTTCTCATTCTTACAAACTATCCCTCAAATTGCCTATATTTTAATTTTATTGGTATGGTTTAAAAGTCTGACTGCATTGATCATCATTGTTTTATTGATGATTTTGCCAGTATTTTATAATAATGCTGTTAACGGTATTAAAAACATAAGTAACGATTTAAATGATGTTACGATTCTCTATCACCATCCATTTAAATTTAATCTAATTCATGTTTATCTCCCTTTAATCAAAGGGTATATCGTCTCAGCCGTTGAAACAGCTCTACCACAAAGTTTAAAGGTCGGTGTGATGGCTGAAATTTTTGTTTCCTCAAATCAAGGAATTGGTAAACAGTTGTATTTTGCTAGAGCACAAATTGATATGGTCAGTATTTTTGCCTGGACCATCTGGATGGTTATTATTATTATGTTAATTACATATTTTACTAATAAAATAATTAATAAAGATAAAAAGTAAAGAAGTCAAGCGATTTGCCATAACTAGCGCTAATCACACTTCTTTACTTTTTATCATCTACAATTATCTGATCTTTTCCACAACGTTTTCCTTTATATAAACGATCATCAGCACACTTTATCATAGTATTTAAATGCTTTGCTTTCATCGTATCTGAAATTCCAAAAGTCATCGTTATCTTAATAACATTACCCTCATAAATGAAAGAGTGCTGCCTTAAGAGATTATTAAAACGTTCAATTACATAAGTAAGTTCTTCTTTATTTGTATTAAAACATAAGAAAACAAACTCTTCACCACCCCAACGACATATATCAATATCATCAGGTATCTTATCTTTCATCAAATTTGCTAAACTATGTAATACATAATCACCACATAAATGACCATAAGTATCGTTAATAATCTTATAATCATCAATGTCGCCTATTACAATATTACAATCTAAATTAGGAGATGAATTTAAACTATCAAATAGATAATGACGTGTTCTAAGTCCTGTTAACTGATCATTATCAGCTATTTCTTGTAAATTTTCATTTAATTTATCTATTGCTTTTGAAGAAACATCAGAAATAAAAACACTGTATATCATAACAATAAAACAACAAACTGCATTAAATATTGAAAGAGTTAAAATAATATTTTTATCAGAAATTATATATATTGGAGCATCTTGGGTTGAACTGATTATTCTAATAATAATATAAATAAACACTTCAATAATTGCACATAAATAAGCCCATCTTGAATTTTTAAATGGCCAAAAATATACTAGCGATACCATTGCTAATAAGTACAAGGGAAAACCACTTTCCCATCCAAGTGTAAAAACTGTAATTCCAACAAATGTGATAACCTCAAGATGTACCGATAATACTGCAGTTCGATAATAGCCTTTATTTATTATTACCAGCATGATTCCATAAAAAATAACACTAAACAGATTGTAAACTACTAAAAAATTAAAGTTTAATAAATAGAAAATACATAAATAGATTAGATGCATAATTAATGCTAAAGCTACAATTTGTAAATACACACTTCGTACATAGTTACTATGAGCAGCTTTCCCCTTTTCATTCATCTAATCACCTTCGTTCATCTCTATTATAGTAAATTTATACCATTTTTCATATATAAACTTAAAATAAAAAGGAACCTAATAATTTGGGTTCACTTCATATCTCTCATAGACGATATTCCTTTTTATTTTGTAGCTATTCTATAAGAACAGTTTAATGATTTCTTAAATATTTTTCTTTAATATATTCAATTGTTTCATCTAAATTAGAATTCGCCAAGCGTTCAAGCATATCTCTCAAGATTCTATCTGTATTTTCATTAATCACATAATAGTGATGCGTCTTATTATAATAATCAAGTGGTGCTTTAAAATTAAACTGAGTTCCTTGATAAACCATCGTTGCAGCAACACGGTCGCAAAACATTTCAACAACATAATTAATTGGCATTTCAATGGCGATAATTCCTTTGCTAGTAAAATCGATCCAATATTCCCAATGATGTTTATTACGTCCTTTGTGATGCAGCCAGGCACTGCTATAACCAATAGTATCACGTTCATTACTATTTGGTGATTTATAGCCCAAATAATATTTAGCACCTGTTACTAATTCAGTCCAAGAATATTTAGATAAATCATGTTTTAACCCTTGTTTATACAAACCAAATCTGAAACATAATTTCATTACATAAAATTTATGTTTTGTAATTGTTTTAAAATGCTTAAACAGTTTCATTTAATTCACTTTCTGCCTTTGAAATATCGTCACTAGTATCTTCACGATATCGTGTAGCAAATATATCCTCTTGTTCATCCACTTCAACAATGTCAGCTAGATCTGGTAATTCTTCAAGTGTTGTTAAACCAAAAGTATCCATGAACTCATCAGTTACACCATACAAAATAGGCATTCCCGGAGTATCCTCTCGCCCAACCTCTTTGATCAAGGCTTTAGCTACGAGCTTACGAATCATTGCATCGCATCCAACTCCACGAATATCTTCAACTCCAGCCCGTGTAATGGGCTGATTATAAGCAATAATTGCTAATGTCTCTAAAGCAGCATTCGATAAACTAGCACTGCTTTGTTCGACCATCTTTTGATAATAAATAAAGTAATCAGCATTAGTAGCTAATTTATAACGTCC
>OLRL01000528.1_pt1 | contig 25309 bp, 22 predicted proteins | sample 1643201 | NCBI WGS metagenome assembly OLRL01 (sample SAMEA3136649, study PRJEB25190) | human gut metagenome | biome: human gut; feature: human-associated habitat; material: faeces | place: Austria | collected 2013
GGTAAGGCAAAGGTCTGCAACACCTCTATCACCAGTTCAAATCTGGTTGGCGCCTCTGAGACAGGAAATTCATTTATGAGTTTCCTGTTTTTTTAGTATAAAAAATTTACTTCTATCTTGAAAATATCCAATATTGACTTAACCTAAAAAATAAATCATAATTTAGATAATGAAAATATAACAATCTACGAGGAGTATATCAAAATGGAACTTATAAAGAATCTAAAAGATGAAACGGAACTACTATGGCTGAACTCAAAGTATGAAATAGAAAGCGAGTATGAGACTAATCTTACAATGGATGACATAGATGATGCAGAGAGGCGGCTTAAAAGATTCGCGCCTTACATTAAAACGGTATTTCCAGAGACAGCGAAGACAGATGGGATTATTGAGTCTGTCCTTCAGGAAATTCCTAAGATGGGAATAGAGTGCAATGTTACAGGACGATTATTTTTGAAAAAGGACAGTCATCTTCCAGTTGCTGGTTCTGTAAAAGCAAGGGGAGGAATTTACGAGGTTTTGAAGCATACAGAAGATCTTGCAATAGAACATGGATTATTAGGAAAAGATTTAGAGAAAGAAAATTATGCGAAGCTTGCAGATAAGAATTATCGAGAATTTTTCTCTCAGTACACCATTCAAGTTGGTTCTACAGGAAATCTCGGTCTTAGTATAGGAATTGCAAGCGCTGCAATTGGTTATCAAGTAATTGTGCATATGTCAGCAGATGCAAAACAATGGAAAAAAGACCTTCTTCGTGCTCATGGAGTTACAGTTATGGAGTATAAGTCAGATTATAGCGAAGCAGTAGAAAATGGAAGAAAGCTGTCTGACGAAGATCCAAAAAGCTATTTTGTTGATGACGAGAATTCAAAAAACTTATTTTTAGGCTATGCTGTTGCAGCGAAACGTTTACAAAAACAATTAGAAGAACAGGAGATTATGGTAGATCAAGATCATCCATTGTTTGTATATATTCCATGTGGTGTCGGAGGAGCTCCAGGTGGAGTAACTTTCGGTTTGAAAGAGATTTTTGGAGAATATGTACATTGCTTTTTTGTAGAGCCGACACAGGCTCCTTGTATGCTTTTAGGAATGGCTACCGGTAAACATCATGAGATATGCGTGCAGGATATTGGATTAACCGGACTGACGGAAGCAGATGGTCTTGCAGTTGGACGACCATCTGGATTTGTTGGAAAAGTAATGGAATCAAGATTATCCGGAATTTTTACGATTCGGGATCAGAAATTATATGAGTATATGCGGAAATTGGAGGAGAAAGAGCATATTTTTCTAGAACCGAGCGCATGCGCAGCTTTTGAAGGGGCAATAAAAATCCAAGAATACGAAGTAGGACAACAATATTTAGCAACACATGATTTGAATGAGAAGTTAAAAGATTCTGTACAGATTGCATGGGCAACCGGAGGACAACTTGTACCGGAAGAGATTCGGAAACAATATAGACAAAGATATTTGTAAGATTCGGAATTCGGTAATTGAATTTTAGAATAAAAGATGGTATGATTACTGGATTACCGAATAGATAGAAGAAGGAGGTAAGGGATGAAGACTGTAAAATTAGGAACAACTGGACTCTCAGTTTCGGCTATTGCAATGGGCTGTATGAGAATGGGGAATATAGAATTAGATAAAGCGGTACAGATGATTGAAAAGTCAATGGATTGTGGAGTGAATTTTTTTGATCATGCAGATATTTATGAAGATGGAGCGAGTGAAGAGAAATTTGCGAAGGCTTTGAAACAGACAGATATTCGAAGAGAAGAGATTTTTCTACAATCGAAGTGTGCCATTATACCAGGAATTATGTATGATTTTTCTAAGGAACACATTATAAAATCCGTAGAAGGGTCTTTGAAAAGATTGGATACAGAGTATTTAGATTCCTTACTTTTACATAGACCGGATATTCTGATGGAACCGGAGGAAGTGGCAGAGGCTTTTGATCAGTTGGAGCGAGAAGGGAAAGTTCGTTATTTTGGTGTATCTAATCATAATCCGATGCAGATGGAATTGTTGAAAAAATATGTGCGTCAGCCATTGGTAGTCAATCAGTTACAATTTAGTGTGGCGCATACAACGATGATCAGCAGTGGAACAGAAGTGAATATGTTGACAGATGGAGCGGTGAATCGTGACGGAAGTGTATTGGATTATTGCCGTTTGAATGACATTACCATTCAAGCATGGTCGCCATTCCAGTATGGGATGTTTGAAGGCGTATTTTTAGGAAATGAGAAATTCCCGGAATTAAATCAGAAGATTGATGAAATTGCAGAGAAATATCAAGTTTCCAATACAACGATCGCGGTAGCATGGATTTTGAGACATCCGGCAAATATGCAGGTACTTACAGGAACTATGAATGCGCAGCGGTTTGAAGATATTTGTAAGGCATCGGAAGTTTGTTTGCCTAGACAGGAGTGGTACGAAATCTACTGCGCGGCAGGAAACAATCTTCCATAAGAAATATAGAAAGTACAGTGAGGATAAAGATGAAAAGTAAGTGGAAAATGAAATGGAAAGCATTGAAAATGGAAATCGCGGAGCATAAAAGTTCATTTATTGTATATATGGTACTTCGCATTCTTGTCATAGTAGTAATGATATTACAGATTTTAAATCGAAATTTTGATGATGTATTTTATTGTGCACTTACATTGATCCTTTTGATGGTGCCAAGTTTTCTTCAGGTAGAACTTAAGATTGAACTTCCGACTCCTTTGGAAATCATTATTTTACTTTTTATTTTTGCGGCGGAAGTTCTTGGAGAGATTGGTTCTTACTATACAAAATTTCCATATTGGGATACGATGCTTCATACGATCAATGGTTTCCTTGCAGCCGCGATTGGATTTGCTTTGGTGGATATTCTGAATCAGAGAAAAAGTGATAAATTCCACTTATCTCCGTTATATTTGGCAATCGTAGCCTTTTGTTTTTCTATGACGATAGGTGTAATGTGGGAGTTTTTTGAATGTACGATGGATGTATTTTTTGGAATGGATACACAGAAAGATACCATTGTGCACAGTATTTCCAGCGTAATGTTAGACCCTACAAAGACGCAGACAATTATTCATATTGATGATATTCAGAGTGTAGTTATTAATGGAAAAGACTTAGGTCTTGGAGGATATTTGGATATCGGACTGTTAGATACTATGAAAGATTTGTTTGTGAATTTTATCGGTGCAGTTGTGTTTTCTATTATCGGATACTTTTATGTGAAAAAGCGTGGAGAAGGACGATTTGCCAAAAAATTTATTCCTACACGTAAGAAAGCAGAAGCAGACTTCATGAAAATCGTAGAAAAAAGTGAACAGGAAAAACTAACAGAAAAAAAGAAGGACAAAGAAAACTAAAAAAAGTATAAAATATGAGGAACAACCATGAAAATTCAATATTTTTGGTTGTTTCTTTTTTTTGTGTGCGATATATTAAAAGATAGTGAAAAAGAAAGAGGAAAAGATATGTTACCAAAATTAAGTGTGAAAAAACCGTATACGATTGTAGTTGCGGTTGTATTAGTTATTATATTGGGATTTGTGTCATTTTCGAATATGACGGTAGACTTGCTTCCAAGCATGAATTTGCCGTATGCCATTGTATTTACAACGTATCCGGGAGCAAGTCCGGAGGAAGTAGAACAGACAGTGACAAGGCCGATTGAACAATCCATGGCAACGATAAGTAATATTCATAATGTAAGTTCTACGTCAAGTGAAAATGTATCTACAGTTGTTTTGGAATTTACAGAGACTGCCAACATGGATTCGGCAACTATTGAGATGCGTGAAAGTTTGGATCAGATTAGTGGATACTGGCCGGAAACAGTAGGAAATCCAATGATCATGAAATTGAATCCGGATATGATGCCGGTTATGGTAGCGGCAGTCAGCGCAAAGGGCAATGAATCCAAGATGACATCGGATATGATTCAGGAAAAAATCATACCGGAAATTGAAAGTGTGGAAGGCGTTGCTTCTGTGGCGGAAAGCGGTTCCATAGAAGAGACAGTAGAAGTAACGGTTAATCCAGATAAGATAAAAGACTTAAATAAAGATATGAAAGAAAGTCTGAATAGTCAGTTCTCTGAAGCGGAGAGTGCATTAAGTGATGCAAAAGCTAAGGTGGAAAGCGGAAAAGCGCAGATGGCCAAAGGTCAGAAAGAAGCAGCCGAACAGATGGGTAAAGCGGAGGCTGAATTATCGAAAAAAAATGCAGAACTGACGCAAGGACAACTTGAGATTCAGGCAAAGTTAAGTGAATTGAACCTTGCACAGGCACAGATTACAGCACAAAAAACGGAATTAGCGACGCAAGAGGCGACGTTAAAAGCACAAAAAGATACGTTTGATCAGTTGCAGAAAATAAGGGAACAGCTGGAGGCGGCCTATGATGAATTGGTTCAACAGATAGAAGAGCAAGGAAAACTTCCGGAACTCGTGGAAAAGCTGGAAGAACTTAAGAAACAGATTGAAGAGAATAGTAAGCTTTTAGCTGCATTTGATAAGACAAGGGAAGAGATGGAGCAAGGGTTAGCTGCGATTCAAGAAGCAAAAGGCAAGATTGCAGCAGCAGAGGGACGGATTGCAGAAGGCAAAAAAGCTTTGGAAACCTTGAAAAAACAGTTGAATCAAGGCGCTATATCGCTTGCGGAAGCACGTGGACAGATGAGTTCTGCGCAGATCCAGGCGGCGGCTGGATTAGGAACAGCCGGAGTTCAGCTTGCATTAGGAGAGCAGGCGTTAAAGCAGGGGGAAACAGAACTTGAGAGTGCAAAAGAACAGGCATATGAGAAGGCAGATCTCAATGGTATCTTAAATGCAGAAATGGTGAAAACACTTTTGGCTGCACAGAATTTTAATATGCCGGCAGGATATGTAAAAGAAGAAGGAGTGGATTACCTCATTCGTGTCGGTAATAAATTCAAAGACATTGAAGAACTGAAAAATCTTGTATTAGTAAGTATGGAAGATATGGAACCTATTCTTCTGTCTGATGTGGCAGATGTTGTACAGGTTGATAATTCCGATGAAGTCTATGCGAAGATTAATGGTGAATCTGGAATTATGCTCAGTATTCAGAAACAGACCGGGTATTCTACAGGAGAAGTAAGCGATCGAATCTTGGATAAGTTTGAAGATTTAAAGAAGGAATACGAAGGCGTTCATTTTGTAACGTTGATGGATCAAGGAGTATATATTGATCTGATCGTGAATTCCGTACTTCAGAATCTTTTACTTGGCGCCGTACTGGCTATCTTGATATTACTTGTCTTTTTAAAGAGTGTACGTTCTACGTTTGTAATTGCCTGCTCGATTCCTATTAGTTTGCTGGCAGCAATCGTGATGATGTATTTTAGTGGCGTAACGTTGAATGTAATTTCTTTATCCGGTTTGGCGCTTGGAGTTGGTATGCTTGTAGATAATTCGATTGTAGTAATTGAGAATATCTACCGCATGAGAAATGAGGAAGGTGTATCTGCTAAAAAAGCGGCGATTGAAGGAGCAAAACAAGTATCGGGAGCAATTGCCGCATCTACTCTTACTACAGTCTGCGTATTTGCGCCAATTGTATTTACACAAGGAATTACGAGACAGCTGTTTGTAGATATGGGACTTACGATTGCATATTCTCTTCTTGCAAGTCTTATTGTGGCATTATCGCTTGTACCGATGATGTCAGCGGGTCTATTACGTAAAACGGAAGAAAAAAGAGGTAGACTTATTGATAAGCTACAGGATATCTATGCAATAACATTACGAAAAGCACTGCGTTGGAAAGTATTGGTTCTTGTTTTGGCGCTTGGCCTTCTTGTGTTGGGAGGAGCGCTTGCTCTTTCAAGAGGTACTGCATTTATGCCGGAGATGGAGAGTACGCAGATTAGTCTTAATTTGACGATGGAAAAGGGAACACCGCTTACAGAGACAGCAAAAGAAGCCGATAAGGTTATGGAGAAGCTTCTGAAAATAAACGATATTGATGAAGTAGGCGCTATGGCCTCCAGTGGAAATGCAATGGGAACAGCATCGGGCAATCAAATCCAGATGTATGCAATTTTAAAAGAAGATAAGAAATTATCCAATGACGAATTGAAGAAGAAAATCGAAGAAGATACGAAAGACTGCAAGGGAGAACTTCTGATCAGTATGTCAACGATGGATATGAGCGCTCTTGGAAGTTCCGGTGTAGTTGTTCAGGTAAAAGGTCGAGAATTGGATACGTTGCAGAAGGTAGCAAAAGATGTAGCAGGCATTTTGAAGGACACAAAGGGAACGCAAAACATTTCAGATGGAATGGAAGAAACAACAGGAGAACTTCGTATTGTAGTAGATAAGAAAAAAGCGATGGAGCACAATTTGACCGTAGCACAAGTATTTCAGAAAATATCTGCGAAAGTAGCGGCGGTTACATCTTCTACAGCATTGAGTACTGACGTGAAAGATTATGATATTCTCGTATTAGATAAGAAAAATGAAAGTCTGACACGCGAGGATATCCGCAATATGAGCATTACAGCAGAAAAACAGGATGGGACGACAGAGGAAATAGCTTTGAAAGATATTGTGTCATTTGAGGATGCAATTGGTTTGCAATCGATCAATCGGAATAGCCAGACAAGATTTATCAATGTAACTGCTGAGATTCAGGAAGGAGACAATATCGGTCTTGTAAGTAATCGTGTGAAAGAAGCATTAAAAGACTATAAAGTACCGGCAGGATATAGTATTGAGATGGCTGGAGAAGATGAGACAATTATGGAGGCCATGGTAGAATTGCTGAAAATGCTTGGTCTTGCGGTTGTATTTATGTATTTGATCATGGTAGCGCAGTTTCAGTCTTTACGCTCGCCGTTTATCATCATGTTTACGATTCCATTGGCGTTTACAGGAGGATTATTTGGACTTTATGTTACCGGATCGCCAATCAGCGTTATTGCAATGATTGGTTTCGTCATGCTGTCGGGAATCATTGTAAATAATGGAATTGTATTTGTGGACTATACAAATCAATTGATTAATGAAGGAATGGAGAAAAAAGAAGCGCTTGTGACAGCTGGAAAGACAAGACTTCGTCCGATTCTTATGACAGCTTTGACTACGATTCTTGGATTATCCACAATGGCGCTTGGATTTGGAACAGGCGCAGATATGGTGCAGCCAATGGCAGTAGTGACGGTGGGAGGACTTATTTACGGAACAGTCTTGACATTATATGTTGTACCTTGTATCTTTGATTTATTCCATGGGAAAGAAAAAGCAAGACTTAGAGACGGAATTGAGAATGAAAAAGAAGGAGAGGAATTGAAAAATGGATGCAGAAGAAAGAAAAAGGTTTCACAGGAAACAGATGAGAGAAGAAGGGAAATATAGAAAAGCTCGGAAAACTCGAAAAAGAAAGAAACAAAGCAATGGTTCGATTTTTACAACGATTGTGCTTATCATAGCAATCTGTGTATTTTGTGTTTCGTCATTTCAGCTCTTCCAGATTCTTTCTTCCTATAAAAAAGGAGATAGCGAATACAAGAGGGTTCAAGACCTTGCAGTAGAAGCCGAGGAATTAGATGGAGAAACAATTTTTTCGGTAGATTTCCATAAATTGAAAGAAATCAATCCGGATACAGTAGCATGGATTCGATTTGAAGAACCATCAATTATTAGTTATCCGGTTGTACATAGTCACAATAACAAGGAATATTTGACCAAGCTTTTTGGAGAAGGAAAAAATACATACGGGACATTGTTTGTAGACAAAGATAATGCAGGAGATTTTACAGATAGAAATACCTTCATCTATGGTCATCGAATGAAGAGTGGTTCTATGTTCGGAAAGCTGGAAAAATATGCGGAGAAAGACTTCTACGAAAAACACCCATATTTTTACATCTATACTCCTGATGGAAAAGAATCTGTGTATCAGATTTTTTCAGCAGGTGTTGTAAAAGATACATCGAAAAGTTATGATAAGCAATATGCGGACGATCAGGCATTTGCAGATTATATCAGTCATATAAAATCTCAATCCAACTATGATACAGGAGTGGAGGTTCCGGCGGATGCTCAGATTGTAAGCTTATCTACTTGTACGGTAGATAGTAATGAAGACAGATTTCTCGTACATGCAGTAAAGGTTGATGAAAGATAAGGAGAAAGTATGACAGAGAGGATATATGAGGTAGGAGATATCGTTAGGATGAAGAAAAAACATCCGTGTGGGAGTTTTGAGTGGGAGATTCTTAGAGTAGGCGCGGATTTCCGGTTAAAATGTACAGGTTGCGGACATCAAATCATGATATCTAGAAAATTAGTAGAAAAAAATACAAAAGAATTGAAAAAAGCTTGAAATAGCTTTGTTTCTATGGTAGTATATCAAATTGTGATATATTATTTTATCCTTGTTCCCGTAAAGACGGGGGCCAAGAGACCATAAGGAGGTATAAGACATGAACAAATATGAATTAGCTGTTGTTGTCAGCGCAAAAATCGAAGATGACGCAAGAACGGAAACTATTGAGAAAGTAAAAGCATTAGTTGAACGTTTTGGCGGACAGATCTCAGAAGTTGACGAATGGGGTAAGAGAAGATTAGCTTACGAAATTCAGAAAATGAAAGAAGGATATTACTACTTCGTTCGCTTCGAAGCTGACTCTACTGCTCCTGCGGAGATCGAAAGCAGAATTCGTATCATGGATAACGTGCTTAGATTTTTATGCGTTAAACAGGAAGCATAGAGAATAGAAATGAGGAAATCGTATGAATAAAGTAATTTTAATGGGACGTTTAACAAGAGATCCTGAAGTAAGATATTCACAGGGAGCCAATGCGACAGCAGTTGCAAGATATTCCTTAGCTGTAGATCGCCGTTTTAAACGTGACGGAGAACCAACAGCAGATTTTATTAACTGCGTAGCATTCGGAAGAACAGCAGAGTTTGCGGAAAAATATTTCCGTCAGGGACTAAAGGTAGTTGTAACCGGACGTATTCAGACAGGAAGCTACACAAACAAAGATGGTGTTCGTGTATATACAACAGATGTTGTTGTTGAAGAACAGGAATTTGCTGAGAGCAAGGCTGCAAGTGAGAATCACAGTTATCAGGCAAGTCCTATGCCATCACCGAGCGCAGATATCGGAGATGGATTCATGAATATTCCGGACGGAATTGATGAAGAGTTACCATTCAGCTAAACGATGATGATTGATAGTGTAGAAAATTAGGAGGTAAACCAAAATGGCTTTTGATAAAGGTAATAAAGCAGATTCTCCAATGAAGAGAAGAGCACCACGTAGAAGAAAAAAAGTTTGTGTATTCTGTGGTAAAGAGAATAATGAAATCGATTACAAAGATGTTGCTAAATTAAGAAAATATGTTTCTGAAAGAGGAAAAATCCTTCCAAGAAGAATCACAGGAAACTGTGCAAAACATCAGAGAGCTCTTACAGTAGCAATTAAGAGAGCTAGACATTTAGCATTAATGCCATACGTTGCAGAGTAATTTTAAGAGCGTAAAGCTAGAATTTAAAACTATCTTGTAAAGAGAAAATAATTATGTTAAAGTAAATGCACTCGGGAAAGTAATTTCTCGGGTGCATTTTTAACATTTTGAGGTCAATTATGATATTAAGCCTCATTCTTTATCCGACAACGCTTTAATACTTGAGATATATTCGGACGGTGTCATTCCGGTTATCTTTTTAAATTGTCTGGAAAAATAGTGGATAGATGAATAGCCTAGTTTTTCGGATATCTGTGTAAAGTTCAAATGATCGGTTCGCATCATTTGTTTTGCGGCTTCAATTTTCATATGGGAAAAATATTCGATAATTCCGAGCCCACTTTGTTCTTGAAAGATTTTTTGCAGTTGTGACCGTCCGATCAGATTATCTTTACATATTTTTTCGATGGTGAGTTTCTCGTCCAAATGCGTACTGAGATAATCGGTCACTCGTGAAAAAATACCTTGATCTCCCTTTTGCTTTGTTGTTTTTAAAAATTTTGTAGAGTTGCTTCGAATTGCGGTATAAGGTGCATGATATCTTCGGATAATATGGACAAGAAATCGCTCCAATGCAATTCGAATCATTTGCAGAGATCCGAAAGGAGTAGAGGACTTCAAACACATCTCTTCTTGGTATGGGTCGTCCAGTCTTCCGTCAAAAGTTTCCCGTGCTTCAGAGATAATGATGCCAAGAATACTTCGTTCAGTTTCATCCAGACGCAATATTTTATGTTTGAAAAAATCCATGTGAGGGCTTTTACATTCAAAGGAAACGACGATTAGATTAGGAGCAATCTTTCCGTCTGCAGTTACCTTATGGAATTCGTTAGGCTGATGGAAAACAATCTCCCCCTTTTCCAGTCTGTGTGAGAAACTTCCGGCGGTAATCTCTACAGCTCCTTTGTCCACATAGAGAAATTCCCAGAAGTTATGAGATTCTCCTTGAAAAGAAAAATCGTTCATATATTCGAAGTAATGGATTGTATATAATTTTTCAACAAGAAATTCATTATTTAATAATACAGGTTTATAGTTCATAATTCCTCCAAGATATTGTTTTTGTTCAAACTCACTAATATAATAACCTATTTTTCGACAAAAATCAAAGACAAAAACGCAAATAATGCAAAAACATAGAAAGATAGTGCAAATCTTTTTGTGCAATTTTGTATTACAATGAAAGCATGGCAAAAACCGAAATGGTTAGAGGAGGTAGAACATTATGAAAAAGAAAATTGTTAGCGTTCTTCTTTGTGTAGCAATGGCAGCTACAATGTTAGCAGGTTGCGGCGGTAAAAAAGAAGAAGGCGGCGACAGCAAAGACGGCGGCAAAAAATTAGTTTACTGGTCTATGTGGAGTGAAGAAGAACCACAGGCAAAAGTAATCAAAGAAGCAATCGAAAAATATCAGAAAGATACAGGCGTGACTGTTGACGTACAGTTCAAAGGTCGTAGCGGACAGCGTGAAGGTTTAGAACCAGCTCTTCAGGCAAAACAGCAGATCGACTTATTTGATGAAGACGTAAACCGTGTAAATGGTTCTTGGGGAGCATACCTCATGGATCTTGAAGATCTTGCAAAAGATTACGAAGGAGAACATGGACAAGAAGTATTATTCAAAGTAGCACGTAATGCTGGTGGCGGAACATTAAAAACAATTCCATATCAGCCATCTATTTTTGGATTCTTCTATAACAAAGCATTATTTGCAAAAGCAGGAATTGAAGCAGCTCCAACAACATGGGCAGAGTTTGATGCAGCTTGTGCAAAATTAAAAGAAGCAGGAATCACACCGATTACAGGTGACGTTACATACCAGACATCTACACTTGGATATCACTTAGGACGTTACCTTGGACAGGATGGAGTAAAAGCTCTTGTAAACGATCCGGCAATCATGGAAAAAGTAGAAGCTGGTGATGTAGAAGATGTTAATTGGGATAATCCAACAGTATTGAAAGCTTTAAAAGATTACGAAGACTTTGCTAAAAAAGGTTACTTCTCAGAGAATATCGCTGGTAACGTATATCCGGACGGACAGAACAAAGAATTTGCACCAGGAAACGCAGCAATCATTATCTGTGGATCATGGTTACCAAATGAAATTAAAAACATGGTAGCAGACGATTTTGAATGGGGATACTTCAACTACCCTTCAGTAGATGGTGGAAAAGACGACAATACAGCAAACAACATTGCTTGTCAGGTATTTGGTATCAACAAAGATTCTAAGATGTCAAAAGAAGCTATGGAATTAATTACATACATTACATCTGGAGAATTTGATTCCAAGATGACAAAAGAAGCATTATGTATCCCAGCTGACAAAGCAAACAGTGAATGGCCGGCACAGTTAGCAGATGTAAAACCGGGATTTGAAGCAACAGCATCATTCTATGACTGGGCAGTAGGAGCAGAAAATAACGGCGACTTAATGGCTCCAATGCAGGAAGGTTTTGTTAAATTAATGGCTGGTAAGATGACAGCTGAAGAACTTATTGATGAGTGTGCAAAAATCTGTGGAGAGAAATAAGACTTCTTCATTAAAAGAAAGCAGAATAAACTATAATTAAAGATATGGTGGCATAAGCGGAAAGCGCTGCCACCATATTTTTTATCAAAGGAGGAAAACCGATGAAGAAAAATAAAGGGATGATAATTGGTTTCCTTGCACCGGCGGTATTGATCTTTCTCGTCGTGTTCTTATATCCAATTGTCAGAACTGTATTCATGAGCTTTTTTAAAATTGCGACAGTAACAGATCCTTTTTCATCTTGGGAATTTGTCGGGCTTGCGAACTACAGTAAACTATTCGATACTCATGTTTTCATTTTGGCAATGAAAAACATTTTGAAGATCTGGCTTCTTGGAGGTTTGATCGTAATGTCAATGTCATTGTTATTTGGTGTAATTTTAACAAGTGGCATTCGCGGAAAGAAATTCTTCCGTGCTGTAATATATCTTCCAAATATTGTAAGTGCTGTTGCTTTGGCAACAATGTGGCGTCAGTATGTATTTGCACAGGATTATGGTCTTTTTGCAAAGTTTTTCAAAATGATAGGAGCTGATCATCTTGCAAAAATGCAGTGGTTGGCGCCGGAGAATGCGTTTATGGCATTGCTGATTGCCTATTGCTTTGGTATGATCGGATATCATATGCTAATTTGGATGAGTGGCATTGAGAGAATCAGTCCGGACTTTTATGAGGCGGCTACTATTGATGGAGCCAATAAGCTTCAGCAGTTTCGCTATATGACACTTCCACTTTTAAAGGGCGTGTTCAAGACGAATATTACAATGTGGACAGTTACAACATCTGCATTTTTTGTATGGTCACAGATGTTCTCATCAGTAACAGCAAATAAAGCGACAATCGTTCCGGTACAATATATGTATACACAGATTTTCGGTGCAGGTAATGCGGTAACAGAACGTAATGCAGGATATGCAGCAGCAATCGGTATTATTCTTTGCTTGTGTGTAGTTCTTGTATTTACAATTTGTAATGCAGTATTAAAAGATGATGATTTGGAATTCTAGAAAGGAGGAGTAAAGGGATGGCTAAAAATAAAGAACCTAAGATAAAAGAAAAATTTAATTGGAAAAAAGAGCTGAAACTTGCTCCGGGATACATTATTATCATTGCATGGGTAGTGTTTACATTTGTATTGCTTGGCTGGATCCTCGCAGCAAGTCTTTCAACAACTCCGGATATCTTTGCTGGAAAGGTATTGGATTTTGAGACAGGTCTTCATTTTGAAAATTATACTGCAGCATGGGGAGACGGAGGTGTAGCAACGTTCTTTACGAACTCTCTTTTGTATTCCGTTATTTCTTGTGTAGCATTAATTTTGATTTGTGCTCCGGCAGCATATGTACTTGCCAGATATACGTTCCTGGGAAATAAAATTATTCAGACGGGATTTGTAACGGCAATGGGTGTTCCGATTACGATGATCGTGCTTCCACTATTCTGTCTTGTAGCAAATATGGGAATTTTGAATAATGTAGTTGCCAGCAAAACGACTTTGATTTTCTTGTATATTGGAATCAATATTCCATATACAACAATCTTTTTGCTGACATTCTTTGCAAATCTATCTAAGACATACGAAGAGGCGGCAGCTATTGATGGTTGTCCTCCGGCGAAGACATTTTGGAAGATTATGTTCCCGATGGCTCAGTCAGGACTTGTTACAGTAACAATTTTCAACTTTATCAATATTTGGAATGAGTATTTCTTATCATTGATTTTCGCAAACAGTGATCAGCTTCGTCCGGTAGCAGTAGGTCTTTACGGTATGTTGCAGTCTATGCAGTATACAGGTAATTGGGCAGGTATGTTTGCGGCAGTAGTGATTGTATTTTTGCCAACATTCATTCTCTACATTTTCTTATCAGAGAAGATTATCGGTGGTGTAACCGGAGGAATCAAAGGATAATAAAAGGAATTTTATATATCATAAAAAAACGGGAAGAAACATCTTCCCGTTTTTGTTATTTTGAGGTACAATAAGAGATAGAGAATTTTCATAATTTTATTTTTTTAGGAGGACATGAAAATGGAACGTAAGAATTTATGGGAAGTTTACAATGAAGCACAGCTTGCTGAGCTTGAAGAAGTGAACAAAAAATATTGCGCTTGCCTTGATGCTGGTAAGACAGAAAGAGAATGTGTGCGAACAGCAGTTCAGATGGCAGAAGCTGAAGGTTATAGAAACATGAGTGACCTGGTTCGTGAAGGTGCTAAACTTTCAGCAGGCGATAAAGTGTATATGGCATACAATGAAAAAGCGCTTGCTTTATTCAACATTGGAACAGAACCACTTGAAAATGGTATGAACATTTTAGGAGCGCACATCGACTCCCCACGTATCGACTTAAAGCAGAATCCATTGTATGAAACAGATGGATTTGCATACTTCGACACACACTACTATGGTGGAATCAAAAAATACCAGTGGGTAGCAATTCCTCTTGCTCTTCACGGAGTTGTTGTGAAAAAAGATGGTACAAGAGTGAATGTTGCAATCGGTGAGAATGAAAATGATCCGGTACTTGTAATCACAGATTTGCTTATTCATCTTGCAGGAGAACAGATGGAAAAGAATGCTGCAAAAGTAGTAGAAGGAGAAAAATTAGACCTTCTTATCGGTAATAAACCGATTGCAGGAGAAGAAAAAGAAGCAGTAAAAGCAAATGTACTTGCTCTTTTGAAAAAAACATATGAAATCGAAGAAGAAGATTTCCTTTCTGCAGAGCTTGAAATTGTACCTGCAGGAAAAGCAAGAGAATGTGGTCTTGATTCCAGTATGATCATGGCATATGGACAGGACGACAGAGTATGTGCATTTACATCCTTGTTTGCTCTTTTAAATGTAAAAGACGTAAAACGTACAAGCTGTTGTCTCTTAGTAGATAAAGAAGAAATCGGAAGTACAGGCGCAAGTGGAATGAACTCAAATTTATTTGAGAATATCGTTGCAGAACTTGTTGCACTTACATCAGATTACAGCGAATTAAAAGTACGTCGTGCATTGGCAAATTCTAAGATGCTTTCTTCTGATGTTAGCGCTGCATTTGATCCAATGTTCCCAGAAGTATTTGAAAAACGCAATACAGCATTCTTCTCAAAGGGAATTGTATTTAACAAATATACAGGAAGTCGTGGAAAGAACGGTTCCAATGATGCCAACCCAGAATATATTGCAGAACTTCGCAAAGTTATGGATGATAACAACGTATCATTCCAGACAGCAGAGCTTGGTAGAGTAGATGCCGGTGGCGGCGGAACAATCGCATACTTAATGGCAATGTACGGAATGGATGTAATTGACAGTGGTGTTCCGGTACTTTCTATGCATGCTCCTTGGGAAGTAACAAGCAAAGCAGACGTATACGAGACAGTAAGAGGATACGAGGCTTTCTTAAAAGCAGAATTCTAATAAGAATTATAAAGAATTTCATAATAAAACGGCAGTCGATAAGGCTGCCGTTTTTTGTGAGGAAAGTTTTTACTTTTTTGACTCAGCCTGAAAGGCTTCTGCGATTCCTTTTACAGAGGAAGCGTATTCTTGAGGAGACATTCCCGTTGTTTTTTTGAAGCGTTTCGAGAAATATGGGAGAGAGCTATAGGAAAGAAAATATGCAATCTCGGTAAAATTCATTGTTCCGCTTCGAATCAGTTCTTTTGATTTCTCGATTTTTAAATGATTAAAAAAATCCATAGGGCCACAGCCTTTTCGATCATAAAATACAGTATGCAATGTAGAACGACTAATTGAAAAAGCATCGCAGATATTTTGAACAGTAAGCTGTTCACAAATGTGTGTATGCATATAAGACGTAATTTGATTGAATAATTCTTTCTTCATATTATGATTACCTACCGTAAGTTGTTTTGGCATATTTTTATGAGAAGTATTTGCAGAATGAAAACGCCGACAAACAATCAAAAATAATTCAAGGTAGAGAAGAATCAATTGTTGGGATGCAAAAGGAGTCTCCGGTTTTAATAATACTTGCTCGACAAATGGAATGTGCATCGGGGTACGGAATGTTTGTTTTGCTTCACTGATGATAAGAGAGATGATATTTCTCTCCTTTTCGTCTAAGGTGAAAGATTTATTGGCAAAAAACTGAATTGCCGGTGAATAGGTCACGAAAGAGCATGCGACCAGATTCAAGGAAGATTTTCCGGCGGATTTAAACGCATGAAATTCATTAGGTTTGTGAAAAATGATGTCTCCTGCATTTAACAGAACTTCCTGTCCTCCGGCTGTAACAAGTACGCTTCCACCGTCCACGTACAAAAATTCCCAAAAATCATGGGATTCTCCGTGAAAAACAAAGTCTTTCGTATATTCAAAATAGTGAATTGTGATAATAGAATCAATCACAATTTCTCTTTTTAGGTAAGTTTTCACATATGCCATATTACCCCTCCTTTGTTAAAAGTATAGCAGAAAAAAGATAATATAACAATATTAATGAACAAAAGTATAAGCAATGTTGTTCAAAGTGTAATACAATATAGGCAAGATAAAATAGAAAATAGACATTATCACTAAAGCATTTTCAGAAAGAGGTAAAAAATGATGATGATTGATGTGAATGGAATGCAGATTTCATTAGATGAAAAGAACTTAAGCCTTTCTGTGAAAAAGGGAAATCAGATTTGGAAATTCAGAGAAGATGCAAAATTGCGCATAGAATGCGAAGAAGCTACAGTGTATTTTGAAGATGCACAGACAATCAGCCACAAAGAATTTGTATCAGGTGTAGGAAGAGGAATCCAAAGTCATTATGAAGGATTTGAAGTAAACGGTCAGCAAGTTCCGTATGCGTTTGATACGATTGTATGGGGAGAATATGCAAGCGGAAATGTGTTCTTTGAGTGGATCCCACTTTGCGAAGAAGGGTTGACTATAAAAAGAGTTTACTGGCCGGGAGAGATGGAATTTGAAGAAGCAAAGGACAGCTGGTATTCGCTTTTGAACTGGCAACAGGGAATCCTACTTCCGAATACATGGGAAACAGAAGTAAAGAACATTGTATTTGACGGATTTTTTGAAACAGCCGGAGGATATATGCCATGGTATTCTCAGATTCGTGACAGAGAAGGATATATTGCTATCTGTTTGACACCATGGAATGCAGGATGGCATGTAGAACATCCGGAAAACGGACCATATACACATGTGGGAATGCATTTTGAACCAAGTCTCGGTAAGATGGACTACCGCAGAATCGTACGTTATACATTCTTAGAGGACTGTGATCATAACGATATGTGTAAAGTATATCGCGCATATGTAAAGGAAGAAGGAAGACTTCGGACACTTGCAGAAAAAGCAATCCAGAATCCAACGATCAATGATTTGATCGGCTGTGCTTTTGTACATAAAGGAATCAAAACAAGTGTACAACATAACTCAAGCTTTTATGATCCGGAAAATCCGCATAAAAATGACAATCTTGTTACATTTGAACAGCGTGCAAAAGAGATGAGAGAGTTACATGAACTTGGTGTGAAAAAGCTCTATCTCCACTTAGACGGATGGGCACAACCGGGATATGACAATCAGCATCCTGATTATTATCCAATCTGTGAAGAAGCAGGTGGAACAGAGGGAATGAAATCTCTTGTAGATACGATGCATGAACTTGGATATCTGTTTGGTATCCATGATCAGTACAGAGATTATTATCTTGCAGCAGAAACGTACGATGAGCACTATGCATGTCAGCTTGCAGATGGAACGATTCCGGGACATGACCGCTGGGCAGGCGGACCACAGACGTATCTTTGTGGAACACAAGCTCCATATTATGTAAAACGTAACTTCGGTTATTTGGAAGAAAAAGGAATCCAATTAGACGGAGCATACTTGGATGTGTTCACATGTAATGAAGGTGATGAATGTGCGAATCCATACCACAGAATGACAAGAAGAGATTGTTACGATTATCGTGCGCTTTGCTTTAGATATCTTTTGTCCAAAGACATTCTTCCAAGCTCTGAGGAAGTAAGCGACTGGTGTGTACCAAGTATGGTAATGTGTCACTATGCACCGTATGAATTTATGATGGAAAAACCGGGAACTCCAAAGAAAGGTATTCCGGTACCATTATTCAACCTTGTATATCATGATTGTTTGATTGAGCCATGGATGATGGACAAGGTAAGCGAAAATGAAGACTATATGTTATATGCCGTATTAAATGGTGGAGCGCCATATATTGTGCGAGATGGAGCATATCCAAATACAGACGGTTCCTTTGATGGAGGAGTGAAGTTCACATTAGAAGAGCAGAGAGACAGATGCAAGATTGTGTCTGATCTTCATGAAAAAGTAGCAAAATGCGAACTTGTCCGTCATGAACTTGTAGATGGAAACATTCAGGTTCAGAGAAGCGTATTCTCAGATGGAACAACTGTTACTGTAGATTTTGAAAACCAGACTTATGTCATTGATTAAAGAAGGAGGAAATTAAGATGGGCAAATGTATTACAGTTGCAATTGCAGGATTAGGATCCAGAGGAAAAGATGAATATGCACGAGCACAGAAACAGTTTCCGGAGAAGATGAAGATTGTTGCGGTTGCAGATATCGATCCGGAAAAAGTAGAAGAAGCAGCAAAGGAATATGATGTTCCAAAGGAGCACTGTTATGCAAGCGCAGAAGAAATGTTAGAGCAGGATAGACTTGCAGATGCTATGTTTATTGCAACACAGGACAGACAGCATGTAGGACAGGCAATTGTGGCTTTGAGAAAAGGATATCATCTATTGTTGGAAAAACCGATTTCTCCACTGCTTTCAGAATGCAGAGAACTTGTAAAAGTTGCAAAAGAATGTAACAGACGCGTAGTAGTATGTCATGTACTTCGTTACACACCGATTTACCAAAAAGTAAAAGAAATGTTGGATAGCGGAGCAATCGGAGAAATCGTTTCCATCATGGCTTCTGAAAACGTAGGCTGGTGGCATATGGCTCACAGCTTTGTACGTGGAAACTGGAGAAATTCCGATGAGTCAAGCCCGATGATTTTGCAGAAATGTTGTCATGACATGGATTTATATATGTGGTTGGCTGGTAAGACTTGCGAATCCCTTTCTTCCTACGGAGATACATATTTATTCAAAGAAGAAAAAGCTCCGGAAGGATGTGCAAAACGTTGCGTAGACTGTAAGGTGAAGGATTGCCCATTTAATGCAGTTGATATTTATATCAATAGCGAGCATCCAGGATTAAAAGGTGGAAATAAGGGATGGCCAGCAAATGTACTTGTCAATGGAGAGCCAACAGAAGAGAATGTGTTGGAAGCATTGAAGACAGGACCGTACGGCAGATGTGTATATCACTGCGATAACAATGTAGTGGATCATCAGGTTGTGAATTTAAAGATGACAGATGGAACAACGATGAGCTTCACAATGTGTGGTTTTTCAGCAGGAATTTCCAGATATGCGAAGTTCCACGGAACAAAAGGTGAATTGATTGTAAACATGGATACCAATGATTTTGAAGCAAATGAAATTGTATTAAGAAAATTTGGTCCTCATGTAGAAGAAACATATATTGATATTGCTTCTTTGTCGGATGATTTTTCCGGACACGGTGGTGGAGATATTAAGATGGTAGAAGAGTTCTTAGATGTGCTAAGTGGAGAAAAAGAAGAAAGTCCATATGTAACATCTTTGGAAGTATCTACAGAGAGTCATTATTGTGCTTTGGCAGCAGAGGAATCCAGAGTACATGGAGGACAGGTAGTAGAACTTGAGAACTACCGTCACGAGTAATGTATGTGAGTCTCTAGGACGAGGCTTCATATAAATGTAAATGCACTTTTTGAAGTGTGGTAATTCAAATTCTCAAAAAGAAAAAGAAAAGGAGAGATGTGTTATGAAAAAGAATTTGAAAAAATTAGCAGCTCTTGGTCTTTGTGTGGCTATGGGTGCAACAATGCTCGCAGGATGCGGCGGAAAAGACAGTGGAAAAAGTAAAGATGGTAAGGTAGAACTTACTATGGCTGTATGGGATTCAGATCAGCAGCCTGTAATGGAAGAAATGGCAGCAGCTTATACAAAAGCAAATCCAAATGTAACTGTAAAAACACAGCTTACAACATGGACAGAGTATTGGACAAAACTTGAAGCCGGCGCTACAAGCGGTTCTGCAGCAGACATCATTACAATGAACGTTCTTCACGTAGAAGAATATGCAGAAGCTGGTATCTTAATGGATCTTACAGAAGCAGAGAAAAAATCTGACTTAAAAGTTCATGAAAACTTCCCTGCTCCTCTTGTAGACGGATATACAGTAGACGGTAAATTATATGGTATTCCAAAAGATTTCGATACAAACGCTGTATTCTACAACAAAGAAATCTTTGACAAAGCCGGTGTAGAGTATCCAAAGGATGGTTGGACATTTGAAGAATTCAAAGCAACTGCAGAAAAAATCAAAGCAGCTAATATCCCAGGCGTATACGCTTGCCCGGTTAACCGTAACTCAGGACAGACAACATTTGACGCAACAATTTTTGCTAACGGCGGTTATATCTTAAATGAAGATAATACAGCAACAGGTTGGGATGATCCAAAAACAATCGGCGGTATCCAGCCATGGTTAGACTTCGTAACAGAAGGACTTTCTCCAACACTTGAGCAGATGACAAACACAGATCCAGACGCTATGTTCCAGGGTGGACAGGCAGCTATGTATCTCTCAGGTAACTACATGATTCCTTCATATAACAAAACATTAGAAGGAAAATACGGTATTGTTTCCAGACCGACATTTAACGGTAAAAACACAGATATCATCAATGGTTTAGCATTCTCTGTAAGCGCAAACACAAAACACCCTGAAGAAGCAACAGACTTCGCATTATGGTTAGGAAGCGAAGAAGCACAGAAGATTCAGGCTGAAGCAGGTGTTGTAATTTCTGCAAGAAATGATTGCCAGGAAATCTACCCAACAACACACACAGACTTAAACCTTCAGGTATTCCTTGATAACGTAGAAAATGCAGAATTATTACCACACTGCAAAGTGACATCTGAGCTTTCACAGGTTGAAAAGACATACATGGAAAAAGCATGGATGGGAGAAATCACATTAGAAGAAGCTTGCAAGAGCATCAAACCGGAAGCAGATGCAATCCTCGATAAGATGAACAAGTAATAAAGTAGGGATGTTTTATGAGCAAAGAAAAGAAAATGGCGAAACCTGCAAAAAGGAAAGCCAGTAAAAGAGAAAGAAAGGACTGGGTGGCAGCGTATATCTTTATCGCTCCGGTAACGATTGGATTATTTATCTTTTATGTGTTCCCGTTTATTCAGAACTTTTGGTTTAGTTTTAATGATGTAAATAAATTCAATATGACTACGTTTATAGGTATTGAAAACTATAAACAATTGTTCCAGGAGCCAGATTTACTTCTTGCGCTCAGGAATACACTTATTTACGCAGTCATTACTGTTCCGATCGGGCTTGCCCTTTCACTTTTAGTAGCTTCTTTATTGAACTCTAAAATTAAAGGAACTTCATTTTACCGTACAATTTACTTTCTGCCATCTGTAACGATGTCAGTAGCCGTAGCTCTTGTTTGGAAATTGATCTTCCATAGTGAATACGGTATTTTCAATGAGATCGTGAAATTGTTTGGCGGATCGCCGCAGAGCTGGCTTACTAAGCCGTCAACAGCGCTTGGCTGTGTTATGATCGTAGCGATCTGGGGAAGCGTTGGTTATAATATGATCATTCTTCTTGCGGGTATGCAGGGAATCTCCAAATCATATTATGAAGCGGCGGCAATTGACGGCGCCGGTCCTGTACAGAGATTTTTCAAAATTACAGTACCGTTACTTACACCGACAATCTTCTTCGTAACAATTACAGGATTGATTGGTGCGTTCCAGGTATTCGATAGTATTTACATGATGATCGACCCAACGACGAACCCTGCGTTTAACCAGGTGAAGACAATGAACGTACTCTTCTATCAGAACGCGTTCATGTATGGTTACAAAGGTTACGCAGCGGCAATCTCCATCTTTATGTTTGTAATTATCATGATCATTACAGCCGTTCAGTTATGGGGACAGAAAAAATGGGTGAATTACGACTAAAGGAAGGAGGAAATACGATGACTACTGCAGCAAAAAGAAATCATTTATTGATGCATATACTTTTGATAGCCGGTATTGCGATTACTGTATTCCCATTCCTTTGGATGGTATTTACATCATTTAAGACATTGCCGGAATCTATGCAGATTCCACCGACTATCTTACCGGAAGCTTTTAATCTTGAGTCTTATAAATATGTGCTCGAAGTGCTTCCGTTTGGAACAATTTATACCAATACAATTATTGTTACAATTATAACGACATTAGTTCAGGTTGCATTCTGCACAATGGCTGCTTACGCGTTTGCAAGAATTGATTTTCCGTTCAAAAATGCAATTTTCATGGTTCTGTTATCAATCTTAATGGTACCGGGTCAGATTTTCTTGATCCCACAGTACATGATCATTCAGAAATTAGGATTGATCAATACATTACCAGGCCTCTTCTTACCAAACTTATTTAGTGCATTTGGAACGTTCTTGTTAAGACAGTTCTTCATGTCGCTGCCAAAAGAATTAGAAGAAGCAGCTTTGCTCGATGGATGCAACAGATTCCAGATTTTCGGAAAAATCATGTTACCACTCGTTCAGCCGGGTATTGTCGCACTCGTAATCTTCACAGCGAAGTTTGCATGGAATGACTTTATGTGGCCGTTGATCGTAAACTCTGATCCGGCGAAGATGACATTAGCTCCGGCATTGTCATTGTTGAAAGGTCAGTATTCAACGAACTACCCTGCGCAGATGGCAGGAGCAGTACTTGCGGTAATTCCAATGATTGTACTGTTCTTCATCTTCCAGAAACAGTTCATTGAAGGTGTAGCACAGTCAGGTATCAAAGGCTAATGACTATAAAATACTTAACACGCACATTATATAAAGTGTGTGTTAAGTATTTTTTTAAAATTATTATAATTCTCAATACTAATGTCCACCAAGCTGATTTAAGATAAAATCTATTGGGAGAAAAGAATGAAAAAAGGAGACGCAAATGGAACTATTTGACTTTATCATAATAGATAGTGGATTAAATACAAGACATCCTAGGATTGTGGATGCAAAATATAAGGGAATTCATCTATACTATGATACACAACAAGAAAAAATGCTTGAGGATTTTGATATTGAAGACAAAATAGGTCATGGTACAGCTATATTTTATACGATATGGAAAGAAAATAAAAGTGCTAAAATTTTGGTTGTGAAAATATTTGATACAGATATGGAGGTCTCAGAAAGGTTATTAATTGATAGTTTGAAATATATTTCACAGAAATACCAAGGGAAGATAATAAATTTGAGTTGCGGTATTCACTCATGCGAAATAAAAAATGAGTTGAAAGATATATGTAATTTTTTGGAAAATAATGGAAGTATTATTGTAGCTGCTTTTGCAAATGATGGATCTATTAGTTATCCAGCTGCATATAGTAGCGTGATTGGCGTAGATATTTCTTTAAATTGTCAACATATTTATGAATATGAATATGTAGAGAGTGAGATAATTAATGTTAGGGGATGCGGAATTACACATAGGTTACCTTGGCTAAATGGGGAAGAAAAACGCGTATCAGGAACTAGCTTTGCCTGTCCATATATATCTTCTTTGATTTATAAAAAAATGCGAGAAGAGTGTGGGGAAAATAATCTTCAAAATATAAAGAAATTGTTGAAAAGATTTGCTAAAAAAGTGTATGAATATGAAAAAAATATGGGAAAGAAAAGACCATTTATTATAGAAAGTGCAGTTGTATTTCCGTTTAATAAAGAGATTCATTCTATGGTTAGATTTTCTCATTTGCTTCAGTTTAAACTTAAAGGGGTTTATGATAGTAAATATATGGGAACATGTGGGAAAAGAACATCTCAAATTTTGAAAACTGATACTATAAAGAAAGATTATAAAATAAAAGATATTGATGACATAAGATGGGAAGACGATTTTGATACGCTCATCTTGGGGCACTTAGATAAACTTGAACGAGTAGTTGGAAGAAAATATCGAGAAGAATTGTTAGAATTAAGCAGAAAATATAATAAAAATGTATTTATGTTTGATAATTTTACAAATGAGGGAAAAGAAGAATATTTAAATAATGTTTATGTCCCATGTGTAAAGAAAGAAAATTTACCACATAATCGGTTTGGTAAACTATATAAAATAGGGGTTCCAACTTTGTGCATAACAGGAACAACATCAAGACAAGGGAAATTTACCTTACAATTAAAATTAAGAGAATGTTTTCAACAGAATGGATATAAAGTTGGACAACTTGGAACGGAGCCATCTTCTCAGCTGTTCGGTATAGATGAAGTGTATCCAATGGGCTATGAAAGCACGGCATATTTAGATGGAATGGATGAAATTATGATGATTAATGACATGATAAATAATATTCAGGAGAAAAATCCGGATATTATCATAGTAGGTTCACAAAGTCAAACAATAAGTTATGATTCGGGAAATTTAAGATATATGCCTATACATCAAAATAATTTATTATATGCAACGGATCCAGATGGATTTATATTGGTATGCAATTACTATGATGAAAGTGAATATTTGCAACGAAATATAGATTATTTAAAACATTTTAATACAACAAATAATATAGTTGCTATTGTAATGTATCCTTTTCAAGAAGATTTACAGTGGGCATATTTATCTAATGCTAAGAGAAAGGTTACTAGCGAAGAAGCTAGGAAACGCGCAAATGAGATTCAAAATACATTTGGAATAGAAACATACATTTTAGGAGAAGAAGATGAACAATTATTTGAAAGATGTATAACATATTATACCGATTAAAAAGAAAGAAGGAAGATAGATGTTATCTATAGAAAGAATTTATGATTATGCATCAGAACGAATGGATGAGACACTTATTTCAAAAGAAAATCAGTATTATATAAGTAGAGTTATAAATATATTGAAAAAATATGAAATTAAAACAAATGAATTATGGTTTGAGTATCATTGTAATGGCAATATAGACTTTATAATGAAAATTTGGGATTTTGAAAAATTATATCTCTTTTATAACGAACAAATAAATAAGAACAATAACAAAGAAATATTAAATAAACCTAAATTATTCACGGAACAGTATCTGAAGTGATAACTGTGCCATGAATCTAA
>OLRL01000536.1_pt1 | contig 25075 bp, 33 predicted proteins | sample 1643201 | NCBI WGS metagenome assembly OLRL01 (sample SAMEA3136649, study PRJEB25190) | human gut metagenome | biome: human gut; feature: human-associated habitat; material: faeces | place: Austria | collected 2013
CCCCTTCTGTGTCGAACAGCAATCGGTAGTTCTTATCCGCATAAGCATCCACCTCGCAGTGTCCCACACAGGTAAAACCGCCTGCACGTCTTAACCCTTCCCGGAATCCCCCGATCCCGCTGAATAAATCAAAAAATCGAATGGTTGCGGCTATCAACCTCCTTTGCTGAATAAAAAAACAGGCGGCATGGTTTTTCTCCCACACCGCCTGCTGGTTTTATAGTTCTATTTGTTTGGCATTATGCGATCTCTTCGGTTTCTTCCCCGGATTCCGGAATCTCTTCTTCCTCTGCATCCTCAGAAATTTCTGCATCCGCCTCTTCCTCTGCGGCTTCCACTGTTTCGGTTTCCGCTTCGGTAGTCTCTTCTTCATAGACATCTTCCGCAGTTTCTTTTGCTTCTTCCAGTCTATCTGTTTCTGCGTTTTCTTCCGGCTGTTCCAGTTCCTTCCATTTGGCTTCTACCTCTTCCACCGCTTTTTCGATGATGCGGATGATAAAATCTTTCTGTTTGATGCCTTCCTTTGTGACTGCCCATTTGACTCTCTGGAATAATTCCTCTGTGACCTGTACTGCTAATGTTCTTTTTTCCATGCTTTCTTCTCCTTTGTTCTCCAGTCTGTTAAAGTGTTCTTCGATCACCTGCCGGATAAAGATCTGTGTACTTGTTTCCCTTTCTTCGATCTCGGCTCGTACTTTCTCATGTAATTCCACCGGGATCTTTCCGCATATGTTCTTCATCTCTGCCATCTGCGTTTCTCCTTTCGTTTTGTTATACACAACATACTCCAAAGTTTGAAAGAAAGCTATTCACAATACCCACTAAAGAATCCATGTCAAATGCATGCAAAACCCAAGCAGATCCAACAATGCCATACTTTCTTTGTCCATAGGCCTCACCCCCTTTACTCCTGCTCCATCTGAAATAAAAAATCCAGCATCTGACCGGGAATTTCTTCCTTTTCCTGTGCTGGCATCCGTTCCACATCGCCACATTTTAACTCTTCCCGAACAGCCTCCTGAATGAGTCTTTTTAAAGTTTCCCTCTCTTCTTGTTCCAGGATCACATCCACCAGATACTGGTTCCTCTGCCCTGTCGGAATCTCCATCAAAAGCTGCCACGCTTTTTCATGTTCCGGGTTCTTAAGGTTTGGGCGGAAGGAAAAGACCGGGCGGCTCACAGCGTCCTCATCTGCCCCACAATCCGTTCATATCCGGCAGCGTTGGCATGGACGTCCGTCAAGTAAATCGGGCGACACAGGCGGTCCTGCTCGCTTACACGGTGTTTAAAAATAGCAGCACCGCCTCCCATGAAAACGGAAGGGACTGCCCGCAGGTCAAAGCCTGCCTCGGTGATCGCAGACAGGATTTTCTCAATATAAAGCCTGCCCTGCCTCTCAATCAAAGACACCACTTCCGCAGGCATGCTGCTGGGTTTTCCACGTAAGACACGCTCGATCTGCGTCTCCGTTACCGACAGTCCTGTATTTCTCCTTACCTGTTCTCTGATCTCATCCATACAACGGATGACACCCAGTTCCAGACTTCTACAGGTAGCTGCGTTAGGAACAGCATTATCAAGCCGCATCAAGTCCACCGTCCAGCCTCCGATATCCACAAGAAGCACAGAAGGCTCATCTTTTAAATACTCTGGATAAAGAGCCAGGGCTGAATATCCCTGGGGGAACAATTTCACATCCTCAATCTGGATCTCATAGCGTTCCCCTTCATATAAAAAACGGATTAGCTGTTTTTGAAATAGATATTCCTTGAATTTCTGTTTTTCCCTTCCAAACCCGGTAAGGGGAAGTCCGGCTGCAAGAACAACTTTCGCTGTCCTTTCCCCCTTTCGCTTTCGAATCTCCTGTGCCAGCGCTGCCAGCGTCAAAAGATAATAATTGTCGTTGGCGGTCTTGTCCTTTACCAATGTCTGTCTCCCAGTCCCACACACATAATATTCTCCCTGGTACTGGAGAACATTCTGCATGGTATAGGGTTCGTATTCATACCGGATGATCCCTGTGGGGAAACACACCTGCTTTGTTTTGATGGCATAATATCCATGGTCGATTCCAATGACCATCACTTACCACTCCCTTCTTTTCTGTTCTATGTAAAATTTCCGTTGAAAGAGCCCTTGCCCCCAAAGGCGCGCCCCGGCAGGCATTCTTTTCTTTCCAGCCTGTTGTTCTTCCTACTCCTGGTCTCGAAAAAATGTTTGGACAGGAAGATAATGCAGTGTTCCTTCCAAAACAAGAGCCTGTCTTTGAAAGCGAAGGATTCCCTGGCTCTGTAACTCTATCATTTCGTAATATGCTTTCTTTGTTAAAAAATAACGATGATATATTCCCGCTTCCTCAAACTTCTCTGTCTGCTTCAACACTAAAAACTCCACCATATACCGGGTGTCCGGTGCAAACCGTTTCTCACATAGCATGGCATCTCCCTGTACTGCCTTCACACCCTCCGACTCCCTGGCTACTGCCAATAATTCATGGATACTGATACTCACCTTTGCTATCACCTCCCTTCCAAAAGAAAAGACAGACACCTAAATGATGCCTGTCTCTTCTGGGATTTCCATTCCCTTTTCTTTATAGATCTTTTTGACTAATTCTTTTAGTTCCTTCCGGATCTTTCTGTCTGGTACATTGTTACAAAATTCCTGTGACCATCTATCCTGCAAATATAAATCAATTTCGGTTATATCACAAGAAACAATACTGCAGGTTTCATCATATAACTGTTCCAGTCTTTGAAAATGTTCTCGGAATTGTTCTCCATAATGATGCCAAATATCCAGGTTCAATCTTGTCAGACCAAGGAAATCGGTAACATACGTCAGCCTGTCCAAATCTGAAAATGTCATTTTTTCTTTTCCCAGCAGGATTTCCCTGTCACGCTTTCCACATAAAAACAGGAAAGCAAACCGTTCTATATCGCTCTGATGCATAATCATTCCCCTTTGCACAAATAATTCCTTATTACGAAACATTATAAAAAGTGAAATCAGTAAAATCAATATAAAGTTTCTTTATTACGAAACATTGAGAAATGAGAGGATTCTATCATGCAGAAGATCAGACCAGACATGGATATCGGCAAAAATATCCAAGCCATCCGTTATCAAAATAAACTTACGCAAGACCAGGTCATTGCAAAATTAAACCTGATGGGTATCTCCATGTCCAAAAGTACCTATGCCAAGCTGGAAACCAACCGTATGAACATCAAGGTATCGGAACTTGTTGCCCTTGCAAAAATCTTCCATACCGATATCAACACATTCTTTTCCGGGCTTCTCTAAACCGGAAAAGAAACATTTCCTATAATTCTTCTCCCCTCTTCTTTTCCCACTCTCCTTTATCTTTGTTCCCTCCACTCTCTCTTACATTGGGATTGCTTTTGAAATAATTCCTCATATCGAAGAAGTATATCCATACTGTCTTGTGTAAAATCAAAGGACTGAAGCATAGGGTATCGCGGCAATGCACTTGGGACATATTCTAATTGTTCCAACTGCTTAGATGTGTATTTTTTCTTTCTGGCTTCACTATATGGCAAAAGACCGTATTCCGTCTTATACGCTGGAATACGGTCTTTCTTCATTTCCTGTAATGCTTCAATCATATTTTTATGATGGTGTCGGGATTTATAGGTATCTATCTGCCCTCTGGTCATGCCGACAGCCGATGCAAAATCCGATATCCTTTTATAGAATTTCCCTTGAATCTTACATCTTGGAATAAAAGCAAATACCTCAGTCTTGGGCCACCCACATTCATCCCGTAATTGCTTCACTAAACGGAAACATTCTATAAACGAATATTCTGGTTTATAGCGCTGTTGTCCATATACTAACAGCTTGGAGATATTATATTCCCTGCATAAAAAAGCAGCATTCTGATATACTTTCCCTTCATACTCAATTTCATATCTTTTCCCATTATTCCTGATCGGCAAATAAATAGCTTCCTCCAATGTTTTCCCATATTTCAAGCGTTCAAAAACATTGCAGGGCTGCACTTGATACTCCGCACACAATTCTACCAATATATTATAGGATTTTCCTTCAAAACATATCGGTTCTTTCTGCAATAGTTCAAGAACAATTTCTTCTAATGTCCTGTTTCTTGTATGGATTCTGGCTGAAATGGAAGTCTCTCTAATTCCAAATGCTGTTGCCACCTCATATCTGCTCTGATATTTTTTGCCCCATAGCATAATTTTCTTCTCTTGTGCCTCTTTGCAACGATCTACCGCTTCTTCTACTGTTTTGCACCTTTGTATGTAATGTGCTAATGAATTCCAAGGTAATCCATATTCTTCAGCCAACGCTTTAGGCGAACGATATAACTTTCCATTGTATTCAAAAAGTCGCCCTCTTCCTCGCACATCATTGACACACATTTGCATTGCATCTTCTAGCGACCAGCCTCGGCGCCGGAAGGAATATATTCTTTGACGGTCAATTCCATATTCCTCTGCCATTTCTTTTATCGTTTCATATGTTTTCCCATCATAGCAATACGCCATAGTCATCACCTCTTCTCTTTACCACACCAGTATACCCACTTATCGTAAAAAAGCTATTCGGACATACCACTAAAATATTACCTTTATACCTGTCTATTATAGACAATAAAAAACCTGCTACAAGGATGTCTTTCCTCATACCAGATATCAATACTTTTTTCCTACTGCATACACATTTTTTCTCATTACTTGTGTATCATGTACCTATATTGTCATATAATCCTACTGTGTACACGCTATGTACAGTAAGCACATGGGGTTCAGTTTACATCTGCCAAAATAATGGCAGGCTTTGTTGCAAGAGCTCTTGCAATCGCCACACGTTGTTGTTGACCGCCAGAAAGATTGTTGGGCATATTTTTTAGTTTACGTTCCAATCCAAGATTATAAATAATCTGTCTGACAAATTCTTTATCTACCTTGCTGCCGTCAATCTCAATCGGATAGACAATGTTTTCATACACGTTCAAAATCGGAAGCAGGTTGTAATTTTGGAAGACAAACCCAACATTTCTCCGTCTGAAAATCGTTAGTTCTTCCTCTTTCATCTTCATCAGCTCTTTTTCTCTGACAACGACGCTCCCCGACGTCGGACGGTCTAACCCACCTAACATATTGAGCAATGTGGATTTTCCGCTTCCGGACGTACCGACGATTGCAACAAATTCGCCTTCTTCTACGGAAATCGATACACCGTCCAAAGCGTGAACCTCATTTTCTCCACTACCATATATTTTCTTCAAATTCTTTGTTTCAAGTATAGCCATAGTAAAACCTCCTGTCATATATTTCTTTTATAGTTTCATTATAGCAATCAGTTCTTACAATCTTCTTACAGTCTGCCGTATTTTCCCGGAAGTTGTTCACCTTACAAAAATAGACGCTCAATATTGAACGCCTATAATATAAAAGAATACCTTCTACTCCAAATCCTAAAAATAGAATAGTTCTTCAAACTTTTTGTCTAATGCAACGCACAAGATCAACGCTAACTTTGCTGTCGGGTTAAATTGCCCTGTTTCAATCGAGCTAATAGTATTTCTTGAAACACCTACAAGTTCAGCCAATTGGCTTTGTGACAGATGTTTCTCTGCACGAACTTCTTTCAAATTATTCTTTAATTCTAATTTATCTTTTTCTCGCATAATTCCCTCAAATTCATATTTTCAACTGTTTTACACCATAAAAACATTAATGATATATGCCACGATATTTAAAATGGAACACATAGCAAATACTATCGTCCATATGAAATCTTTTTTCTCTCTTGTGTGCAAATATTTTGCATAGGAATTTGTAGCATAAAAAATTCCTAAAAGTCCAAACGTGTTGCTCACTGTTTTCCCTTGATAGCTGTCAATAAGCATCAACGCAATCCCTACCCAAGTAAAAATTTGGACTCCTAATCTATTCGCACGATTGATACACTCCATTTCTCCCTCATCAACCGGGTTCTTTTCATATTCCTGCTTGCTTCTCATCAAAATATCTTCTTTATTCATCTTCTCCATACAACACACCTCCATGCACTCTTCAATCCTATTATCGCCAAGTTTACTGTGCAAATTACATTTTCTCTCCTTCATGCAAAAGAGGCAGTATACCTTTCTTTTATGGAAACATATCCTGCCTGATTTCTTTTTTATTCTGTTTTAATTTTTATGTTATCAAACATGATAATAGAAAAACTCCCCAGATAAACTGGGGAGCCTCCAGAAGCTATACCTTACGGTCCTACGGCTTCGTTTAAACATTTATAAAGTATCCACTGTATCTTGATTACTCAAGCGAGGAACTTAATCATAGTATCTCTGTTCTTTTTTATTATATGCAACTGCCTTCTCTTTGTCAACAAATTTTTAGCGGTCACATTTTTATAGGTTGTATGCTCTTTTGAATTTTCCCTTTACAAGATTAAAGTCTTCTGGCGTCAAAGTACCAATACACCCACGGTTTACATCCAGCCTTGCCTTACTAACTGCACGTATTTCTTCACATTGAATCATACTGTCTTTATCTAAAAAATCATAAGTATGCATTGTAGCTGGTATTATTCTCCCCGGAATCACTTGCTTTTCTTCATCTTCTGTATCAGAATATAGCAAAAACCATGAATCCTGTATTGGCAGACATCTTGCATTTACTTTTCCTTTTGCATCAGTAATACAAACAACTACCACTTTTTCAGAATTATTAATTTTATTATTGGACATAACCAGTACTGGACGCATTTTATTTTTTTCCGTTCCTACATTATACCCTAAATCACAAAACCATATTTGTCCATGCAAGACCTGTCTATGTTTATTCGTATTAAATTTCGATACTCGATTGTAATTTACTTTATCTTTTGTCCAACTGGCAATATTATAATACTCCTGCGCTTCCTGATTCATTCGCATCACCTACTCATATATGATAAGATTCATTATAATTCGCCCGCTGTGTATCTTCAACTACTTTTTAGGCTTTCAACAAGATTTATCTAAACCATAGACTTTGTGTTTCACATTTCCACAGATAATATCACAAAAAATAGACGCTCATTATCGAGCGTCTAAAATGTAAAAGAATACCTTTTGTTATTTAATTCGCTACAATCAGAACCACCATAAGTCCGCACACTAAAACTGTCCCTATGATTGCCAATGCATGTAACACCTTATATGCCTTTTTCTTAAACATTGTAAAAAATAAAGCAGCAATGCACACACCCACAATTCCTCCGATTGTATTGTTGATTACATCGGTAATGTCTGTCGCGCCAATCCCGAATACATATTGCAAAGCTTCATAAATCAAACTGATTCCTGCTGACGGAAGCGCTTTTTTTACGAAAGACCATTCCGGTTTTAACATTGCCACATAGACGCCAACCGGAATAAAAGCAATGGCATTATTTAAGATTTCCGAAAAGTCAGTTCTTCCATTCACGATCACAGACTGACCATAAGGAATCAGATTGATATTTCTGATCGATGGAAGCATCTCTGTTGTAACTTGCATTTTAAATAAAATGATCCATGTTAAAATGATAAGATAAATCACCAATAATCCAGTTGTAATTTTTTGTTCCTTTTTCATACTCGTCATCCTCCCTAACTCTTTTGAAAGAATAACATATCTTTTTTAATAAAATCAGAACAAAATCTTTAAGATTTTCTTATTCTTCAATTCGGATAGTAATTTTCGTAACATACTCTGACTCATCTTTCACTGTAAATTCATTGATTCCGATTTCAAATGCATAGCCCACCAACTGCAATCCTTCCTGCTCTGCAAATTGAAACATCTTCTGATATAAAGGCATCGGATTATAAAAGTTGCCAACCATATACCCACAGAGATAACGTCCTGCCGGAAGCTTGTCGAACTGGAAACCTCGCTTTTTCTTCCGTACCGGCGTATAGATTCCGTCATACTCTGAAAGGTCATGATTTCGTACTTTATCGAGAGAAATATAACTGCCGCATCCCACCTTATATTGTTCCAACTCCCATACTTGATTCAGATGCGGCATCAATATTTCCATATGATACTGGCTGATCTTTAACGGCGTCATCAATACATATTCTTCCTCTCGCTCTACAACCTTTACCTCAAGATCCTTCATCTGTTCACACTCGAGCAATTGCTTTTTCTTTTGTTCCAACACATATTTTACATTTTTCAGACGCCGTATTTCTGCATCAATTTCTTCTGATTTTTCCTCTGCGATTTTTAAAAATGCTTTTGAATCCGGGTTCTCCATATACGATTTTATTTCTTCAATACTCATATGAAGCTCTTTTAACATTCTGATATTTTCCAATTCCATACTTTGCATATAGTCATAGTAGCGATATCCATTTTCCCCTTTATACATTGGTGAAAAAAGCCCGATTTCATCATAATAGTGTAATGTCCGTTTATTCAAATGATGCATTTTTGCAAACTGTGCTGTTGTAAATCTTAATCTTCCCTGTTCCATAAAATTTCCTCTTGACTTTACAGTTACTGAATACTTTACAATCATATTATCACAAACAATAACAAAGGAGAATACAAAATGAAGAAAAAAATTACATACAGAGAATTTCAAAAACAAGATACACCATACGTTGCAGATATTATCAAAGAAGCATGGAACTACGACCGCCTTACCACACCCAAAACCGCTAAAAAGCTTTCTATGCTTTACCTCTATAGCTGTCTTTCTAACCAGACTTATACACAGGTTGCTCTTGAGAATGATATTCCAATCGGCATCATCATGGGAAAAAACGCTGCTTCCCATAAATGTCCGTTCCATTATCGTTTGAAACAGATTGGCGCTTTAATCTCTATTTATCTATCAAAAGAAGGACGAAAAGTTATGAAAACCTTCGAAAGTGTCAATCATATCGACAAAGATTTAATTAAAGAAACCGGCTGCACTTATGAAGGTGAAGTTTCCTTTTTTGCAGTATCTTCTCGCGCCCGTGGAAAAGGAATCGGAAAAGAATTATTCCGTTCTCTTTTAGATTATATGAAGTCTCAAAAGCTCAAAAACTTTTACTTATTTACAGACACAAGCTGTAACTATGGATTTTACGAACACCAAGGCATGATTCGACGTGGTCAAAAAGAGACCACATTCCATATTAACGGAGAACAGGCAAAGATGTCCTTCTTCCTATATGATTCACAGATTGCATAATCCGACAGAATCATTTTACTTTCTCCCTCATTTCCGATATACTGTAAGCAACAGATCATATCCCATCTTTGACAGTTATAAGGTGAAAAAATGGCTACAACCCCAGTAAATATGGGCACTGTAGCCGTTTTTCTTTTTGCAGCGATATGTACTATATTATTTCGGTTTTGATTTTATTTGCTTTGTATCTTTGATAAGAGTTCGCATATCTGTTTTGGTAATGAATTCATAATCCGTTCTAAAATCAAATGTTTTATGTAATGCATCGGTTAATTCGGTTCTTGTATAAGAGGGGATATATCCACTCGCTGTGCTTAGCAGTGTCATTTGCATTGAGCGTAATGTTTCCAATATCTGATCAGCTGTATAAATATTTCCAAGTTCCTTTTCCAGTAAACGATAGAGCAGAAGGCTGATATAGCAGGTCATGAAATGGGCTTTTATCCGGTCTTCTCTTCTGACATATATAGGTCTTGCTTCGAATTCTGTTTTCATGATCCGAAAGTTTTCTTCGATTTCCCAACGCTGCCTATTGATCCTTATGATCTCTGAAATATCGCCTTCCAGATTTGTGATAACTGCATAAAAACCATCATACAATTCTTCTTTTTGGATTTGTTCTTCATCAAGATCATAAACTTGTTTTTCAGCAATCTCACCATCAGTAGTAACGGAAGTCTTTTTTACGAAGCGCATAGGATCGTTTTGGTTTTTCCTTTTTCTTTTGCGTCCAGGTGCTGTGATTATCCTTTTAGCCCGTTCAATTTGTCGGGCACGGATTTTTCTTTGGTAGGCTTTGTACTTAGGGGAATAGGTGACAACTAAAGTCTCATCCATGTCACCTGTAATAGCAGGCACTTCCTTGTAGTAGATTGAGTTATAAACCTCTTCATCCGATTCGTCTAGTTTACGGATATCTATAAATTGATCGGATCCAATTCTGCGGAACTGAGTCGGGTTCAGAGCAATCTCACGATCTTCCTTTTTCATTTTTTTCAGAGAATGCGTGATGATATAAGCCCGATTTCCTAAAGAATTGAATCTTCGGTTACTTGAACTGCCAAGTCCGGAATCAGAACAGTATATGAATTCACTGCAGTTAAAATCCTGAAGAATTTTGGATTCTAAAGGCTTCAGAGTTGTCTGTTCATTCTGGTTTCCAGGGAAAATATCAAAGGCAAGGGGAAGACCATCTGCGTCCATAAATAATCCCATCGTTACGATTGGATTAGGACGGTTTTCTTTGCTTTTTCCGTAACGCCGGAAATCATCTTCCTCTTCAATTTCAAAGTAATAATTCGTACAGTCATAATAAAGGACTCTATTATTTCGTGGATGGATGAAGTTTGAGTTTTTATATAGCTCACTTTGTATGAAATCAGACTCCCCTGCAATCACAGAAAGAGAACGATAAACATCCTGGAGACTGTATTTAGGCGGTTCCAACAAAGACTGGCAGTACTCGTAGCTAGCTAGTTTGCTGGCAGGGGAAAGAATCCTCGCATAGACGAGATCTGTAAGTATTGCATTCAGATCATATTTAAATTTATGCCTGCTTTTAATGGTTCGGCAGACTTTATCTAAACGGAGCTGTGAGCATAGTTTCTGAAGGAATAGATAACCTACATTGAAAGAACGGCGCTCATTCATAGGGATAGCTGCAGCTTTGGAAAACTCTACAGAAATTTTTCCGGTATGCTGCTTATAAAGTTCGGTTTCCTTAGCAGCCTGTTCTTTTGCCCATGTCATCAGTTTGTCTTCATTTCCATCGAACTGTTCCAAAAGAGCATTGTACTTCCCGAGTTTTTTGTAAATACATGAAGAGGCTTTTCCGTTTTCTTTGCGGAAGGAACGATAAATATATACATCTTTATTATTTTTACTGCCTGTGATTGCTATGTACATGATAAAAAATCCTTTTTTCTTTTAGTATACCACACTATTACAGACAAGTACATATAAAAACATAAAATTTGACATAAAAAATGCAGGTTTTATAAGACCTGCAAGGTGATTTTCAATGATTCAACTGTCAAACTCCCGATTGCATAATCCGACAGAATCATTTTACTTCCTCCCTCATTTCCGATATACTGTAAGCAACAGATCATATCAATCAAGGAGGGTACTTATGGAATTATTATTTCACGATCAGGAAGAATGTCATCGAATTGAAGTGTATAACGAATATTTGAAAAAGATTCCGGAGCTTTTAAAACAGTTGGAAACGGTAGAAACCATGTATCAAAAAGCTCTATTAGAACAAGAAATGATGAAAGAAAAAGATCCAACCAATCATAGTGTGCAACTCTACAACGAACGGTTGAACGCAATTTGCAGACAATGTGAGGAACGCTCTTTGGATATCCGTCAGCAATGCCGCCTCATAATCGAACTGAAAACACAGATTGAAAATGAAAGCAGCGTGCTGAAACATATCTGTGGAGTTACTTCACATAAGTAATCGGAATCTTTTCTTCAAAGTTTTCTGTAAAATGCAGCTTTCCATCCTTTGTCACAAAAATGGCTTGTGTATTCGGATAATTATTGGCGAGATCCATCCCTGTCTCTAAACCAAGGGCAAAGCATGATGTACTAAGTGCATCTGCATCCATGGATTTTTCTGAAATGATTGTAACGGATACCAAGTCATTTTCATAAGGATACCCATTCTCTGGATTTAAAATGTGATGATAAAACGTCCCATCTTTTTCAAAACACCGTTCATAAATGCCAGAAGACACCACCGAATCTCCCGAAACTTCAATCGTACCTACGGTTTCATTTCGATCTGCAAATGGTTTTTGAATTCCGATATGGAAAGGTCTCCCCTGCTCTTTCTCTCCGACACAAAGAACATTTCCGCCTAAATCAATAATCGCTCGATTAACTCCATGTTCTACGAGATATTTTTTTATTTCATCCGCAATATATCCCTTTGCAATTCCTCCCAACTCTAATGCCATTCCTTCTTCTGCAAAGCGAATCTTGTTCCCAATCAATTCTACTTTTTCATATCCTACATGGTGCGACGCTTCTTCTAACGCTTCTTTTTCTGGCACTACTTTTTCTTCGGATGTAAAATCCCATAGCGAAGAAAGGGGTTGTATCGTAATATCAAACGCCCCATGTGTTAAATTGCTATAAAAAAGTCCTGTTTTGATTACTTCTGCACAGGCATCTGACAATACATAGTACCCATCTTCCTGCGGAAGAGTCCCTGCATTCAAACGATATAATTCGCTTTCCGAATCTGTACGGCTAAATATCTTCTCATACTTATCGCAAAGCTCCATCGCCCCTTCCAATATCTGCGGATCTTTTGAATCATATATGGTAATCTTCACAATTGTATTCAGTTTAAAGTCAGTCGCTGACATCGGCTCCGCTTCTTTTTTCTGCCACATATAGAGAACCAAAAATCCGCAAAATATTACCGCTGTAATACAAGCCAAGCAAATATTTCGTTTCTTTTGCAAAGTTCCATCCCCCTTTTTGCCTATCCCTCGTTTACATCCGCTTCCGCAAACTGTGCTTCCAACACTTTTGATTCAATCTCTTTCAAATCGTCTACATCCGGTTCAATCTCCGGCAATAATTCAAAGTAGAAATCTGAATATTTTTCCGAAAGTGCTGCAATACAGCGCGTCTGATAGTTTTTAAAACTACGAACAGAAAGTTCGTCTTTGTTCAACGTAATATAAGCGCTGACCCAAAGTTTTCTTCCCGTACGCAAAATATCATAGTAAATCTCTGTACATTTACTTTCTTTGATGATCGGTTCTACAATTGCCTTAATCTCCTCTACTGTCTCTTCTTCCGGAGATATCAAAAGTAGATCTCGGATTCCTGAAAAGACAGTCCGTATCGGCTCCGGAAGCATAATCATAGAAAGTACAATCGTCAATATAGAGTCCAAATATGGTGAAATCTTATCCATCCAATCAAATCGCACCAACATTGGAAGGAAAAACGCAACGGTCATTCCAAGTGACAGCATACTGTCTATTTTCCACCCCTGCATCTCTACTGCAATCAAAGGAGAATTCATATTCTTATTTTTTCGTACTAAATACAACGTCACCGCAATTCCTAATACCGCTGCAAATAATTCAAACCAGGCTACCATTCCAAAATCAATGGAATGTCCTCCTGTAATCAATGTTCGAATACTGTTAAAAATCAGCCCCACCGTTACAGACAACATAATAATACCTTTTACAACGATAAATACCGTCTCCATCTGCATGTGTCCAAATGGATATTTCTCGTTACTTGGCTGATACAAAAGCGGAATCAAAAAGACAGACGGAAGCAGCATTAAAAATTCTACCCCATCATAAACACCGTCTAAAAGTACCGCTTGAGAACCTGTTACCATCGCCATTACAAGCTCCACCACTACGAATAACAAATTCGCATAAAGTGATACACTCATGGCTCTTTTTTCTTTTTTTGAACTACGTTTTCCAATCTTCATAACTCACCTGTATATTTTCTAGTCTTCCCCAAATTTCTGTTATAGAGGATTGTAACACTATTCTCAAATTCCAACAAGATTTTGCGACAGGTTTCACAGTAATTTTATAATTATTCTATAATCCACTTCTTCGCCCAACAAAATAATCTTTCGGACATTTTTTCAAATTCTATATGTTTCCCCTGCTTCAAGTCCAAAGCAGTCTGTACAATGATCTTTTCTTCTTCCTCAACAATATCCAACAGTTCTTTTTGTTTTCCAATATACATTCCCGTCTGCCGATAACAGATTGCCTGCACAACAAAAGCGGCTGATTTATACAATCCTTTTAGTATTTCTTCATCCCTCTCATATAACATATTGTGCACGCAACCATGGTAAATATTGCAAGCGCCGATTTTAATTGCACGCATCACGTCTTCAGCAGCTATCGTTGATAACACATCATCTAAACTTCCTCGAATCGCTTTCGTGTCATAGCAAAATTGAAACAAATCTGATTTTTCCCACTTCATCAATTCTGCTTTCCCCGAAAGGAATCCACAAACCAATTCTTTTTGTGGAAGGCTATCCACAAGTTTTCGATACTTCAATATATCTTCTGCTGATAATTCATCCAAAATCACAACCATATCGATATCACTTGTCTCTGTTGCCTCACCACGTCCATAGCTTCCTTGCAGACCAACAAACCATACTCTATCTTGAAAAGTCTCATCTAGTAAATTTAAAGATTGTTTTATCCATTTTTCTATATCTATCATTCTATTCACCACCTAATTCAAATACTATAATTCTCTCTCTTCTATCATTTCCGGCAAAAAGATCCCTACAATCCACTTCATCTAAAAACATCAATTCTTCAACAGTCATTAAATAGGAAACATATTCATCAGACGGATAGTAAAAATACAACTGCAGTTTTCTCGGATTTTCATAATAGGAATCTAAAATTCTATGCATCACTTTACGAAGAATTTCTAACGCAAACGGATTAAAAAAATAAATTCTATCTACATCCTTTGGTATGATGAACTCTTCTGCATTTTCCATTTCTATCTGGACTCTTTTCCCTGAAACTGCTAATACTTGATTTTCCTTTGCTTTTTTATAAATACGTTCATCGTATTCTATTCCTATCGAATGACATCTTGTTTGATAGGAAAGGATATCGATATTGATCCGCCTGTGTATCATCCCTTCCCGAAGTTTTAATTTTTAGTAATTTATCCCACTTTTCCTCATTATCATCTGCTCTTACGTTAATTCTCCACTTTCGCTTTTACTTTTATTCCCACGAATCGTTCTTACAACTTTCTTTGTAAATAAATCATATCGATCAATTGTACACCCGCTTCGTAAATCGGATGAGCATAGTGATCCACAAAAAAATCTTTCACGACATGAGAACGTTGAAATCCACATTTTTCATAAAATGGAATGGTTAAAGGACTATCTCCGGTTCCCACCTGCAATAAAGAATATCTGTCTTTAAATTTTTCAACCACAAACTCAATCAAAGACTTCGCATATCCTTTCCCTTGGTATGCCGGTTCGGTTGCAATATTTTTAATCTCCAGCACTTCATTTCCTTCATCTGTCACAACACACTCCGCCTTAACACCTTGATCTTCCAGCACAAACATAGTGCCTCGCTCAAGATAACGGTCAATCATATCTTCCTGTTCATCTGCGAGAAGAAGTAATGTTATATATTGCTTTTTATCTTTTTTAATTTCTTTTATTGTCATAATTTCTCTCCTTCAAAATATTACATTTTTATTTCTCGTTCAGAATCGTTCACATTATACGCTTATAATTGTTTCATTGTCAATATAGAGCACCTCCGAAATCCCAGCTTATAGTTTCTTTCTATATATTCCTCTTACTCTTGTAGATTATCAATTGGACATGTCCTATTTCCTACCATATAATGTAATCGTAAAACAGTTTTCAACTTCATAACATACATCATATACCAATGAAGGAGTCCGGAATATTTCCGGACTCCTTCAGTTTTAATGTCTGTTTTTTCTTACTTGCTCTGATAATCTAGGTACCATTTTGGGATTTGCATGAATTTCAACATTTAACAACGTCTTTACCAGCCATACAAAAAACATAAGTACTAAAATCGGAATTACACATGATGTTACGATCATAACTGCAAGAGCTTCTATGAAGTTATTCAAAGAAGTTTCCATTTTCTTCAAAATACCGGAAAATCCGCCTTTTATCTTCGAAATGACACCCTTAATTCCACTCTCACTTGCTTCTGCATCATCTTCGATTTCTTTTGTCGTTTCTTTTGCTGACTCGATTGTTTCTTCCATAGATGTCTCATAGGTTGTCTCGATAAGGTCTGATATCTTCATACTGGCCGGAATAACTAATACAATTGCCAAACCGAAAAGCGCTAATCTTTTCCCAATACTTTTTAACAACTCTTCTTTCCAAAATACACTGGCAGAAAACAATACACACGCTAATGGTATCAATACAGCAAATGTTGCATAGCCGGTAATTGTCAATAGATACTTTTCCAAGTACAACGCTGAAAGAACAATCAAAAAGTATCCGCTTAGATCCATCAACTTATCCGAAATTGCACTTCCCATATCATCCGGAAGCATGGAAATTGTTACCGATGCCGCTGTAGATGCCGCCGTCAATTCCATAACGGTTGTCTTTTTTTCATCTAAGGATTCTATCGTTTTTCTATGAAATTCAGCAGATGATGCATATTTTGTCACTCCCAAAATAGAAATCAACGCAATAAGCAACGGAATTACAACTTTCGCAAGTTTTTTCATATTTACATTTTTCATTCGTAATCCTCTCTTTTCCTTTTTCATACACGTTCTATCGTGTACTATGATTTATTAACTCCACTTACTAACGCTATCACTCCCACGATAGCTAAAATCGGAATCGCTATGTATATGAAGCCGGCAATTACCAATACGATTAGTATAATCGGCAAAAACACCAATGTAAATAAAATCTTTGAAATCCCCCAAGCTGCTTTTACTGATAATTTCACTAATTTCCAAAATACCCAAATCATTAAAATAAAAAATAATATCGTCAACATCTTATCTCTCCTCTCTTACACACTATAATATTTTGAACATCATTTTCTTTCATTTTGTTTTCGAAATACTGAGATATCTCTCACACCGATTTTCTTACTAAACTCCTGATATTCATTTATCTTTTCAAGCATCCTTATTAGCCTGATTCTTTCACTCGCTTCCATAGCTTTATCCTCCTTCACATTTTATGATAATTCCTTGTTTTATAGCCATGAATTCAGTATAATAAAACCAACGAAAAAGAAACACCTGCATCGTGTGGAAATATCTATCTGTATTTCCCCACTTTTGGTGGAAAAGAGGTTGATACTATGGGACGAGTTTCCACGAAAAAGGATAAAACTATCTATCAAATTTACAGAGAAGAGTGTGGACTTACACGAGAAAAAGCAAGCGAGCTGATGAATGGCATCTCAACTTCACGAATTGAAAAAATCGAATATGAGACACAAGAGCCGACTCCTTATGACGTGGTTGAGATGGCGGATTGTTACAAAAGACCGGATCTTTGCAATTACTATTGTTCCCATCGATGTGAAATCGGTGCCAGATATGTACCGGAAGTGGAGATTTCTGAACTTTCAAATATTATTTTAGAAACGATTGCATGTCTCAATGAAATTAATCCACAAACAAACCGTCTGATCCAAATCACAAGAGACGGAAAGATTACCGATGATGAATTACATGATTTTGCTTATATCAGTTCAAAATTAGATGAAGTATCTCTTGCAGTCAACGCACTTAATCTGTGGGTTGAAAAGACAGCAAGTGAAAATAATCTGAATCTCGAACTTTTCAATGCAGAAAAAGAAAAATTAAAAGAATAGCGTCAAAATGCCACCATTTCTCGCAAAACGGTGGCATTGCTTTATAATTATAATAATATCTTTTTTCTTCTTAATCTGCCTCTTCTTCTAACGCCTCTATAAGAAAACTAACCGGTCGAAATCCATCATTGCAAGATATCATTGCTGATTTTTTATTTTTCATCCAACCATCATAGATATCTTCTGCTCCATAAGACAGTGCCATAACAAAAGGAGAGATTGTTTCCCATGCACTGTCACAAAAATCTTCCGGCTTTCTCCAACCATTCGCTATAAAAACTTGTCCCAACTCCATATAACATGCATGTTCCATTGGATTTTCATATTTTTCCATCAAATCTTTATAGTAAGCTATTTTCATTACTGTAATTTTACATTTTTTCATAGTCTCTCCATATTCTTAGGAAATCTGCTGTAACATATTTTCCGGATCTTCTGCTGCTTTTACCTTATCATTTGCCCGAACAATAATTCCCTCTTCATCAATCAAATAGGTTGTTCGCACAACTCCCATGGAAACTTTTCCGTAATTCTTTTTCTCTTTCCAAACATCATATGCTTGAATCACTTCCAATTCTTTATCCGACAAGATTGTAAACTTAAGATTCTGCTTTTCTTCAAACTTTTTGTGAGAAGCAACACTATCCTTACTAATACCAATGATTTCTACACCCTTTTCCAGAAATGCCGGATATCTTTCACTATACCCACACGCTTGTTTTGTACATCCCGGTGTATTGTCTCGCGGATAAAAATACAGAATGACCTTCTTTCCCCTGTAATCCTTAAGACTATGCATTTCTCCATTTTGATCCGGAAGAGTAAATTCCGGCGCTTTTGTTCCTACTTCTAACATTTCTTTTCCTCCTTGTTCGCTTCTTTATATTATATAATCATTTTCTATTTCACATCAATTGCTACAATTTCACTGTTACTTCCGATACGCATTGGCATTTGAAAATATCCGGCTCCTGATGATACGATGCTTTGTGTTTGTCCGTCCTTATAATATCCATAATATCCTTGCCTTCCATATGCCATTTTTGTAAAAATATTAGCAGGAAAAAATTGTCCCTTATGGGTATGCCCACACAAAATCAAATCAGATTTCATTGCCACCGCTTCTGCAATTCCCGATGGATTATGATCGATTACGATTCTTGGTTTCACTGATGCAGAATCTTTTTCAATCTCTTGCAAACTTTTTCGTTTCGGATTTGTCATCATGTCATCTCTACCTATTAGAATCAGATTATCCAATTCTACCTCTTGATCAATGAGTAGCTGAATTTTCGCATCTTTATAAAATTGCTTGATTTCCTCTGTTGATGCGTTTGGATCATGATTTCCTAAAACTGCATAAACATTTCCTTCTGGCTTCAATTTTTGAAGCACTTTTGCGATTGCTATTTTATCACAATATGCAAACGCTTCCACATCAAACATATCCCCAGCGATAAGAATCATATCCGCTTGCAAAGAATTCACTTTTTCTACAATCTTTATTAACTGCTGCAAATCCACAAAAGTACCAACATGAATGTCGCTGAGAAGCACTACTTTCTCTTCCTTTTCAAAATGGTTCAACGAAATATGATATTCTTTGATCTCCAATCTTTTAGCATGAATAAATCCATAAAATGTCAAAATAATTGAAAGCACAATCGGAACAATGTAATATGAATCTTGATTTATGTGAAAAAGAAGATCCAAAAGATCATACCCCCACAAAAATACAACAAGATACAGTAAAAAACATAGGATTACACTACAGATTTCATATAAATTTCTCGTTGTTTTGATCTCTTTTTTTGATTTTATATAGAATAGCATATATCCCATGAGAATCGCTAGCAAGGAAAAAACAATAAAACGAAAATCATGGTGAAAAACACTTTCTAAAAATCTTCCCATCCGGTTTGACACATAAAAAACCGATAACAAGGAAAATAAAGTAAATAGAGATGAAAAACCTTTACCTCGTATAAACTTTCCAAATGATTTCAAGTGCTACACTTCCTTTGTCTTATGAATTCTTGTACCACATTGTAGCACATTTTTCTTGCAGATATTGAAAGTTTAGAAAGATATAAGAATTTTTAATTATTTTCTCAATATTTTTCCATTGGCTTACTTTTCATTCGACGTATTGACTACACAGTGTTCCTTGACATCACTACATTTCTCTCAACTTTTTAGAAACTATGAAATTACAAAGAAATGCTACCGCTACAATAATAAAGTAAATGATTGTACACCATGCAGGCACTCGCATATCTAATTGCACGCGTAGCAAAATCATCATTGCTAAAAATACAGCTCCTACAATTTGTATAAAATCTAATATCTTTTTTTGAAGTGTCTGTAAATGCTTTTTATTTTTTGTTCTCTCAGATTTCCATATTTCATAATTTACTTGAATATCATTTACATCTTCATCAGATATAAGTTCGTCTATACTTACATTTAGTTCTAGTGCCAGCTTTTTCGCCATAATCAAAAATGCCATACTCCATACCTCTCTTTTATTCACATCATATAACGATAGAATCCAAAATAAAAGTGCCAATATGGATTTCCTTTGTTTCCATTTTGGTAACATCTGTTTTTTCTAACTTTTCTATATCATTACAGAACTACAAACTTGATATTTATCGTTTTTTATATGTGAATAAAATTCCAATTATCGATCCAATAAAAAGGAATGGCGCTACTCTTACAAATAAAAATTCAAAACCATGTAATATTGTACCTGCAATCGCCAGCTCAGGATCATTAAAATTCCAAGCCAAATACTCGCCTCCCATAGCTGCAAAGGCAATAAAAAACATTGTAATAATTACATCTAACAAAATAAGCAAGTATCGGATTATCCTAATTCTTGTCGAGCTTGTTTTTGCAAGTTGAAGATTGATAACTTCAAGTTTTTCAGCAATGCTCTTCATATTTTCTTCATTCAGGCATTCTTCTTGTATAGTTTCCCCAAGTAGAGTACCTACAGATGTATCCAGTTGCTCTGCTAATGCGATAATCATACTTGAATCGGGAACTGACAATCCTTTCTCCCATTTAGAAATTGTTTGCCTTACTACATTTAGCTTTATAGCCAGTTCTTCTTGTGAAAGTCCTTTTGCTTTTCGCAAATTTCTAATATTCTCGTTTAACATAACCTATGCCTCCTTTTTTTTGATACGACTATTAAATATCAAAACAACCGTTGCCACAAGCAACGCAAATTAACATCCGTCACTACTGCATTTTTCCGCCATTCATATTAAATGATATCTCTATCACTTCTTCTTACTATTCTTTCTACTTCTCTTTATTCTGCATAAGCTCCTGATAAATCCGTTCCACATTACATTCCGCCCCTTGAGAAATTGCAATATCATAAATCTTCTGCACAATTTCCTCATCCTCTTCCAGCATATCCGCCATCTCAGACACCGTACAATTCTTCTGAATCTTTCTCAAAATCTTGGAAATCAAATTTTGATATCTTTCTTCTTCTCTTCCTTCCTCTCTTCCTTCAGCTCTTCCTTCAGCTCGTAACATCTGCCCTAATCTCGTCATTTTCATCAACTCCCTTATTTCATCCATCTCAATATTCTCTAAAAACTTCTCTGCCATTGCATACACCACCGATTCTATTTTTTCTACATCTCTCTTCGGGATATCTTCCTCGGCTTTTCTTGAAAATTCTAATACTTTCTTGATTCTCTCCTTTTGACTCATGCCACCACCCATCAAGGGACAAAGTGTCAATGGAACCAAATCTTCTTTCGTCAGTCTTTCTCCTCCATCAACCTTCTCCTGAAGTTTTTGCATTAGTTCGTCTACATTAAACTTTGTCATGATGATCGGTTGAATTCGGTATGTGTTCAGCCCCTCTGTAAATTCCGTTATTGGATTGCGAATCGTACCGGAAAACAACACATACGTTGTAATATTTACCTTATATTGATAGCTCGTTACTGCTTCATATGCTCGGAATCTTTTCAACCCTTCCAGGCCTTCATTCTTACTTTGAAATTCAAAGTGACTCCAAGAACCGTCCTCCATAACCAGATTGAAGTCTTGCAAAAGTTTCTTTAGTTCCAAATGCACTGCTTCCGTCGGTGCAATAGCAACTGCCTTCTCCTTGATTCCGAAATAAGGCAAAAGCTCGTCTTTGAAACACTGCATAACCGTCTTCATCACCGCGTCTTCAACTTGACTATAACCGCCATCATTACCGATATCCGTCTCGAAAGTTTCTTCCCGTTGTTTTGTTTTTCTGTTGCATTTATCCATGTATTATCCTTTCCGTAAGACTATATGGAGAAACTATCTTTGTTTTTATGATAGCAAAAATGCCACTTTCAGACAATGGTATCCTTACTTTTCATTCTGTTTTTCTGTTCATATTTTCAAATGTGAATTTGTTCCGAAATGGAAGATTCTACATAGAAAATGAGAGTTGTTTATTGAATAAAGAAATGTGATAGTTTCCCAATATAGTAACCATCATCTGCGATGGTTCTAATATAGCTTGAGAAATACGGATTGTCAAGATATTTTGCGACATCCTATAGATAACTAAAAAGGTGGTCTTATTCCTGTAAACAGGATAAGTCCACCTTTTTCATTATCTGTACTGCCTATTTCTGCACAATATTTATAATTCTGCCCGGTACATAAATCTCTTTTACAATCGTACCTGTCAGTTTTTCAGCAATTGCTTCTTTTCCTGCTGCAATAGCATCTTCTTTGGAAATGTCTGCAGGGATTGTGATGACTGCTCTTGTTTTACCGTTGATCTGTACGGCAACTTCTTTTTCGTCATCTTTCATTTTTTCTTTATCGTATGTTGGCCAGCCTGCGTTGAATACTGTTCCTTCATGACCTAACTGCTGCCACAATTCTTCTGCCATATGTGGTGCGAACGGTGCTAAGAGAACTGCAAGTGTGCTTAAAGTTTCATGGTCAATTCCGCCTTCTTTTTTCGAAATCTCAATCAACTTATTGTTGTATTCCATGAAACCGGAGATTACTGTATTCAAGCTGAAGCTTTCAAGACGAGTTGTAATATCGTATACCATTTTGTTACGAATCTTAATCATTTCTTTTGTAGCTTCAATGTTCTTGTCTTTGCTGTCCATCACAAGATTCCATACACGATTCAGGAAACGGTATACGCCGTCAATTCCGCGGTCATCCCATTCTGCATCTAACTCCGGTGGTCCAACGAATAATTCATACATTCTTAAGGAGTCACATCCATAATCTCTTACAAGATCGTCCGGGGAAACTACGTTTCCTTTGGATTTACTCATTTTAATACCGTTTTTACCGGTAATCATACCTTGGTTAAATAATTTCTTAAATGGCTCGTCAAAATCAATGGCTCCGATATCACATAAGAATTTTGTATAAAAACGTGAGTACAATAAGTGAAGTACCGCATGTTCTACACCACCGATATACATATCTACCGGAAGCATCTCGTCTGCTTTTTCTTTGGAAACCAGTTCTTCTGAGTTATGGCTGTCTACATAACGTAAGAAATACCATGAAGACCCAGCCCACTGTGGCATTGTGTTTGTCTCTCGTTTTGCAGGTTTTCCACAAACCGGACAAGTTGTATTTACCCAACTTTCGATTCCTGCCAATGGTGATTCTCCTGTTCCGGTCGGCTCATAAGAATCTACTTCCGGAAGTGTTAATGGAAGCTGATCTTCCGGTACCGGAACTGCTCCACAATCCGGGCAATGTACGATTGGAATTGGTTCACCCCAATAACGCTGACGAGAGAATACCCAGTCACGTAATTTATAGTTTACTGTTGCACGACCGATTCCACGCTCTTCAATGATATGCGGCGCTTCTTTTTTCAGAACTGCGGATTCCATTCCGTTCCATTCTCCGGAATTGATCATAGTTCCTGAAGCTTCGGTATATGCTTCTGTCATGTTTTCAATTTCTTTTCCATCTTTTGCGATTACTTGCACGATTGGAATATTGAATTTCTTTGCAAATTCAAAGTCACGGTCATCGTGAGCCGGTACGCACATGATTGCACCTGTACCGTAATCAGCAAGTACATAATCAGATAACCAAATTGGTGTTTTGGCGCCATTTAATGGATTGATTGCATAAGAGCCTGTAAATACACCTGTTTTTTCTTTGTCCTGGAGTCTGTCTACATTTGATTTCATGGAAGCATCGTAGATATATTTTTCTACTGCTTCTCTTGTCTCATCTGTAGCAAGTTTTGCTGCAAGCGCATGTTCCGGAGCTAATACCATAAATGTTGCGCCGTAAAGCGTATCCGGTCTTGTTGTATAGACAGTAATTTTTTCATCCATTCCATCAACCGGGAATTCTACCTCTGCACCGTAAGATTTTCCAATCCACTCAGCCTGCATTTTCTTTACTTTTTCAGGCCAATCCAATTTGTCAAGATCGTTTAAGAGACGGTCTGCATATTTTGTAATGCGAAGCATCCACTGACGAAGATTTTTCTTTGTCACTTCTGTACCGCAACGTTCACATTTTCCATTTACAACCTCTTCGTTTGCAAGACCTGTCTTACAAGACGGACACCAGTTGATTGGAAATTCTTTTTCATAAGCAAGTCCTTCTTTGAACATTTTTACGAAAATCCACTGTGTCCATTTGTAGAACTCAGGATCTGTTGTGTTTACTTCCATATCCCAATCGTAAAGAGCTGCGATCTCATTGATCTGACGTTTGATGTTCTTTACGTTCTCTGCTGTAGAAATTGCCGGATGTACTCCCATTTTAATCGCATAGTTTTCTGCTGGAAGACCGAATGCATCCCAGCCCATTGGGTGTACGATATAGTATTTCTGTAATAATTTGTAACGGCTCCACACGTCGGAAATAACGTATCCTCTCCAATGTCCTACATGAAGTCCGTTTCCTGATGGATATGGGAACATATCAAGACAGTAGTATTTCTCTCTTTTGCCGTTTTCATCTTCTTTCACATTTACCGGGTTTTTTTCCCAGTTTTCACGCCACTTCTTCTCGATGGCTTTGTGATTATATGGTGTTGCCATATGAATTCTCCTTTCATTATAAAAAAGCCTTCTCATCTCAAAAGAGACGAAAAGGCTATAGTTTCCGTGGTACCACTCTCATTCACTTCACATCTTGTGAAATGCACTCATTGCTTCTGTAACGGGAAGTCCCGCTTTTGCCTATGTTACTTATGGTTCAGCAAAAGAACTCCGAGGCGAGTTGGGAGATTACGCTGCTACCTCACACCATCCGGCAGCTCTCTGATAACGATAGGCTCTTAATACTCCTCATCTATGTCGTTGATTATATTGTATTAATGAAAATTAATCACTAAATATTCTATCATATTCAAGCAATTTGTCAAGAAGTGAAATTCCTTGAGTTTCCGCAAAATGTAATTTAAACATAAATGACTTCTCCTAAAGCACCAA
>OLRL01000538.1_pt1 | contig 24823 bp, 26 predicted proteins | sample 1643201 | NCBI WGS metagenome assembly OLRL01 (sample SAMEA3136649, study PRJEB25190) | human gut metagenome | biome: human gut; feature: human-associated habitat; material: faeces | place: Austria | collected 2013
TATTGCAGAACTGCTCTTTTTGTCAACTCTGAATCTGATACTTTCCTAATGAATTATATCACAAAAAGAGAGCGCAGTCAGCGGCTCTCTTCTATGACCCTCATCACTCTCTGATTCATAAACACAACCATAAATCCATAAATGCTTGCGATAAACAGGATAAAGGTTCCCGGCTGGATTTCAAGCAATATAAGGATAATAACCATCATGGCTGTATTTCCAAGAGTAATCACAGGTCTTGTAAATTCCAGGATTGCAGCTCCCCTGAAAATATCCTTTACCTTCATTTCATATCGGGAAGCCAGAAGGTAAAGATCCGGCGTCATGATAACTACGCCAAGAAACAAAAGGAAAAATAAAATTGTCAGCGGCAGGACCGGCACCTGAAGAGAAAAGAACTCCACATTTGTCCAGAACATCCAGATAAGGAACAGCTGGATTCCTGCAATTCCCATTTTTCTGCCCCAGGAATCTGTATATCCTGCCTTGTAGTCCTTCCATGCAGTTGTATCAGTTTTGTGTAAAACTCTGTTCATGGCAAAAAACACTGCACTTAAAGCCGGTCCTGCAAACACTGCGCATATCAGGAAAAGAGGGAGGTAAGTGCGCACCTGGCTGATTCCCACAAAAAGGAAAAACAGCAGAACAGGAATGTTTGACACCAGAAAGAAGAAATTTATTTTTAAAAAATATAATATCCTCTCACATGCGCCGAGTATTTTTTCAATCTGAAAAATTTCGCTGAACACAACACTTCCTCCTTCATTATCCTCTTTTTCTTTTGATACTGACTTTTATTGCTCCTTACTCTCCGATCTGAAACAGAACAGTCTTGATCTCGTAAGGATGCAGCTCAAGCTTCACTTCATCATTTCTGAATTCTTCCACAGGTCTTTCCATAAGATCACTTTCCGCCCATTTCTCATATGCGAAGGATGGGGAAACGCAGACTTTCTGTTTTGCTCCTGCAAAATCATGGAAACGTACAACCAGATATTTTCCATCCTCAGATTTCTTAACCGCATCTACTTCTACCTGAGTATTATCCAGTTTAAAGAAGCTTTCAGCGCTTCTGTCCTCACCTTTTACCACATCGGCAGGATTGTTCAGTCTGTAGGCAGTCTCCACAACCTGTCCTTCCACAAAGTCTCCCTTATGAGGAAGCAGAGAATATGTAAACTCATGTCTTCCCACATCCTGGATATGGTCTGGCTGCAGGCCGGATCTCAGAAGGGAAATTCTCATAATGTTATCTTTTACATCATAGCCGTATTTACAGTCATTGAGAAGAGCAACTCCATAGTCTCTCTCTGAAAGATCTGCGAAACGGTGTCCTACAGATTCAAATCTTGCCTGATCCCAGCTTGTGTTCCAGTGGTTCGGACGGCGTACATTTCCGTACTGAATATCATAGGTTGCAAAAGTGCTTCTGATATCCACACAGAAGGCTGCTTTCAGAAGCTGCTGTCTTTCGTGGAAATCAACATCTGTCTTAAAGTCAATTCTTCTGTCTGTGCTGTACAGGATCATATCCTGTCCAATCACAGTATTCATATATTTCCATTCCATATGGATCACAAGACGAAGAGGACCGCACTGTGTTACCTCAAAGCTTGTAAGATCTGTGATCTCACGCATTTTCTGCTGATAGAAAATATCAATATCCCATGCATCGTTGTCGATAGGCTTGTCCTCAAACATCTGAAGAACGTTTCCGCGCTGTCCCTGTACGAGAACTTCTCTTTCCTGCTCTTTGTCATACAGTCTTGTAATCTGACCGTAATCATTAAGGGAAATGGAATAGAACGGTGTTTCAATATTCTTTCCGTTTACAGCAAACGCTGTATTCTTTTCCTGATCTTCTCCGTCTTTAAAGAAGATCACCTTATGTCCCATTGCAGGGATATCTGTCACATGTACGTATCTGGTTCCCTCTGCCTGCTGTACAGTAAGAATATTTCCGTTTTCATCTGTACAGATACCGGATTTTTCCTCCGGAATTTCTACAATGTCATCCATGGTCCAGCCTGAAGCATTGTATACAGTAAAGCAGTTGTCCTTTGCTTCTGTCATTGCTTCTTCTGCCTCAGCTGCAACCTCTTCTCCGATCTTTCTTACTTTCTCATAATCTCTTCTGGAATCCTCATATACCTCATGGATAGAAGAGCCCGGAATAATATCATGGAACTGGTTTGTCAGGATCATCTTCCAGCCTTCTGTCAGTTTTTCCTGCTGCGCCTCGCCCAGGTTTCCTTCTCTGAGAGCCTTCATAGCTGTCAGCCACTCTGCCTTACGGTAAAGAAGCTCCATTTTTCTGTTCATTCTCTTGTTATAGCCCTGGCTGGTATAAGTTCCTCTGTGATACTCCAGATAAAGCTCTCCATCCCAGGTATGAACATACTGATCCGTATTTTTTACAGTTTCCTTGAGATTTCTGAAATACTCTCCTGCAGTTCCGGTTTTCAGGTTCGGAAGTCCCGGAATCTTGTCGATCCTTCTTCTTGCTTCAAGAAGATCACGGTTTACACCGCCGCCGCCGTCTCCATATCCATAGGAGATCAGAAGATCCTTGTTCATCTCTTTTTCACTGTAGGCATCCCACACGCCCTTGACAGTTTTTGCAGTGAGAAGTCCGTTATAGGTATAGAACCAGGAGCCAGGCTCATTCCACGGTTCAGGAGTGGTAATAAAGTGGGTAAGAACCTCTGTTCCATCCATTCCCTTCCAGTTAAAGGTGTCATGAGGCATACGGTTAAACTGATTCCAGCTGATCTTCGTTGTCATAAACATATCAATGCCTGATTTTTTCAGGATCTGAGGAAGGGCCCAGGAATATCCGAATACGTCCGGAAGCCACAGATACTCAACATCCTTTCCAAATTCTTCTTTCAGGAATCTGCTGCCGATCAGAATCTGTCGTGTGAGAGACTCTCCACTTGTAAGGTTGCAGTCCGCCTCTACCCACATACCTCCGTCAGCTTCCCAGCGTCCTTCTTTTACCCGTTTTTTGATCTCCTCATAAATTTCCGGGAAATCTTCTTTTATATAAGCGTAAAGCTGGGGCTGTGTCTGAAGGAAAATATATTCCGGGAACATTTCCATCATTCTCAGTACAGTGGAGAAAGAACGGGATGCTTTTTCATGAGTGTGTTTTAATCTCCAGAGCCATGCCATATCAATATGGGTGTGACCTACGCAGGTTACATTCACAGAAGAATGTTTGCCCATATCATCGATTCTCTGATTCAGAAGATCATCTGCCTGATGTACGCTCTCATAAAAAGCATCGCTGCCCGGATAAGCCCAGTCAATGCAGTGGCAGGCCTTATCCAGAGCAATTCTCAGATCATATTTAACAGGGTCTCCATCCTCCAGATTTTTAACAGTATCCAGAATCAGATTTCCCATGTAATAAAAATCATCTGTTTTTTCATCCAGCCATGCAAGATCTGCCTGGCTGATCTTATGCTCCTGGCTTCTGGGAACTCCGCCGCCTTCCAGTCCTGACCACAGGCGGAAAGTAAGGCTGAAGGTTTTTCCATATAATTCTTCTGGGAAGAAAACCTCTTTATGGTTTACATCCACTCCCTGATACGGTTTCTCGTTAATGTAGCACATTGCCTCAAAACCACTGTTGTTTCCGGCTCCGGTATTTCCAAAGTCAAAAATACCGACAACTCTTTTTCCCTTCCATTCCTCCGGAATATGGATTTCTTTATGCATCCACAGGTAGCGGTCTCTTCCTGACCAGCAGTCTCCTGTATGAATCTTATCCCAGCCTTCAAAATCAACAGGTACTGTAGGATTAACTACTCCCTGCTCATCTTCGCATACTGCAAATTCTTTCAGGTCCTGTGCATCTCTATATCTGTAGTTCTTAATCTCTGATATTCTTCTGTCTAACTTTCTGTCAGTCAAAAACATGTCCTTCATAGGAACCCTCCTGTTCTTCCTTATTTCTGCTTTTATTGTACTCAATCTCAGTCAGGTGTACAATTTTCCATTTTCTATGTTTAGTGTACAAATTCAAGATATTGTCCTGTTCAAGAAAATCTGTCCGCTTTCTCTGTTTTTATGCCAACAGAATGTTTATTTTTTCAGCCTGTACCCAAACACATCCAGAAACAGTTCTGAATACATGGCATTTGCCCAGGAAAACCACTCTCTCGTATACCTGCTGTCGTCCTCGCAGCAGAAGCCTTCATGCATAACCTTTTTTCCGGCAGTTGTGTCTGCCATATTCTTTAATATCTCAATTTTTCTTTCCCTGGAGGCCTCTGTAAGCCCCTCTACTGCCATGGCAATATGCCAGATATAGTCTGAGGGTGTGTGAGGACTTCCGATTCCTGAAGCCTTCTTTCCTTTAAAATAATAAGGATTGGCGCTGCTTAAAAGAAATCTTCTGGTATTCTCCTTTGTCTCCTTTTCTGCCGGATATCCCAGATAATCCATTGCCAGAAGACTGGGCACATTGGCATCATCCATAAGGTTGTACATACCAAATCCATCTGTCTCATAGGCATAGATCATTCCAAATTCTTCTGTAAGAGTTTTTCCTTCTTTTTCTACAGCCCTGTAAACCTGCTCCTTCAGTCTTCCCGCCTCTTTTTCCAGCTCCGGATCCTTCCAGTATTCTCTTTCTATTTCTTCCAGATATCCCAGAACCACTACTGCAAACATATTGGATGGAATCAGATAGCCGTAAGTACAGGCATCATCGCTTGGGCGGAAACCTGACCAGATCAGACCTGTCCCTGATTTTACCAGAGCGCCTCTTCCGTCTCTGGAAAGCGTGTCCTGAAAATAGCTGTTCTGGCGTCGGAAACGATAGGACGAATTTTCTTCGTGATACTGTTCTGTATGGAAAATCTCCAGGATTCTTTTTGCACCCTTCTGAAAGTTCTCGTCAAACTGAGTAATACAGCCGGTATTTTTCCACAAAAGATATGCGAGCTGTATCGGGTAGCAGAGAGAGTCAATCTCAAACTTTCGCTCCCATACCCATGGATCCTGATCCGGATCGTCTTTTTCCCAGCAGGAGCCGTCAGGCTTTTCATTAAACGCATTGGCATATCCGTCTATACAGATGTAAAAAAACTGCCGTCTCACCAGACCTGCGATCAGTTCTCTGATCTCCTCATTATTTTTTGCCGGAAAAATATACGGACGCAGCTGCGCTGCCGAATCTCTTAACCACATGGCCGGAATATCTCCGGTGATCACATGAGTGGTTCCGTCTTCCATTCTTCTGACTGTTGTATTCAGTGTATTATTATAACAGTTCTCAAAAATCTCCAGAAGCTCCGAAAAATCTGCGGCCTTTTCCCGGATTTCTCCCAGAAAATCCTTCAGTAAATCATTTGATCTGTTATCCTTCATATCAGAGTGTGCCTCCTCTACATCTTCTTTTATTTCTTTCCTAATTCTATCAGTCCCCCTCTTTCTTAAACAGTGTAATAACTATAGAAATCCCGTACAAATTCCATTTCCGTACCTGCCGGAATATGGTCGTCCACCATAAGAAAATGAAGTTTTTCTTCTCCTCATGATGAATCATTGTCAAATCATATTTGATGTCATTTGGTTATTTCTGTTGTCAGATGGAAGTCTTCATAAGCCCATCTTAAAATACATCCATTGTTCTGTTTCTTCTCCTCTGTCGCTTCTGCATAGATATCCATAGTGGTCTGAATATCCTTGTGCCCCATGATCCATTGGATTAGTTTCAGGTTAGTTTCTCTTTCACAAAGCCTTGTGCAAAAAATGTGTCTCAGATTGTGTGCCGAAAAGTCTCCAGATATTTTTAAAAGATTTCACAATTTACAAGAGCAACTTTATCAACCTTGTACACTGCTTTATCCTCTTTTGCCAATTTCTGAAATTTTGTCAATCCAATGCCGTAAAGTTGTGTACCTTCCTGATAACGGATAAATTTCTTGGCTATTTTCGTCAATAATTCTGTAATCAGTTGTGTGAACTTTAAATACCTTTAAATCTGTTTTGGACATTCTCCAAACTCTTCCGCTAAAACCTGCACCGTTCTCTTTCCTTTATGATTGTGGTCAACCTGGCCACATATTGTTTTCTTATTATCTCTTCGCAACACATCATATTTCATCTTATAAGCAAAGGCTTTTTCACTCGGTAAAATATATTCTCTCTGAAAGTTCGATTCCACCATTGCCACGACTGCTTCATCATCCTTCAACACTCGGATGATCACTGGAACCTTACGATATCCTAATTGCTTTGCTGCATATTTTCTTCGATGTCCAGATATAGTCGTGCTGTTTCCAATAGACTTAGTTAGAGCCGAATAGTTTTCCGGAGCTACCGGTGACTCATCCCATCCATTTGCAAATGAATGGATCACAAGTCCCATCTTACCAAGCTGCTTCATCAGGAAATCAGAATCCGTACATGCCAGATCACCGATGGTATGAATTCCATACTTCGACAAAGTCCTGTTGGTAGATCTTCCGACATAGAGAAGATCCGATACAGGCAGTTTCCAGATCAGACTCTTATAATTCTCACGATTGAATTCTGTAATCGCATCCGGCTTCTTGTAGTCACTGCCAGGCTTTGCATAAATCTTATTCCAGGAAATGCCCTCGCTGATCGTAATACCAAGTTCCTTTTTGACTCTGCCACTGATCTCATTTGCAATCTTACGGCCATCACCTTTCAAGGAACTACTGTCAGAAACGTCCAGCCATGCTTCATCACAGCCATACGGTTCAATCTTATCCGTATACTCGCCGTAGATTTCCCGAAGCATCGAAGAGAACTTCAGATACAAATCCATTCGAGGAGGCACAAAGATCACATCAGGACAAGCCTGCCTGCTGATCAAAAGCGGAATGTATGTCCGGAAAAACCTGTCTACATCACGAACAGAACGCAAAGTATTTACAGAACCTGCTTCTGCCGGTACCGGCCTCTTTCTTGACTCTGATCAGTATGAAGAATTTGAAGTCGGTGATGATGTCCCCGCAGCCTCAGACTTCGGCATCCGCGTTTCCGGCGTCAGCATGGAACCGATCTATGTGAATAAACAGATCGTATGGGTTCATCAGCAGGATCAGCTGGAAAATGGCAATATCGGAATCTTCTATCTGAACGGTAACGCTTATATTAAAAAATATCAGAAGAACAAAGATAATGTTCAACTGATATCTCTCAACAAAAAATATGCTCCTATCCAGATCAAACCTGAAATGGAGCTTCGAACCTTCGGAAAGGTCGTAAAATAAACGTAAGGCTGGTGCCGGCACTGGAAATCACATCCATGACAGCATCAGCCTTCTCTTTTTTCTCTCACTCATACCAGAACACATCTTCCACAGGCTTATGGAAATATCTGGCGATACGAAACAGCACCTCATAAGATGCTGTCTTCTGCTTTCGCTCAATTCTTCCAATCGTGTCCGTACTGGTTTACACCAGCAAAGCCAGATGATCCTGTGTCAGTCCCTCCTCAGTACGAAGCTTTTTTTAATTCGTCTGGAACTTCATCACACTACATCACCATCCCGCTATTTTTTAGTCCGTCTGCTCCTAAAATGTAGCATAAAGCAATGTACAAAAATCCCGACAGCTACAGCATATTTTCCGGTTTTGGCATGCGTCCAGTCCATCCCAGACTCCTTGCCCATATTTTATAGCTTTTCTTCTCTTCCGGATCATCACCGTTAATCGTCTCAAGGAATTCGCAAAAACCTCCGACACCACCAACATCATCCACAAGACTCATTCCATCCCAGGCAATGCAGATTGGTTTTTCCTTACGCTGAATCTCTCTCAACTTGTCCAGGAACTCTCCGTCTATTTGCTGACCAAAGGCATCTACAAACAAAACTTTCTCGGGAACGAATCCATTTTTATCATGAAGCATATCGCCTTCTTCATCCCTGGCATAAACGGTTTTGTCGTACCAGGCATTGGTGCAGGTGATTTTAATCTCCCACCTGTCGCCATAGTCATATCGATAACACAATGCAGATAATGCCGGGATTGGTTCAGGATTATATTCAATACACAACATTTCCAATTCACGGTTCAGTTCCTCCATCTCCCGGAAATATGGAGCCATGTCGATCGTCGGATTTCCTTCTTTGTCAAAATGCGTTCCTGCCTCTTCAACGATCTGGTTCATACGGGCTGTCAGCTGTCTGTATTTTTTGATAATGTCCTTACGTTTTTTCTCAACTTGTTTCAGGGCGGCCTCTTTCTCCTGTTTCCATGAATCCCAATCTCCTTGTTCAGCCGGTGTTTTTAGTACAGTCCAAAGCATCGGGCGTTCCAGCATTTCCTCACACTGACCTTCCATGTAGACATTCCACGTTCTCTGATCTGTTGTTTTCTTCTGAATAGCAGGCCAAGCCTTTCGGAATCTGTCTACTTCAATCTGTGCAGGAATGTAATGCTCTCCCACGCCTTCATAGGAGTATGGTCCACAATACTTGGATTTCAGCCAGGTCTTAAAGCTTTCACCTTCCTCATAATCATCGTCCCAATATATATCTTCATAATTCTCACTTGGAAAACGAAAATACATACCAACCTGACGGGTCCACTCTTTTACCAATCCCCCATCTGTCATTTTTTTGAATTCATCCTCATATGGAACATAGCTATGAAGGTGGCTGTTTTGCCATCCAAAAGCTTTCATGATTGCATAATGAAGACCATGCAGTGTCATATTGCCCGGAACAATAAAATCTCTGGTAATTCCATCCTTCATTCTTCCGTATCTTCTAAGAACTTTCTTATGCTCCTCTGCGAAATATCCCAGATCCAATTCCAGATGAAGCTGCATTGCCATAGGAATCCGCTTCATCTCTGCTTCGATCATGTCCCAGAATTCTTTTTTCTCTTTCATTAATCGCTCTTTTTCTGCGTTTAATTCTTCAAGAAGGCGCCGCTGCTCCTGAATATCATCCTCTTTCTTTTTTGAACGTGCTTCTGTATTGGTAACCTGATTTTTAGCTGCCTGCTGCATCCGTTCTCTATATTCCTCGCTTCGAATCGCTTCGTTGCTTCTGTCTTCCCCGCCATACTGGCCACGGGAATAGGGCATATAAGACTGAACATTCTTCTCTGATATAACAAGCTCCTCTGCTATTTCAGCTACACTTTTGCCCAGAGCAAACAACTCTGCAACCTGATTACTGGTTTTGCTGTGCCACAGTCCCTCAGTAATCAGAACTCTTCGTACTTTGATCGGATATGTCCCAAGCTCTTCTGCTGTCTTCTTTACAGAACCCGTCTCTTTATAACTATCAATAATCTGCTGATATAACTCATCCATATATCAGGACCTCCTTCATGTATCTTAGGTGGCCTACCTTTTATTTATGATATCAGTATACGTCAGATCAATTAATGTGTCAACCTTACCTTTTAGTCGTCAAACAAGAAATGCATTTTCAGGTTATATGAAGACCAGAAAATGCATATTTTACCACATTCACATTACCAGCGCTGCACCATGAATTTCACTCTCTCCTGCACGTCCTCACTAAAATCAGACAGATCCTCAAGACCAATCACCTCATCCTGAACCAACCGAACGAGATCGATCAGCATATCTGATTTGCTGACAGATAAAATAACGCCAGGCGCTTTGCGATCTTTTTTGATACGCTCTTCCAGTGCCCAGAATCGTTCAGAACCCTTCTTATCACAGGTCAGCAGCTCTACATATTCCTTGCATAAACGTTCCATATAACTTTCCTGCCAGCCAGGAAGTTTCTCACGGAACGATTTCCAATCACGTTTTGATACTTCAACCATAATCTCACCTATAACCGATCAATAATTCTCAAGCACATCCTGCAAATATGCCTTATATTCAGACTTCACATTATCCGGTCCCGTGATCTTCATTCCGGATCCAATACCAGTTACCCAACCAAAGAACTGCGGACTTACTGATACCAAAACTCTGGTTTTAAAGTGATCCTCTCCCTGCGGAATCAACCATACATCATGTCCAAAGCGATCGATGATAACACCGGCCAGTTCATTCTTGCATTCCAGTGTTACTTCTGCATCCACACCGCCGTACATTCCAAAGGTCTTCTTGGCAAATGCAGCCAGATCAAAGTTCTTAAAGGACTCTTCCCCTTTACGATCTGTCTCCAGAATCTCCGTATTCTGCATCTTATCTACACGATAATGCTTGATAATTCCAGCCGCTGCATCATAAGCTACCAGATAATAATTCTCATCATCCCAGGTCAGTGTCCACGGGCTGACAACATAGAATGCACCGTCTTTCTTCAGTTTCAGTTCTTTCTTAACAGTCCATTCTGCATAATGGAACTTAATTTCCTTATTCTCGTAAATTGCAGTATGAATGTAATCCACATTGTAATAAACAGTTTCATTCTCCGTCTTCGGACGGTTTACGATGAAAACATATTTGGAAAGCATTGCAGCATCCGTCCTGCAGCAGAGCTTCTCTAATTTTGTTATCAGTTCCCTGGATTTCTTCTCCGTGATAAACTTGGAGGACTGTACAGCATCCACCAGGAGCTTTAACTCCGGCAGTTCAAAATCTCTGGCACCAATATAATAGCCAGGATTTTTCCCCTTCTTCTGCTGAATATCCAGTCCGAATTTCTCAAGGATCTCCATCTCTGTATATATCGTTCTTCGATCCGTACGGATGCCATATTCCTGATCCAGAATCGTACACAACTCCGATGCATTTAACATATGTTCATCATCGGTACGTTCCAGCAGGATTTCCATCAGATATAACGTACGGAGCTTCTGATCAAATGAAGCCATAGCACATCACCTCATATATTCTATCGTTTTACTTATTCTCATAAATTCCAGATTTCATATCCCTGTCGTCTGGCCGAATCATAGACCGGCTGCATGTTTTTCTGCAGGATATGATAGAATTCTTCCTTTGAATTTCCCGGTCTGTACAATTCCTGTCCTGCCCAAATAGAGTGCAGATTATCCCGATAGCAGTCTTCAAACAGCTTATGAAGGCCTGCTCGCTCGTGGATCAGATTGTACATTCCGTACTGGTTTTCTGCGAACACCGCAAAGAACGGGTCCCATTTTGGAAGCTTGTTACTCTTCGACGAATTCAAAGAAGAATCCATCGGCATCAGATTCCAAAGCTCATCATTCATGACAAAAGACCATGGTATAAAATGATCAACATCATACTGCTTTGTGATAATCGGCTTACCCGTAAAGACATCGCATACTTCTCTTACTTCCAGAATGCCTTCCCAAAGTTTACGTACGTTATTCAGCTTTCGCATCTTCTCATCCATCGGAGCCAGCTTGTAGATCAGGCCCGGAACCTCCGGATTATTATTCTGCAGCCATTTTACTTTTTCGTATTGAATCCATCCCAAAATATTTACCATATTATCCTGAATCATGCGCATCCAATCCGGATTGAAATGAACTTCCTTTTTCAGTTTGCTGCTGTCTCCAAAGGTATACGGCAGTCGAATCATAGTGCTGTCGATTCTTCGGATATATTCAGTCAGTCTGCGGATACTTCCCCACGGCACTTCTTCTGAGCTTTTTGAGAAAAAACCTGCCAATGCCCGACCGGGAACCATATTGGTCAGCTGTCCCTTAGCAAGTTTCAGATCGGCATTGTGTTCTCTAATGGCATTCTTAATCTCTACTTTAGAAGCATTTGTCGGAAGGTCACTGAGTTCTGTCAGTTTAAGAACAGCACGTTCCAGACCATCTCTCACAAGGCCGTCCGCCTGGATGCCGCTAAGGTGAATATGAAATTCTCTTACGGAATACCAGGCATTGCAGATCATTTCATCAATGATTGCATCAAAGGTAGTATCCTGAATCCCCTTTGAAATAATATCCACGATTGCTTCCAGCCAGTAAAATTTATAACAGTAGGAAGGATCCTTCATCATCTGAGAAAAGCTCTCAATATCCAAGGTGTTATGGTATTCTCCATTGATATTTAACGTATATCCGATTTGCGGAGTATCAAATTGAGCCATTTCTCATCACCCCTTCCTGGTCTGACATCGTCAGTAATCCAGTAGTCTTCTATCGTAAGTTCCGGAATCTCTGCTATGAATTCCTTAAAGGAATCCTCAGTAAAATCTGTAAAATACCGGCCATTACACACACCTTCAAAATTACTGTATTTGAAGGAAGTGTAGATTACGCCGATACTTTTAAGCGCATCACTCATTTTTCGAATCACCAAAAGCAGCTCATTCTTTGGCAAATGCAAAATAGAGGAGCATGCCCATATGCCATCATAAGTGTCTATATCATCCAATTCCTGAAACAACATTTCTTGCACTTCAATGCCGGTAAGGTAAAAACACTGGCTCGTCTGCAAAGCTCAACTGAACCATCGGTCGCTGTAACCCGGCATCCTTTATCCAGGAAATATTTCGTGTCACGGCCGGAACCGCAACCGAAATCGAGGATAGCGGCTCCCTCATTCAACAAATGAAGGAATTTATCCTGAGCCAGATGCATATCAACATTCTGTGTATTCTCTATGAAACTTTCTGCATTAAGGTTGTAGTAATCAATTGTCTGGTCCATTTTCATACTTCCTTTCGCTCAGTGGTAACGATTCCCACGAAAGCCAACCAGGTCAGTCTTCTCTTATATTTTTTCTAATTTATTCTCTTCGTCAAAGTAGACCTTGTCACCTTCGTTGATATTGCGCTCATAGAGCATGGCATCTTCTGCTTTTACTGTCACCTCTTCACCTGAAGAAGTCATAAGTGTGACTACCGCCATGACAGGTGTATCTTCTGCTCGTTCTTCACATCCGAAGTCCAGGTCTTCGTCAATTCTTTTAACTGCATAAATCATAAAAAGTTATTCCTTTTTTCATATTTACGAAACCGCATTCTTCTTAGTTTCTACTGTCGCCTGCAGTCTCCGATATGTATCAGCAGGCCTTTTTGCAAAATCGTCAATTGATTTCTTCTCAACAATTTTTCCACCTTTAATTGCTAAAATATTTCCGTCACTGAATACATACTTTACATCGCCATATTCAAATCCGATATTAGCATTATTTTGATTTATCTCAGCAGAGTTAACACTTCTCTTCAACTCTGAATAGAATCGATACTTCTCTTCCGATTCAATCAAAAGTTCCGGAACGAATTCGCTATGCTGCAGCAAGAACATATTCGTATAATCGCATGGAAAACCATGCTCTTTCGGTTCAATAGTCTTATCAAGAGTTTCCCAATTTCGAACAGTAAATCGATAATATGGTTCTTCCCCATTTGCATGTGTTAAAGGTACTTCCCTGATATTCTTTCGGCGAACAATAGTTGTTCTGAAAACCTCACCATAGTAACGAATGCCTGCATCAGTACCAAACTTATTTTTAGTCTGATACAGTGCTATATTAAAGTTTTACATTAGATGCAGACTCTTTATTATCATCTCTCGCATCAATTAATATGATATCTTCGCATGACACCAATTCCAGTTCATTTAATATTGCACATATTTTTTCATATTCTTTTTCTGAGAAAAACATTATTACCTTAATTGCTCGCTCTGTTTCTGAGGCTGCTTTATAAACTTCCACTTGTTTAGCCAAGTTCTGTTTTAATTTCGAATTTGATGCCAGTTTAAACTCAACTAACGTAGAATTTTTCTTTCCGTATGAAATTTTATAATCAACAGGCCCCCGTCCATTATTAACTTCCCTATTAACGTCTAAAGCCGACCCATACCAAACCAATCGATATATCACTTGCAAATCGGCTTCGCGTTTAATTGGTTTCCCTTTAGCGTAAAATAATTTATATCCATCTTGTTCTTCAATCACATGCTTCAGATAACCGACTCTTAGCTTTGCTTCATCATGCGCATCAGGAATTCTATGATAAAACTCTGTTTTTTCATTCAATAATGAAACTAATTGAGATATTTGATCATTAAACAACATCTCTACTTCTTCTACTTTTTCTTTACTAATGGATGTAGCTTCGGCTTCATTATCTTCCTTATATTTCATGTAATAATCTATAAGTTCTGGATGTTGTTTAATCAACCTAGTAGCAGTATCATTTTTTTCTGTCTGGCTTAATTCTTTTTTCTTCTTATGCAAAACTTCTCGAAAATATGTCTCAAGTTCAAATCGTAATGCATCGTCAGAAATGGCCGGTGCAATTTCTTGCAAATTTCGAATCATATCAATTCTATTTATAAAAGTATCATCTCTTGTAAGCATTGTCTTTGGTGTCAGCAACACATAATCATCTGCATAGCATGGCAAATAATATTTCTGTGCTTTCCAAGAAGTAGTTTCCCAATTAAAGCATACTCTGCCTACTGAAAATTCTTTGCACTGTTCCGGTCTCAAATACATTTTTGCGAAATTCTGTGTATATTCTAATAGATATTGTTTTGCAAAATTAGTTGTAAAGTCGCTAATTTTATCACGACCTACTCTTGGACTTATTAGACAAAGTTTCTCCATATGGTGACCTTTTGTTATTTTTTCTTTACCAAAATTTTTAAATATTGAATTCAAACCCTCATATAAGCTGTTCGCAAAATCATTCCCCATTCCACAACCATCATTGCCAGATAGGCTAAATCCAAGCCAAGTTTGTTTTACTTCAGAAAATGAAAACCATGCCTTTTTCATTCCAGATGTAAATTTCGATGCTTTTTCAGCCTGATCTTGCAAAAATAACAGATAATCAATCATTTCTTTGTGTATCTTTTGAAAATCCGGATTTTCACTATTAAATAACAAAAATGGATCTATAAATAATGGTAGGTCATTTATTAATGATATATTTATAGCACCATATTCCTCGATAATATCTTCATCGATTTCAAAAAAATCTGAAAAATAAACTTTTATATTTCCCAATTACTATTCCTTTCCTCAAAATAAAACTCGTACTTCCTCTGGCAAATATTTCGCTAGTTCCTCTACCAACTCATGCACCTTTGTTCCAGGTGCTATCTCTGCCGGTGTCTTTCCCTTCCCATTTTCTATAATCCGTCTTGCATATCGAATTGCCAGCTTTGGATTTCCATCATTCATCAGAATTTCAAATATGTTATCCATATTCTTCTCATACTTCCCAATTCCTAGCTCTTGAAATTTTTCATTTAAAAATTTTTTATACTCCGACCGATGGTTATTTGCTGTGTAATATGCAAAATGCAGCATGAACCAAAATTCGATACACTCGTTACTCCATGCTGCATAGTATTGAACATCCGGATTCTTTTGATTTAATACTTCTGCACGCTGGACTACTCCATTGACATCACTGGCCGGAAAGCTGTCTTTATCATAAACACACCATATCTGCCCTTTTGCAATCTTATTCTTACGCACATACTCTTCCGCTTTTCCGATTACTCGCATTGTCTCAGCCTGGCAACCTTCAATTTCTATTAAAACCATATCTCGATAAATAGGATTATCTTCGATATACCGTTTAAATCCTTCAAAATACTTAGGTTCCGTTGCTTGTCCCTCACAGAAAATGTAATAACGGAATTCTTTCTTTTCCAGATATTCCTGTCGACGTTTCTTTTTCCAATTGTCTTTCTCTTTTCTGCCTCTTTTAGCCATTCACCGTCCCCCAATCTATAATCTTTCTGAGATAAGGATCTGCGCCATATTTCCCTTCCAGATACTGTTTATCGTACTTGGCATCCTTGCGTACAGATTCACCTTTCTTATTTTTAAATTCTACAAGAGAATATAATTTTGAGTTCTGACGGTTTCCTTTTGCTACAAACCAGATTTCGTCTCTTCTGAACACTTCACTATTCATGGTTGACAGATCATGTGATGTAAAAATCAACTGTGCGCCCTTTTTATTCTTTTCCATATTACTGAACGTCATAATAAGGTATTTAAGTAATACCGGATGTATCTTTGCATCTAATTCGTCAATTACAAGCGTTGTTCCTCTCAATAAACTTTTTGCAATAAATGGAAGCAAGCCAAATAATTTCTTAGTTCCACTGGATTCATCAAACAAATTCAGCTCTGCTTCAAATTCATCTACTACATGTTTTGTAAATACTTCAATACTATCATTTTCCTTTTCTTCTACACGGAAATCTACGATATCTAAATCCATCTCCTGAATCATCTGAAGCATCAGTCTTTTTACGTCCTCTGACTTCGAAACGGCCATTCGCAATTCCTGCATAGGATTTCCATAATTCAAGAAATCAATTTCCTCAGCAAACCAATCAAGTACATCCTGCACCACTTCGTTTTTGCTATAGGTGATTCCAAGATACGATAACAGCGGTAATGTATCGGATAATTCATCACTGGTTTTCAATCTTGCAAATGCACCTTTCAAAATAATTTCATTTTCATCGCGTTCAAAAAGTGCCGATTTCCGCCCTGTTTCTAATTTTATACGATCTAATCTTTCGTATTCAACCACTTCTTTTTTAACAGTTAATTCATATCGATACTCTGCTAATTCTGTTCTGAAGAACAATTCAAATTCTGTTGGTTCATTCCTTATTCCTTCGTCAAAAGCAAACGGCTCTATCACAAGCTTTTTCATTTTCATTGCAGTCTCTTCGTTATTACTTGTAGCATATAATGGTCGCAACACTTTCATAACCAGGCTATGCAACGCTTCAAGAACGTTAGATTTTCCTCCACCATTCGGTCCGTATACCGCCGATACCGGTAAATATAATTCCTCGTCTTTATCTTTTATAATTCTGTCTTCGTGCTCAGAAATGGCGGCAGCCTGCATGTCAAATGTTACCTCATCCCGTATACTTTTAAAATTTTTCACTGTAAATTGGCATAACATCTTATTTACCTCCATTTTTCAAAATTTCTTGCCTATATCCTTATTATATTCTATTTTTTGTTTTTTGCAATGATTTTATGAGATATAATCTCATATTTCATATTGTAATTTCTTTTTCTGTTATGTCTGGTGAATTGAAAAATTGGAATTAGACAGAAATTTTCTGATTTACATTATCTTATCAGTCCCCTCATCATCGAGAATTAGTGATAATGGTAGCCAACTTGGCTACCATTTCACCACATATAACAATTAAACTCGTTCTCTCTATTTTTTCTCCAGGGATTTGGCCAGGGTAGATAAAAGTGCTGCCATTTCCGGATTTGAAAGGACCTTGGCTAATAATTCCGCATCAACATCCGTTGGAAGCTCAACAGTCTTGCCGGCAGCATGGGCATGCATACTCGGATCCAGATCTTTTTTCTCGTAAAAAGCTTCTTCAAAGAGCTCTGCATTCTTCCTGCGGTCGTCATCAATAATATGAGAATACACATCCGTAACTATATTAATCTGTGAATGACCGGAGTCTCCCTGCACGGCCTTGATATCTCCGCCATTTAGCTTCAGCTTATAAGTGACACTTGTATGACGAAGGCTGTGAAACACAACCGGTGGAAGATTATGCTCTTTGATCAGATCATTCAGGGCCTTACGAATAGAAGAAGTCCCTACTGGCAGACCAAACGGAGTTGCCATCACCAAGTTATAATCCATATATTCCTCTCCCAGTGTTTCCTTGATCTTATCCTGGCCTTTCTTCCATTCTACCAGCATTTCCGCTACTGATTTTGGAAGAAATACTTTACGGATACTGCTCTCTGTCTTCGGAAGTTTCAGTACACGTACAGTTTTGTTCTTTCTGCTCTCCTCCGGAAATACCAGAATCACATCTTTTCCATGCAGTTCCTGAATCGCTGCTTTATCTACCCTTTGTACTTCCTTATCGATATAGATGAATGCAAGGCCTTCCTCAATCGCCTCATCAGAGATATCAACGCAATCCCAGGTGAGTCCGAGCATTTCTCCCATACGCATGGAACAGGAAAATGCCAAATTTAGTGCCAGCTTCAAGCGCTCATCCTCACAAACTTCCAGTGCATGCATCAGCGTTTCTGCTGTCCAGATCTCACGCTTTGCGCTCTTGTACTTTGGAACAGTTGCATAGATTGCCGGATTTTTGGGCATCAGTTCCCATTTTACTGCCTGTTGAAAACAGCTCCGAAGCAGTTTATGGATATCTCGGATCGTTGCTGGTGACACATACTCTGACTGCCGTTTTCCGGTGGCCGGATTGACCACAGCCGGAGTTCTGAGCAGTCTCTGATAATACTTTTCGATAAACCTGGTATTGATATTTTCAAGCTTATCTCCGCCAATGATCGGAACGATATAATTATTGATCATGCTCACATTTGAAGAATATGTAGACAAGGCCCAGGCCTCTTTTCCGTATAAAGTAATATACTCCTCCATCAATTCCTTTACGGTCTTACAATGAGGCGCAACCATTTGCCCCACATCTGCACGATATTCGATTTCTTTTTTACGCTTCTTCGCTTCCTGCATGGTCTTATAGGTTTCCCATTTCTGCCTGCGCTTTCCTGTTTTATCCTTATAGCTGTAAACAACACAATATCTTCCATTTCTTTCTACTAATGATGCCATGTTAAACCTCCACTTTCTCTCTGCCTTGCAGCCAACCCTCAAACTCCTGCCTTGGAATTCGAATCGTTTTGCTGCTTTGTACTGCTTCTACTTTTCCTTTTTTAATCCATTTGTGCACGGTTGCCGGATTCACTCCTGCCAGAACTGCTGCCTCATTTACTGTCAGATAAACATCATTTCCTATATTCTTGCTATGACCATCTCGCTCCAGAACCGCTCTTCTATAAGCTTCAATCCTGCGATTATCTTCACCCTTCACTGTCTCTGGCATTTCGTCCGATACGATATGATAATCATCCTGGTTGCCATACCATTCATAAAAACTCTTCTTTGTCACTCGTCTTCGACCATCAAACTCAATGGTTTTCAGAATCTCTGACTGATTCAGAAGACCATATACGGTAGATCTGGGAACACCTAATAAGCCGGCCATCTCCGGCATAGCCATGGAGCTTTCTACAATGTCACGAACTTTCTCCCGGTCCTCGGCATTTCGGTACCGTTTCTGACTTCGATACCATTTATCAAATGCTTTTTTCGGATATCTCCTCCAATAGTCCACTAAGATAAATTCCACACCGGCCTTTTTCATTTTTTCATAAACCAGGTTCTCAGATATCTGAAGCATCTCTGCAATATCCCGTGGTGAATAGGAACTTTTCTTCAGTTCCAGTCCTGGCTCTTCTCCTGTGGCCTTATGGTATTTCACCTGATTGGCATACCACTTTTCAAAGCTTTCCAACTCCACACGCATTTTGCCAAGGACCACTTCTGTTTTGAAAAAGTTCTTGTGCACCAGCCAGTATCGGTCTGTTTTCTTCAGCCCCAGAAGTCGTCCCATCTCTGGTACGGACATATATTTCTTTTCCGGAGGAGGCTGCCTTTTATATGCGCTCTGGCTTTCTATCTCTTTCACCAGTTCATGGAATTCCTCTTCCTTTGTCAATGGATTGTAATACAACTGTGACACCTCCTACATTACTAACATAACGCATCTGCAGAAAAAGCGTTAGGATGTCATCGTTTACACAAAACAAATCATCCAAAACGCTCTTTCTATTGATGCTGATCCAGCCACTCATCAAAGCTTTTCTTGGAAATACGGTACTTGCCACCGACCATCACCCAACTGAATTTCTTTTTCTTGAGCAGCTCATAAATACACTGTCTGCTTACACCCAAAATCTCCTGCAGTTCTGCTACTGAATAATATCTCTTGTCCATATCTGCCATCTCACTTTCTCTTGTTTATTCAATTTCTAAATACTAAAAACACAGAGAAAGTTTAGGCAAGGAAACAAAAAATCATAAAAATGTTATTTATCCTTCCATGTACATGTTTCGCATCTTTCTGAGAATCGTATTAAGTCTCTGGCTCAGTGCACCTTTTGTGACACCAAGAATTTCTGCCACATCCTTCTGTTTCATATCATCAAAATAAATAGATTTAATGATGAACTGTTCCTGAAGGCTAAGCTTTCCAAGCTTCTCATGCAGCATTCTACTCTCTTCTTTCAGGATCACCATTTCTTCCATACTCATCTGTGTATCATCTGCCATATCGGCAATAGACAACCCATCGCTGTTTGCACTGAAAGCGCAATCCAGAATTTCACATCTCTTGGTTTTACGTTTCCATTTCTTATCTTTCTGATCCACAGGATTCTCTTTCTTTTGTTTATTTTCCAGATCCTGAAAATCTTCCATCTGATCATCTTCTTCTGACTCCGGTGCCCACTTACGGCTACGATAAATTTCATTTCGATACTCGGCAAACATTGCCATTGCTACTTCCTTGGAAATCTCATAGAATACTCCATCAATCTTTGCATAATATTTTCCTTCGTATTTGTATGGATGCTGTACGTACATCTTCTTTTCCTCCTGAATTTGAAATCTTGTTTTCTGTTTCAAATCCAGGGGCGGAGGTGCACGTAATCCGCTGATGCATCTGATCATGCCTGATTCCCTTCCCAATCACGCGGTCATAGACAGACCCGTGGCTTTGGCTGGAAATCATTGATTTACAGGCATCAAAAAAAGCCCCATTGGGTGTTTAACCCAATAGAGCTTTGAAAAATTTTATTAAGTTGTCCTGCTGATCTTTTACTTCCAGCATAATCATTGTATCAGTCGGAAGTATCAGAGGTATCCCAAATACAGGCTATAAAGTATCAATTACGCTTCTTGGAGTATCATTATTTGAGACTTTGCAAAATAGTTTCTATGATAAACTTTACTTGTCATTTTCCCAGTCTACTAATTTCATAATTGCTTTTACCGCATTCACTATCCTTGGAGCAAAGTACGCCTTTGTAAGCCTTTTCTTCGAATATGCCCATATAAAATTCTTACTCGTACTTTCTATCAATAAATCTGTAAAATATCGTTCCCAACTGACATACTCTTTACTGTCAATGTATTCTTCCGGATTCTGAAGTACTGTTTCTACATTTACTTCCGGTATTTCCTTTGTTGAAAGTAACAGCCACTCAAAAGATTCTGGTGCATAGAGAACAATGTTTCCCTGTGTTTTGATACATTCACTGATGTCTTTCATCTCTGAACCAAATGCTGCTCCATCTACAATGACCAAAATTGTACCCTCTTCATTCTGGCTCTGTTCCAACTGTCTGATGATATTTGATTTCCCACCAGCAGAAAAACAGTTCACTCCCTTCTGTCTGGACATTTCATTAAAAAATTCAAATCCAGAATTGGAATCCTCTGTAATTACAAGTTTCGGATTGATATTCTTTTCTTCTGATATTTCACCATATAAATGATAGATCTCATTATATTTCTGTTTCGCATCATGAAATTTTCCAGATTTGCGAAATCCATATACTTCATTTACACTATATGGCAATGCTGGAAGTTTTTCTCTTGTAGCCAATACGAAGTAATTATCAGATCCCTGCACGAGCTGCGCAAACTTCTTTGAAATGAGGAAGCGGTTTCCTTCATCAATAAAAATAATGCTTCCCGTTGTTTCTTCTATCTGTCTTTCCCAATCCTCACTATCAATTACTTTACACGGACAATCGCAGGAAAGAAATACGCCACTGTCTGCACCGTATCTTCCATAATCATGTATAAGATCAATTAAAACGGTCTTACCAGATCCACTGTCACCAGTAATAACTGTAATATTCCTATGAATCACAAAATCATATTTCACTTTTCTGGATTCTACAATGATTCTATGTGAACCTTTCATAATCACTACTCCTGTTTCATTTCATTTAAATACTTATTTGCTATAGGAATAAGTTCCTTCATTGAATGAGCTGTTTCTCCTCCATTTTGAACTTTGATTTCAAATTTTATGTCTTTTCCAAAACTCATCATATGTCTGAGATTAATGGTGACATCTTTAATTCTGCCTATTTCTAATATCCATTTTGCACAGTTATCGCCACAGGTCGAGGCATTGAAAATCCGATCCGGTTCATTTAAAATCAGCAACAACGTTTTCACTCCTCCTGACAGTCTTTCAGGAGGAATCTGTCCCAACACCGGACTGTTAATGCATTCACCACTCAATACTTCTGAATCATCAATATCTTTAATCATCTTTTTCGCCAGTTCTGCATCAAGCCATTCTGGTTCATAACTGTTTTTAAAATAAACATTTGTATTATAAATACTGTTTTTCACATCTCCATAAATAATACTCAGCATTTATAAGAGCCTCCTCTCAAAATACATTTCTTCCTATGACATGGTTTCGTTCCATGTTTATGTTCTCCATTATAAATGATTCCCGGCTTTTTTTGAAGTTTTTTAGCACTGGTACTTTTAGATAAAAATTTTTTCATTTTAAATAGCAAAAAGCTGTTCAATTATTGAAAATAAAAAAACATAAAAGTATAACAGATATAGAAGCAAATGATCATGCCTGATTCCCTTCCTAATCACGCAGTCATAGACAGACCCGTGGCTTTGGCTGGAAATCATTGATTTTCAGGCATCAAAAAAAGCCCCATTGGGTGTTTAACCCAATAGAGCTTTAAATAATTTTATTAAGTTGTCCTGCTGATCTTCTACTTCCAGCATAATCATTGTATCAGCTGGAAGTATCAAAGGTATACCAAATACAGGCTATAAAGTATCAATTACGTTTCTTGGAGTATCATTATTTGAGACTTTGCAAACCAGTACTGAAATCATCATATACTAAAATCATTTTTTGTTAACCGCCATTATTTAGACCTCCTTGGTGCGCGTTTTCTTGTGATTAGATTGAGATCCTGTAGCTGTCTGCCCATCTCGTCGTCCTTTGCAACAAGCAGAAGATCCTTATCCAGGTTATTTAAAGCATGCAGAACGGCAGCATATATACCCATAGCAACTGACGGCTCTCCTTTTTCAACCTTCCAAAGAGAGGCACGACTGATCCCGGCACGTTCAGCAACCAGTTCAGCGGATAAACTCCGTCTGAGTCTGGCAAGCTTAATCTGTTCTCCCATTGTCTGCAGGATTTCTTCTGTTCACGGTAATATATTATATTCTGCTTTCTTCATCTTTTTACATCTCCTTTTAGTGTTTACTATTATATACGTTATGCACTATTTTGTCGATTTTAGAAAGCATTATTTGTTTTACAATTTGTACGCAATCGTATTTTATTCAAATGGAAGTCAACTTGGCCACCTTTTCACTACATATACACCCAAGCTCGTTCTCTCGATTATGAGCATACATGTATACTCGGATCTATATCTTTTTTGCAAATCATATCTTTCATAGCCATTATTACCTTAATCGCAACATCTAACTCCTGTTCAAATCCATAAGATCTCTCTTCAACGTAAAAAAGCTAAGCCCAAGTCTCAGCTTGGTCCCTCGTATAAGGCAAAATTAGTGTATAAGATTTCGTTTGAGATGAAATTCTGTACAGTTCTTTTATATGAAGAATGATGCGTCTCACATGCCACCAAGAATTTGCTGGAATATGCGATATCCAGATCCATACCAGTGGGATCCAATATCCGCAAAACAGTGCTGACCTGCACTGGAATATTTAATCGCAGAGACTAAGCTTTCATTTTTTCACCTTTCAGCCACTGTGCCGCCGCTTCCGACTCTCGTATTACCCACAAATAAAATTGTCGAATCAAATCTTCCGCCTTTATTATAGGCTTTACAGATTTCTTCAAGCATCGCCTTGTCTTTTTCTGGCATAGAAATCACATAGATCCATTCATGATGCTCTTCATCAAATGTGCAACGCACATCATATGGCGCTGCTACAGAATAATTAATTGGAGAATAGGGAAACATCCTCATAGGTGACCTCCACATACAGTTGTAAATATTTCATATATGCCTTAAGTCTATAATATATTATAATACACCGTTTCATTCTCTGTCTTCGGTCGGTTTACTATGAAGACATATCTGGAAAGCATTTCGGCATCTGGCTTACAGCAGAGCTTCTCCAATTTCTGTATCAATTCTTTGGATTTCTTTTCTGTAATAAATTTTGAAGACTGAATCGCATCCACCAAAAGCTTCAGCTCCGGCAGTTCAAAATCCCTGGCACCAATATAATAGCCAGGGCACTTGCCTTTTTTCTGCTGGATATCCAATCCGAATTTATCAAGAATCTCCATCTCTGTATAAATTGTTCTTCGATCCGTACTGATCCCATATTCCTGATCCAGAATCGTGCACAACTCCGATGCATTTAACATGTGTTCATCATCGGTACGTTCCAGCAGGATTTCCATCAGATATAACGTACGGAGCTTCTGATCAAATGAAGCCATAACACATCACCTCATAATTTCACATAGGTCTTGCCCTTCAATGTAATTCTCTTTTTCTACCCATATTATCTTGGCCAAAAATCTACCGGCACTACTTCAAATCTATATTTCTGCTTCGCATTCGGATACTTCTCCCGATCCACTTCACTGCAAAACATATCGTATGGTCTGGCACATGTTTTATAAGGCGGATACAATGCCTGATAAATCACCAGCTTCTCACCATTTTCTGTATGCTGCGCAAAAGCCAGAATCCGGTACAAGTACTCCGCTGTTTCCAGATTTACATTTTCCCGTTTAAAATGCTGGACTACATCACCAATATGAAATCTACATTCTTCCATTTCGAACTAGTTCTCCTTATCCATCGCCATATGTATCATTTTCTCGAAGGATTCTCTGAAATGCTCATCATCCTCCGATGTTCGTTTTCTTGGTCCTTTTAAGTGATTCTTTCCGGATGCCCTTCGTGCCTTCTTATTCAGATGCCGTTCCATAAGCATCTGGTATAACGAATATTAAATAATTGCTATATCAAACGGATGCCGCTTCCTCTTCACT
>OLRL01000539.1_pt1 | contig 24792 bp, 16 predicted proteins | sample 1643201 | NCBI WGS metagenome assembly OLRL01 (sample SAMEA3136649, study PRJEB25190) | human gut metagenome | biome: human gut; feature: human-associated habitat; material: faeces | place: Austria | collected 2013
ACTCATTTTTCTCCTCCCTTTTCGGGGACAAAAAAACGGAGGCTGTCTCTTCTTAAGAACACCTCCGGTTAAATAATCCTTATTTAACTAATAGCCTGTCAGAAAATCTCCATTCAGCATATTAAATGCAGATCTCCCGAAGTGCTACCGATAGCGCTCCACATCCGTGACAGTACAACGCATATTCTGCGTTATCCCAGCACCCTGTCATCTGGCCTTCCAGAGCACTTCGGCAAATTTTCCTTTCTTTATGAACAGCCTGCCAGGGCCTTGCATCCATAAATACTGATAAAATCCGCGCCTCTATCTTCTTATCCGTGACCGTTTGCCCTCCGCAGGACTTCCCGGCCATCTTTTTTTCTTTATACTGTAGCAGTTTCCGACATAAATATCAAGTAGTTTACACAGATTCCTGCCATTCAGACCAATATTGTTACTTTTCACTCCGTTTTCAGTAACACGCTTCGCGGAATATTACCAGCGAACTGTAATCCAATTTTGCCTTATTTACTGCTCATTCAGCAGCCACTTCACATCCACTCCCAGCACCTTTGCAAACACCCGCAGTTCATAATCTGCTACAAAACGTTCTCCTCCTTCGATCCGGCTGATACTGTCACGCTCCAGCATCACTCCTTCCACCTGCATTTTTGCTGCCAGCGCAGATTGCGACATCCGTTTCATATTCCTCATCTGGCGTATTTTTTCTCCGGAAACGTTCTTTTTTCCCTGATAAGTGTATATTTTCATCCTGCCACCTATTTTAATAAATGTGTTAATGTTCTGCATTTTTCTTGACATTAGCATATATTTCGGCGGCACCTGTGTTAAAGGTCAGCAAATCTGACATTTTCTGCATTTTTCGACAAAAAATGCCGCGGTACTGTTCCGCGGCATTTCCACTCAAGCGGATATTGACGATCCACCATCGGGTTAAACTGTTTTTTCTTCTGATCAGTCTTCCTGTCCTACCTGACCATAATATGCATTTGCACCATGTTTTCTGTAGTAATGCTTATCCTGAAGCTCCTGCGGTGCCGGTTTTACATCCGGATTGATCAGCTCGCAGCGAGATGCCATCTTGGCAACCTCCTCAAGAACAACTGCGTTATGAACTGCCTCATGAGCATCCTTACCCCAGGTAAAAGGTCCGTGGTTCTTACACAGCACAGCCGGTACTGCTTCATAATCTTTGTTTTTGAAATAATCAGCAATAAGAACTCCCGTGTTCTTCTCATATGCCTCTTCGATCTCTCTTTTGGTCAGATTACGTACACATGGTACTTCTCCGTAAATGTAATCTGCATGTGTGGTTCCATAACACGGGATCGATCTGCCTGCCTGCGCCCAGCTTGTTGCCCAGGATGAGTGGGTATGTACGATACCGCCGATATTCGGAAACGCTCTGTAAAGAACTGCATGTGTCGGTGTATCAGAGGATGGATTGTATCTTCCTTCTACTTTATTTCCATCAAGATCTACCACTACCATGTCTTCCGGTGTCAGCTTGTCATAATCCACACCACTTGGCTTGATCACAAAAAGTCCCTGCTCCCTGTCGATCCCGCTGACATTTCCCCATGTAAAGGTAACAAGACCATATTTTGGCAGATCCATATTTGCTCTGTAAACTTCTTCTTTTAATTTTTCAAGCATAGCGCGCCCTCCTTTTACGGTATAGTTGTTTCAAAAACGATGTACTAATCTCTACCGCCTGTATTTATTTTGTAAACTCAACTACTGCGTAAGGTTCTTTATCCTCCGCGTTGAGAACTACAGCTTCTTTATTTTCTGTCATATATACTTCCGGAATGATAACATTATCCAGTACTGCCTGACGTTTATATTCAGCACGAAGCTGACCAACTTTAAAATCCTCAGGCAGATGATCCGCTGCCATCCGGATATACTGACAGTTGTTCACATGATGATTGGTGTCCAGATGATGCTTCTGTACGGAAAAAGCATTCTGCACTTCCCGTTCCTTCGGAAGCGCGATCTTTCTTGGTGCATAATCCATCTCTATTTTTTCGCCCAAATCATAGGGATCTGTATCTGCCGGTGTCAGCTTTTCCGGAAGACCGGTTTCTGTATTGATAAAAGACCAGTAGGAATTGGCCCATGCCAGCTTCTCACCATCCATTGTCTCAAGAATAAAATTACGCATTCCGATAAATCCACGGAATCCATAAGGAATTGTTGTTACTTTTATATTTTCACCAAGCTTTGGATACCGCTTCATGATCACCTGCCATGCAGAAAGTACCCAGGCTCTTTTCTGTTCCTTTAATACTTCCATACCGACTCCTGTCTGCTCGGATTCAAAGGTACAGCAATCCTGAAAATAATCCAGAACTCCCGGCAGCGTCAGACAGCCATCTTCTCCGATCTCACTGAATCTTACTCGACTCTCAAAACTGTAACTCATTCATGCCTCCTGTCATACTGTCTATACTTTATTGTAACACTTGGCAGGAAGAAACGCACTTGTTTTTTTTTGGGGGCGAAGCGGATTGCGAATATCTTCTTATTTTTGAGTACAAAAAAAGTACCTCGCAACTGAGGTACTTAAGAAGCAGGGCTACAAGGATTCGAACCTTGAACTGACGGAGTCAGAGTCCGTTGCCTTACCGTTTGGCGATAGCCCTATGTGTTTTGTTTTTCGCTTGCCTTATCGCTTGCGACGGATGTTATTATATAACAGCTTTTTTGAAATTGCAACCCCTTTTTTTAATTTTTTTTATTTTTTTTCAAAATTTCTTAAACTGCTGTTAAAACTCCTTATTATATGCGGGTTTACGCAGTAAAAAAAATTTTACAATCCACTCCTTTGTGTTATAATAAGCCGTATAATAAAAAGAACGGAAACAACCGTGTATTTCCCTCCGGTCACAATATCCGGAGGCATCCAAAGGAGAACGCTATGCGAGCAAATAACCTTACTCTGCTCACGGACCTCTATGAGCTTACCATGATGCAGGGATATTTCAAAAACCCTACCAACCAGACCGTTGTCTTTGACATGTTCTACCGCAACAATCCGTGCGATGGCGGTTTTGCCATCTGTGCAGGACTGGAGCAGATGATCGAATACATCGAAAATCTCCGTTTCTCAGAAGAAGACATTACCTATCTGAGAAATCTTGGCATCTTTGAGGATGATTTCCTTGAGTATTTGAGCAACTTCAGATTCACCGGTGATATCTATGCAATTCCGGAGGGAACCGTGATCTTCCCGAGAGAGCCAATGGTCAAGGTTATCGCACCGATCATGGAAGCTCAGCTTGTAGAGACGGCCATCCTGAACATTATGAACCATCAGAGTCTTATTGCTACCAAGGCAGCACGTGTATGCCACGCAGCCAAGGGCGATCCCATCATGGAATTCGGTCTTCGCCGTGCCCAGGGTCCGGACGCCGGGATCTTCGGTGCCAGAGCTGCAGTGATCGGCGGATGTGCCGGTACTTCTAACGTACTGACCGGTCAGATGTTTAACGTTCCGGTTCTCGGAACACATGCTCATTCCTGGATCATGAGCTTCCCGGATGAGTACACTGCCTTTAAGACCTATGCGAAGCTTTACCCGAATTCCTGTACTCTTCTGGTCGACACCTACGATGTCCTGAAATCCGGTGTTCCCAATGCGATCCGTGTATTTGAGGAGATGCGTGAGGAAGGTATCCAGCTGAAGAACTACGGAATCCGTATCGACAGCGGTGACCTTGCATACCTTTCCAAAAAAGCTTACAAGATGCTGGCTGCTGCCGGTTTCGATGATGCTACCATCTCCGCCTCCAGCGATCTTGATGAATATCTTATCGAGAGCCTGAAGGCCCAGGATGCCAAGATCAATTCCTGGGGTGTTGGAACCAAGCTGATCACAGCCGATAACAATCCGGCATTCGGCGGCGTATACAAGCTTGCCGCTGTAAAAGACGCTGACAGCGATACCTTCCAGCCGAAGATCAAGCTTTCCGAAAACACAGAAAAAGTTACCAACCCGGGCAACAAGACTGTATACCGTATCTACAGCAAGAAGACCGGCAAGATCAAGGCCGATCTGATCTGCCTTGCAGATGAGAAATTCGATCCGGAAGAAACTATGGTGATCTTCGATCCGGTTGACACCTGGAAAAAGACCAAGGTTCTTGGAGGAACCTACGAGCTCCGCGAGCTCCTTGTTCCTGTGATCAAAGGTGGTAAGAGCGTTTACAAGTCTCCATCTGTTATGGAGCTCCGTGACTATTGCAAACAGGAGCAGAATACACTGTGGGATGAATCCAGACGTTTCGTTAATCCGCAGAAGGTTTATGTAGATCTCTCCCAGCCCCTCTATGACATGAAGAAGGCTCTTTTGGAAGAAATGAGCGAAAAAGAGCTCTGATAAACAGAAATAAGCATTCATAAACCCCCTTTTCTTATCATAAGCTTATGGATAAGGAAAGGGGGTTTTTTATTGCACAGAGAATTTTATACCCGGCTGATCAGCAGGGAGCATCCTCTGCCGGAAGCCTTTGTGCCGGAACATCTTATCGATATCGGACTTCCATTTGAAGCAGCACCGGGAGATCCGAAGCGGCTTCTGGAATACCAGGCTGCAAAAGCGGCTTCTCAGCTTTTTCATGCCTGTCACAGATGTGGTCTGAACCTGTGGGCAGTTTCCGGATATCGTTCCTACCAGCGACAGAAGGAGCTTTTTACAGGAAGTCCTTTCGTTGCAGAGCCAGGAACAAGTGAGCACCAGAGCGGACTTGCTCTGGATGTATCCTGCCCTTCCATCCATATGGAGCTCTCCGAAAGGTTTTCCGCAACAGGAGAAGGCCGCTGGCTGAAAAAGAACGCTCCGCTCTATGGTTTTATCCTCCGGTACCCAAAAAACAAAGAGGAGATCACCGGCATCCCTTACGAGCCATGGCACATCCGCTATGTGACAAAACCTCTGGCTTCCTGGCTCACTATCACAAATCTGACTCTGGAAGAATACCACTGCTTTCCTTCCCGGTGTCCGCATCCTCCCTGATCTGCTGCTCCTGGCATCTGCATCTGATGTTTATATCTTGATCTGCACACATTTTTCTGTACATCTGATGCACTTTTACTGCTCCATCTGTCTGCCAAGAAAACCGGCTGCTGTGCGGATAAGGGCACGTTCTGTGTCTCCCAGTGCTGTTTTTTCACTTTTAGTCAGAAGGATCACTGCTCCAATGGCGTCACTCGCACACAGGATCGGCTGTATCATTTTCTGGCAAAATGAATCCATAGCGTCGGAAATGACTGATATATTTTCCCTGCTGTCCTGACTGACCAGTCTGCCTTTCCTGCCGGCAATGACTGCATCCAGATCAGAACTGATCTCTTTTCCTTCCAGTTCCCGGCTTCCGCTGCCGCATGCCGCCACGACCTGATCACGATCTGTAATACAGGCAGTCAGTCCGGTGGTCTGTACCAGCGCTTCCGCATATTCCGCAGCAAACGTATTCAGCTCTCCAATGGGTGAATATTTTTTCAGGATGATCTGTCCTTCCCTGTCTGTAAAAATCTCCAGTGGCGTTCCTTCCTTGATCCGCAGTGTCTTTCGTATCTCTTTTGGAATCACAACCCTGCCCAGATCATCGATCCTGCGAACAATTCCCGTTGCTTTCATCTTCCTGAATTCCTCCTGTATTTTCTGTTCATTGTACGTCAATGTTATGTCAACCATTTGTTTTTCATATGGTTATTATGCGAAAAACTGGGAGAAATATGCATAAAAATCTCTTATTTATCTGTCGCTGCAGGAGCCGCATTGTCGTATGCCTGCTGCAGAAATACTTCCTGAGAATTAAGCGGAGCATTATCGGATGGTTCGATCTTATAATTTCCCTTATTGTTCATGATCCTTGCTTTTCGATTATCACTGAGCATTGTCACAAACATTTCCTGGATCTGCATACGGATATCCGGATCCTCGATAGGCGCCGCAACTTCTACACGACGAAGAGTATTTCTTGTCATAAAGTCTGCAGAGGAAATATAGATCCTTGCTCTCTCCTGTGTTCCGAAAATATAAATACGGGAATGCTCCAGAAAACGTCCTACAATACTGATAATGTGGATATTTTCTGTCTGCCCCTTCACTCCCGGGATCAGACAGCAGATACCACGGATCACCATATCAATGTGTACTCCTGCACAGGATGCTTCTACAAGCTTGTTCATAATACGTTTATCTGTCAGAGAATTCATTTTCAGACCGATATATGCCTGTTCTCCGGCCTTCGCATGCTTGATCTCCTCATCGATCATGGCAAGCACTTTGTTCTGAAGACATCTTGGTGCCACAAGAAGATGCTCCATATCTTCAACGGTTTCTCCCATTGCCAGTGCCTGGAATACTCTGGCCGCTTCCGTTCCGATCTTCGGATCCGCAGTCATAAGAGAAAGGTCTGTATACAGACGGGCTGTTTTTTCATTATAGTTTCCTGTTCCGATCTGTGTATAATATTCCACATTTCCGTCTTTTTTCTTCATGATCTGGCAAAGCTTGGAGTGTACCTTATAGCCGTCCAGACCGTAGATCACATGACAGCCCGCATCCTCCAGAAGCCGTGACCATCCGATATTGTTCTCCTCATCAAAACGTGCCTTCAGCTCCACCAGAACGAAAACTTCCTTTCCGTTTTCTGCTGCTTCGATCAGAGCCTCCACAACCTTACTCTGTTTTGCCACACGGTAAAGTGTCATCTTAATGGAAACTACATCCTCATCATTGGCAGCCTCATGGAGCATTGTAAGAAACGGCTTGATGCTTTCATATGGATAGGAAAGAAAACGGTCCTTTTTTGCGATCTGGTCAAGAATCGGTTCGTGGCTGTTAAACAGAGGAGATTTCTGAGGAATTCTTTTTTCATAAAAAAGCTCTGTTCTTTTTCTCAGGCCATCCTGGATCTGGAATACAAAAGAAAGATCCAGCGGTATATCTCCCCGGAATACATAATTCTTGTCCACTTCCAGATACTCGCAAAGTGTTTCAACAACATCTCCGTCCATTTCTCTTGACAGCTCCAGGCGGATCGGTGCCAGTTTCTTTCTTGCCTTGATCAGCTCTACCATAAACTCACGGTAATCCAGATCTTCATCATAAAGAGCATCTGCGTCAATATCTGCATTTCTGGTAATACGAAGCAGGGACTTCGCTTTGATGTGGTAGCCCTTGAAGATTTTTGAAACAAAGTGAAGGATCAGTTCTTCAGACAGCATGTAGGTGCCGGTTTTTCCCGGAACCGGGATCAGTCGCTGGATACCTGTACTGCTGCACGGAATGATACCCAGCTTTTCTTTTCCTTTTTTTGTTTCCAGAACTACTACTGCATAGATCTCCTTATTCCGGAGAAATGGAAACGGCTGTCTTTTTCCGACGATAGACGGAGAAATAACCGGAGCAACCTCTGCTTCAAAATAGCGTTCCAGATAATTGCGGTCCTCTTTTTCGATCTTATGGAAATTCAGCATATGTACGCCGTATTGTTCCAGATTTTCCATGATCTCTTCATAAACAACATCTCTTTTCCGGTTCAGCTTTTTTGTTCTGGCAAGGATCGCGTCCAGCTGTTCCTCCGGCGTCATATTGGTTTTATTTTCACGGATATCCTTTGCCAGAAGCATCTGATCCACCAGAGATCCCACACGTACCATGTAAAATTCATCCAGGTTGCTCTGATAGATAGACGCAAATGTGAGGCGTTCACACAGCGGATTTTCCGGATTCTCAGCCTCCTCAAGTACCCTTTCATTAAACTTCAGCCAGGATAATTCCCTGTTCATGTATATTGTATCTGCCATTTTTTCCTCCTGCGTCGCCATGTATTTTTCTTTTTCGGCCGACTTTGTCTGTATTTATCCGTATCATATCAAGCAGGCATCCAGATTTTGCCTGACTGCAGGTTCATGAATGCCTTTGCTTCACGGTTTGCATACAAGTATACTGATCGAATGTTTATTCAATAACAAGACTTTGTAAAATCCTGATAAAATTTTTTTTGAAATTAGGGGTTGCATTTTTGAATAATAGTGGTATAGTATTCATATACTTGATATGTAGTTTTGAATACTACATGTTATTTTATCAATTTCTACATTGCTATATCGTGAAACGTCACTATGATCCATCATTGATGAACTGATCATGAAGTTGTCCATATGATATAAACAGCAGTTTTTTTGCAGGAGGTGTTTTTATATGAAATTTAAATTAAAAGATCCGGGAAGTGCCATAACCCACGGAATCGGCATGCTTCTTGCCGTGGCCGGAGCCACTCCGCTGATCGTGAAGGCGGCCAGAAGCGCAGACGTTCTCCATGTTTTTGCAGTAAGTGTTTTTATCCTTACCATGATCCTTCTTTACCTGGCAAGCACACTTTACCATTCCGTAAACTCTACAGTCAAGGTGAACCGCCGTCTGAAAAAAATGGATCACATGATGATCTTTGTGATGATCGCCGGCAGCTACACTCCTGTATGCCTGATCGTTCTCCACGGACGCACCGGCTATATCCTCTGTGCCCTCGTATGGACCGTTGCCATCATCGGAATGATCCTCAAGGGCTGCTGGATCAACTGCCCGAAATGGCTTTCCTCTGTGATCTACATTGGAATGGGCTGGCTGTGTGTACTTGCTTTTGTTCCGATCTTCCACAATCTGCCCCGCGCAGGCTTCGGATGGCTCCTTGCCGGCGGTATCATCTATACCATCGGCGGTGTGATCTATGCTTTGAAGCTTCCGATCTTCAATGCGAAGCATAAGAATTTCGGTTCCCACGAAGTATTTCATGTTTTTGTGATGCTGGGAAGTGTGTGCCATTTTGTTGTAATGTATTTCTTCGTAGCCGGTATGGCAATCCACTGAGTTACTCTGTAGTCAGATGGATAAAAGCCTCCTCGAATATCTGCAAAACTTAAAGCCCCGGAATACGGGCAGACCTCAGGAAGTTGAAGTTATGACTTCTCTGAAGTTGCCTCGTGTTCCGGGGCTTCTTATTATGCCTGATCCAGCCTGTGATCCCGATGATCTCAGCCGATGGTCAGTGTGGAAAGACCACGGCAGTTAAAATATGCAAATGCACCTATAGTCTGAACGCTGTCCGCAATGTCAAGCTTTACAAGCTTTTCGCAGTCTGCAAATGCATAGGCTCCGATGCTGGTAACGCCCTCCTCGATCCGGACCTCTGTTATCTGGTCACGGTATCCGTTCCAGGGGACTTCTTCCTCATTTTGCCATTCATTCATAGCTCCCTGTCCTGCGATCTCGAGAACTCCGTTTTCATCAAGGCTCCAGGATATGGCATTCTCCTCCGCTCCACAAAAACCGCTCTTTTCTTCTGCCGGATCGGTTTCTGTTTCCATATCTTCCGATGCTGTGTTCTCCTCAAATGCTGCTTCCGGCTGGTCTTCCTGATCATCCGGGAGCATTTCCTGCGGAATGTCCGCTTCTTCATTTTCCGGAAGCTCTGTTTCTTCCGGTATTTCTGATGTATCTTGTGTTTCCGGATCATCCGGTGCTGCCAGCTCATCTGACATGTCTGGTGCCTCTGAGATCTCAGATTTATTTTCCGGTTCTGCTTCGGAAATTTCTGCTGCATTTATTGTTGGGACTTCTTTTATTTCAGTCCCTGTAATGGATTCTGCCGACGGATCCATCACAGTATCCGATACAGCTTCTGCTGACTCCTCCGCACTGAATGTATCCGCTGCAAAAACACTTTCCATCCATATCCCGCAGGTCAGCATACTGACAGCTGTAATCCCTGCAAGTATTTTTTTATTTATCCTCATTTCCATGCCTCTACTTTCTGATCCTTACTGCTTTTACCTTGCTCCAGGAAGAATAATATTTCTTTGTTCCTGATTTTTTGTATGTGCGGATCCTTACGTAATACGTTTTGTTTTTCTGAAGCTTTGTCAGCGTGTATTTCGTTTTGGATACTCCGGACACTGTTTTTTTGCTGCCGGATCTGAAATTTTTGTTTACGGAATACTGGATCTCATATCCGGTCACATATCGGTTTTTCTTCCATGTGATCTGCGCTTTTCTGCCGGACAGGTTCTTTGCCGTCATCAGGGTAGTTCCTGCCGGATTGACTGTGACTGTAATACTCTTTGTGGCGGCATTGTATCCTGCTGTGGCGGAAGAACGGATCGTGATCCTTGCACTGCCGGTGAATTTCGCCGCAATGGTAATCCTTCCTTTTTTGTCTACCTTTACAGATTTACTGCTGGAAGAATATTTCAGCGGAGCTTTCCCATAAACTTTTGCATTGATGCTGATCTTCCGGGCTTTTGCATACCAGGTCCGCCGGATATTGGAGGCTTTGATGGTATTGCTGCGTTTTGTTACTTTGATGGTGCAGAAGGTGGAGCCGGCGGTATAATTGGTTCCCTTTGCAGCGTATGCCATGATCGCCGCGGTTCCTCCGCCTTTGATGGTTACTTTACCGGTGGCCGGATCTACGACAGCAGCTTTGGGGTTGCTGGAGCTGTAGGTTATGGTTCCGTCTGTTGTTTTTTCAGACAGTGCACAGAGGAATGGTTTTGTGCCATATTTTACAGTTATTGTTTTTTTGTCAAATTTCAAGCTCGGCTCTGTCTGTTCGATAAGGAATCCTGCTTTGTAGGTTCCGCTGTAATTTCCGGCTCCTGTGATCTCCAGCTCTGCATTTCCCGCATTGATGTTATTGCTGCATTTTACGGTGTAATCTGTGTTTTTCTGCAGTGTATAGCTTCCATCCATGATGATCATTTCCGGTGTTTTTTCGGTTCCGTCATAGGTGTATTTCTGCTCTGCGATCCTGATATCGCACAGTGCAAGGCTTCGTTTTGCCGGACTGCCTGTTTTTGGATCCCATGGTACCCAGGTAATATTTCCACCGTAATCCCGGAGGATATCCAAAGACCAGGTTTTGTCTGTGTATGGATAGTATACGGTTGCAGTTACATTTTTGAAGATGTTATTTCCGAGTTTCGGACTGTTGCCGTAGAAATAGATATTCTGCAGATTTTTGCTGTCTGCAAATGCGTTGTCGCCTATTTCTGTTACGTTTTCTTTGATATTCAGATTCACCAGGTTTGTACAGTTGCTGAATGCGCCCGGTTCGATCACAGTTGCATTTTCCGGAAGTGATTTTCGGATCTCAAAGGTTATTGTGGCTGTTCCTGTATAATCGCTGTCGGTTTTGGCGATCGCAGTGATCTTTGCTGTTCCTGGATTTACATTATCTGCGAAATATACCTGGTAGTCTTTTCCTTCTGTCAGTGTTTTTTCGTTGTAAGTGATGGTTACTGTCGGTGTTTTTTCGGTTCCATCATATACATAGGTCTGTTCTGACAACTGAATGCTGCAGGCTGACAGATCGATCTTCGCTTTTTCCAGTATCGGAAGCTGTCTGTATTCTTTGTGTGATGCATTTCTCCTGCAAACTCTTTCTGCCTGTCCCGGTTCTGTATAAGTTGCAGCCTTTATTGTTTTCCACTCTCCGTAATCATGGCCTAACGCTGCTACTGTGGTCTGGGCCTTGAGTACAGTTCCGCATACGCTGCAATGGCTTCCTTCCGTCTTTCCGGTTGTCTCGCAGGTGGCTGCTACCGCGGCGTCTTTTACTACCTTGTGGCCGGTGGCTACTATGGTTTCTGTGCGTGTTTTCTTGCAGCGGGTACAGGTGTAAGTCTTCGTTCCGGCTGCGGTGCAGGTTGCTGCTTTTGTTATCTTTCCGCCGTCCCAGCTGTGGCCTAACGCTGCCACTGTAGTCTGCGCTTTGAGTACTGTGTTGCAGACGCTGCAGTGACTTCCTTCTGTTTTTCCTGCTGTCTCACAGGTGGCTGCTACCGCTGCGTCTTTTACTGCCTTGTGGCCGGTGGCTGCGATTGTTTCTGTTCGTGTTTTCTTGCAGCGGGTACAGGTGTAGGTCTTTGTTCCGGTTGCGGTACAGGTGGCTGCCTTTGTTACCTTTCCATTGTCCCAGCTGTGGCCTAACGCTGCTGTTGTGGTCTGAGCCTTGAGTACAGTTCCGCAGACGCTGCAATGGCTTCCTTCCGTCTTTCCGGTTGTCTCGCAGGTGGCTGCTACTGCTGCGTCTTTTACTGCCTTGTGGCCGGTGGCTGCGATTGTCTCTGTTCGTGTCTTTTTGCAGCGGGTACAGGTGTAGGTCTTTGTTCCGGCTGCGGTGCAGGTTGCTGCCTTTGTTATCTTTCCGCCGTCCCAGCTGTGGCCTAATGCTGCCACTGTGGCCTGAGCCTTTATTACCGTATTGCAGACGCTGCAATGACTTCCTTCTGTCTTTCCGGTTGTCTCGCAGGTGGCTGCTACTGCTGCATCTTTCACTGCCTTGTGACCTGTGGCTGCGATTGTTTCTGTTCGTGTTTTCTTGCAGCGGGTACAGGTGTAGGTCTTTGTTCCGGCTGCGGTACAGGTCACTGCCTTTGTTACTTTTCCATTGTCCCAACTGTGGCCTAATGCTGCCACTGTGGTCTGAGCCTTGAGTACAGTTCCGCAGACACTGCAGTGGCTTCCTTCTGTCTTTCCGGTTGTCTCGCAAGTGGCTGCTACGGCTGCATCCTTTACTGCTTTATGACCTGTAGCTGCGATTGTTTCTGTTCGTGTTTTCTTGCACCGAGTACAGGTGTAGGTCTTCGTTCCGGCTGCGGTACAGGTTGCTGCTTTTGTTATCTTTCCGCCGTCCCAGCTGTGACCTAACGCTGCTGTTGTGGTCTGGGCTTTGATCACCGTATTGCAGACGCTGCAGCGACTTCCTTCGGTTTTTCCTGCGTTCTCACAGGTGGCTGCTACCGCTGCGTCTTTCACTGCTTTGTGACCTTCCTTAACAACAGTTCTTGTGCCGAGTTTCTTTAAAGTGCCGCCGCTTCCGGTGCCTGAATTATCAGCATACATCACCCAGATTTCCAGAGTATTATTTCCTTCCTTCAAGCTGCTTCCGGAAATCTTCACTTCATATGCCCTGGCATTCGGGATTGTCTGTGTAGTGGCATTCGCGGATGTAGTATAACTGATTCCATTTACCACATATTTAAAAAGTGAAATCTCTCTTGAACTGTCTCCGGCCCATCCTTTAAGGATAATCTCCTCACTGTCCTTACAGCTGATCTTCGCATTATCAGCCGGTGAAAGAATCTCGTCACCAGACTGTACTTCCTCCGAAGTATCATCATAAAATTCCACACTTACCGTATAAGACTTCTTTGTAACCCCATCCGGCGCTGTAAGCGTATATACAACCGGGCTGGTAAAATCATGCGTCGAACCATTCCAGAAGTCTGAAGAAAGTCCAGTTCCCATACCTGAGCCATAATCAATCGAAGGCTTCAATTTTGTAACATTCGTCCCCTTCGGCACCCGAAGAACGATCGTATCCTCCCCGATCGCACCGATAACATCCTGCTTCAGTCCAGGATTTTCCACCTTCTTAAGCACAAAACTGTAAAATGCAGCCTGATCAGAAGGAACCACATGGATCGTCACAGTCACCTGAATACTCTCCTGTGTCTCTGTATCGCTGATCTTATACTGTGAACTGTAATCTCCGGCTGACGCCGTAACAACACCCGTATAGCCAAAAGCATTATATTTTTCTCCGGGCAGATTCGTGCGTGTCAATCCTGCCGGCAGCTTTTCCTCAATTACTGTAGTCGCATACGTTCCACTTCCACCAGTCACATTATCTGTGCACGGATACTGCGCCGCACTTTTTCCTGCACTGACATACAAATCCAGTGCCGGTACAGTCAGCGGACTCCGCACCGTGATCGTCGATGACGCCACAACTACCGAGCCATACTCTGACGGCAGTTTATCCGTCGCATAAAATACGATCGTACTTCCGCTGTCATCACTTTCCAGAACCTTATCTGCTGCAACCGTTGTAAAAGATCCATTCTTTCCAAAAGCAACATGAACACCATATTTCTCCAGCTCATCCGCTTTAAATATCGGAGTCTGCGTCCCATCATTATATGTGATCTGCAGTTTCACACCGGACAGATCCAGCGTGTTCCCAACTGTAAACTGAGTTTTTGCCGGTGCTGCAAGCACGGAAAGCTTCTTTGCTTTTCTGGCTGTTACCGTAATACTTACCGGAATTTCTTTTCCAAAATAATTGAATATCACGGAGGTATCCTCAGACTTCAGCGGACCTGTTTTATCATAGGAAAAGCCACTGTAAATATATACATAACGTCCACCTATTGTGGCAAAAAAGCTGGCGCCTGAAGGATCAAACTTCTGGTTTTCACTGTATGTCGTCTTCGGATGACCGGAAAGCACAATACTTGTAATATCACTGGCAGATGGTTTTTCGACTGTCATAGACCAGCTGATCTGTTTTCCCTTATAATTGATCGTCAGTTCCCTTGTCCCCGTTTCCGAATTTTCAAATCCGGCGATCATATCCTTCGTGATCGTTACTGATGTAGAATTATTAACAATAAGCCTTCCCCAGTACGCCGGAACTTCTCCCACGTAACATTTTGTCGGTACTCCGGAAACAGACAGCGATCTGATCGCCGATGCATCTGCACGTTCCGGCAGTCCATCCTTGGAAATCTGCCAGTCTCCGTCAAAGCTCCAGCCTTTATATGAGTCCGGATTCTTCATCTGCTCTGCTGTAAGAACACCACCTGTTGTAAGCGTCTGTTCCGTGTTTGTCCCAATGAGCGCTCCCTGGCCGTTTTTACCATAACAGTCCGAAACATGTCCATTCAGACCGATAGCAGAATTGAGTACATTTGCATTTACCTGTGCACAGATCTGACCTGTAACTGCTGTTCCGCCAGTCACGTGAAGCGTACCTGTAAAAGCACACTGTTTCACATATCCGCCCATGTTTCCAAACTGTTCGATCCGGCCGGCAATGCCTCCAAGGTAAACCTGATAAGAATTTCCGTTAGCCTGTGTGACAGAAAGATTTCCTCCTGCAACACATTTTTCAATAGTACCAATGTTTACTCCTGCGATACCACCAACATAGCTGTCTGTAGCTGTCATGGATATGGAAATATTTACTCCGGACGAACAGCCGCTGATAGTACCGGCCACCTCATTCTCTCCGACAATCCCGCCAAAAGCCGGATGGCTCATGGAACTGGTAGAGCCCATATGTCCTGTTACCGTTCCGGTTACCCTGCAATCCTGGATCTTACCGGTATTATACTGTACCACAACACCATGGATATCATGACTGTCATAATCAAAATCCGCAACAATATTCAAATCCTTTATCGTTCCTGCATTCTGCTGGATCAGAGGCTTTTGAAGACCGGTTATTGTGAAACCGGCTCCGTCCAGCGTTCCACTGAAATATGATGCCGAAAAATTTGTCCTTCCGTCTGTACTGATATTTTTTGTCAGACGATAGTATGCTCCCTGGTTTGCCTGAATCAGATTAAGATCATCGATCGAAGATATCTTATATGGATTTGCAAACGTACCATCTCCCTCTGCCGGTGCAAGGGAAGAGCTTCTGCTTCCAATGATACGATAAACAATCCCTGCGGAGCCATCCGTCGGAACGGTAAACTTACCGTTCGACAGCTTCACCAGGATTGCCGATGCTGCCGGCAATGTATGGTTTTCATTGCTATCTCCTGCATAAACCGGGAATGTCGCTGCCTTTGCCGCAGCAATGGTATCCCCGTAAAAGCTGTATTTACCGGAGCTCTCACCGGCTGCAACTGCCGTATAAAAATCCGCCATAAGCTCCTTAAAAGAAACTCCGGTTACTTTCTCCAGATATTGCTCACAGCTGAGAGAAGAAGCATCGATCGTATAAAACTTTGGAAGCACCTTCATAGGCTGATAGCTTCCTGCCATCCGGTCGATAACATATCTTACAAAAAGATACGGCATTCCATAGTCCTGTGCATTGTCATCCCGGTAATTCTCGTAGATCAGCGAAGCCCCTGAACGGATGGCCGTATTACTTCCAATACCATTCAGCCAGCCGCTGCTGTCCGTTCCTCCCCAGAGATAGTCCATGACAGCCACTGCAAGACCCTCATTCAGCCACGAATATCTGCCGGTTTTCATAAATCCGGTTTTCAGCCAGAGGATTGCATGCTGTCCCTCATGAACAAGAAGGCCATTTCTCTTTGACATCTCCCCCGAAACATAAGAGGATGCTGACGGTGTGTTGATATGGATCGCTGTGATCCCCTCATCATACATATACATACCGCTGGCGCTGCTTAAAGACTCCAGCAGGATCGACAGCTTGCCTGAGCCATCCTGTGCCGGAAAATCACCTGCACAAAGCTGGTTAAGGATACGGTAAGGCTGACCATCGTAGACAGCTGCCATATCCGCAGCGATCAGAGCTGTTTTCCCTGCGGTATCGTAATCTGCCTTCAGGGTCTCATCCATCCACACATAGCAGTGTTCCCCAACTCCGATGCAGACATATGTTTTTCCATATGTATCATGGCCGTTAGTTCTATAGATGTACTTTTTTTCACCTACCTGATAGGTGGTCGCCGCAGCCTGTACAGCAGTCAGCATCGGTTGGTCATCCTGCATGTATGCCTGCAGCTGCTCATCCTCCAGACTCTGTACCTGCCCCACATCTGCTGCCTCTCCCGCAGTTCCCTCTGTTGCCGCCTGCGCCGATGCATTGCTTCCACCCTGCACGACTGCATAATCTTCTGCTTCAGAGTCCGCCGCCTGTGCCGATGTCCCGTCAAACTGCAAGGTTCCTGTATTTCCGGGATTTGTGGTATCTGTGTTAATGATAACTGCATATTCCCCGGAAAATGTTTCTCCTGGCTTACCCTCCTGAACTGCTGCAAAAACCTCTGTTCCGCAAAATAACCCCAGAAACAGAAAACAGCACATAAGCCGGAGACAAAAATCTTTTGTCTTTTTCATCCTCTTTCCTTTCCTCTTCTCAGCTGACTGAGTTCTTTGATTTTTGTGTTTATTCTACCATATTCACAATATTCACACAATTCCAAATATTTGATTTTTATTATCATAAAGCGTCTTTTTCTGCCTCCGTTGCAGCTGTTCGCCTGCCGTGTATACAAAAAGAGCGATAAGCTCTGATATTGGTATCGTGCAGAACTTTTCGCTCTTATTGAACTACTCTTATTGATATTCAGCATGACTGCCTTCAGCTCCAGTGACGGGTCTGCATCCGGAATTGAAAAGATTTCCGACAGTTTCAGAACTTCATCAACTCCAGCTTCTTCTCCCTGGTCAGCTGCTTGATCCGGTACTCCCGGCTCATGGCCTCCTCCTTTGTGGCAAAGCCTTCGTAATACACCAGCTTCACCGGCCTTTTGGCCCGGGTATATTTGGCGCCTGCTTTGCCTTCATTATGGGCTTTCATCCGCCTGGCAAGGCAGTTTGTCCAGCCGGTGTAGAGCGTGCCGTCCGCACACTGCACGATGTATGTATAGTTCATAGCAGTCTCCTCTTCTATAAAAAATTTATGCAATACAATGCCAAATGCCAGTACATCTTCAGTAACATCAACCCTGATATTTGCCTTCCTGTAAAACAAATATCTGAACACTTTTCTGGACAGTGTGATCTGTCTTCCGTGATATTTCCTCTCCTGTAAAACAAACATCCAGTCGGCCGCATTCTTTCTATGTAAAGACAGCCACCAACATTTCTTCAGCAGCCGTCCTTCTATCCTCAAGCAGCCGGCACAATTCATGTATTTCACTTACATCAAAAAAATAAAAGCAGGTCGGGATTCCGGCTGCGGATTTTCCCACCTGCTTTATTATACGGTCATTTCTTATTTCTGTGAATATGGAATTCACTGCATAGCTGCTCTATAGGTATTCGTATTCTGATCTTGCTGTATTTCACGATCAATAAGCTCTGCCTACTCCATCACATAATTCTTCAGCACATAAATCTTCCCATCACACTCCACAGCCTCCACCTTCACAGTCTGCTCATCCGTTTCCGGATAATACCTGGTAGAAAAAACAATTTCTCCACCATTCACATAGATTTCCACTGCTGTGGTATCTGCAAGGATTCTGAAAGCTTCAACCTTACCGGACGGAACATGCGCCTTACGTACTTTACGTCCGGCACCGGCCTTCTCGGAGAGAGTTAAGATCACATCTCCGTCCTGATATTCCAGGAAGAGATTTTCCCCAAGGCTCACTTTACCCTGCTCACCTTTTACCTGAACATCCAGATCAAACGGTCCATTCACCGGAATCTCCGCACTGGAACCGCTGACAGAAACGCCAGTCTTTCTCAGCCCGTTCAGTTCTTCCACCGGATACTGATAAAGCATTCCGTTTTTATACGTAACTTCCCTTGGAACAGTCAGGCAATGCTGCCAGCCTTCGCTCTCTGCTGTAGGATTCACATACTCCTCATCTGCATCCGGCATTCCCATCCAGCCGATCAGGATCCGTCTGCCCTTTCCATCCTGGAATGTCTGGGGTGCATAGAAATCAAAGCCGTGGTCCCATTCCCGGAAAGCTTTTTCCTCCGGCTTTCCATCCTTCAGGATAAAGTATCCGGACTGATAGATGTTCTGAAAACGGAACTCTTCTCTGGTCAGTCCCTGGGGAGATACAGAAAGCACCTCCTGTCCCTCAAGAGTGAAAAAATCCGGGCACTCCCACATGTATCCGAATGCCTTTTCTGTAGTAAGCTCACTGTCAAATTTCCAGTTCTTCAGATCTTCGGATCTGTAAAAAAGTACGGCGCCCTGGTCGCTTTTCTGACGGCCGCCAAGGATCATCCGGTACTCTTCCCCCTCCTTCCAGACCTTCGGGTCACGGATGTGGCAGGTGTAATTCTCCGGATAATCCTCACAGGAAACTGCAACCTCCTTTGTTCCGAAATGAAGGCCGTCCGCACTCTCCACATGAAGAGTGCTGGACTGTCTTCCGTTATTGATATAATCATAATCTCCATCCATCTTGATGTTTCCTGTGTAGAAAAGATGAAGCTTATCTTTCTCCGCAATCGCAGAGCCTGAGTAAACACCATGACAGTCATAAATGCTGTCCGGCAGAAGCGGAACCCCTTCATATCTCCAGCTGATCATATCTTCACTGGAGTAATGTCCCCAGAATTTCAGTCCACCGTTGGCCTCAAACGGAGAATACTGGAAAAACACATGATATCTTCCCTTGTACCAGCATAATCCGTTCGGGTCATTGAGCCATCCCACAGGCGGCATCAGATGATGGGTCAAACGGTTTGTCTGCATCGTCCTATCAACTGCTGCCGTTTCCTCGATTTTTCGCACTTCCTCTGCAAGGACCTTGGTCAGAGAACTCATTTTATTTTACCTCCAGTACTTCAGAACCATTATTTACTGTTCCTTCTGCAAGCATTTTTACTTCTTCATAATCATCGGTATTGGTTACGATCAGCGGTGTGGTCACATCATAGCCGGCTGCCTTAATAGCATCCATATCAAAGGTGATCAGTGTCTGGCCTTTTTTGACCACGTCACCGTCCTTTACATGAGCGGTGTAGAATTTACCGCCAAGCTCAACAGTGTCAACGCCGATATGGATCAGCAGCTCCAGACCACTTTCTGTTGCAAGCCCGATGGCATGCTTTGTGTCAAAAATTGTAGAAACCGTAGCGTCACAGGGTGCTTTTACTTCACCTTTGGACGGAATCACTGCCATGCCCCTTCCAAGGACTTCAGATGCAAAGGTTGCATCCTTTACTTCTGAAAGCGGGATCGCAGTTCCCTCAAGCGGGCTGTAGAGGGTCTGTGCACCTGTCTCTGAAGTTTTCTCCTGGGCAATTTCTGCCGGAGCATCTGATTTTTTCTCTGCTTCAATATTTTTTTCAGCTGTTTCCTGTACCTCATCCTTATATCCGAACATCCAAGTAAGCACAAAAGCCACACCAAATGCGATGGCAAACATCAGGATATAACCAACTGGATTATTCAGGCACAGCAGGATTCCGAAGATACCGGTAACACCTGTTCCTGTGGCACCAAGACTGCTAATGGAGGCAAAAAGTGCTCCGCATGCACCACCCAGGCAGCCCATGATAAACGGCTTTCCGAAGCGGAGGTTTACACCGAAGATTGCCGGCTCTGTGATTCCCATGCATGCGCTTAAGGCAGAAGGAACAGCCATGGATTTGATCTTCTGATTTCTGGATTTCAGGCCTACAGCAAGAGCTGCACCACCCTGTGCAATGTTAGCTGCAGATGCAAGTGGCAGCCAGTAGGTAACGCCGAATTTGGCCAGCTGTCCAAGGTCAATGATAGTGTACATGTGATGAACACCAGCAACAACAGTCGGTGCATAAAAGGCACCCATGATAAAGCTTCCGATTCCAAATGGCAGTGCGATCAGCCACTGGATCCCATCCAGAAGTCCGTTCTCAACTGTTACGAAGATCGGTCCGATAATGGAAAGTGTAAGATAGCCGGTTACAAAAACACTGACAAGCGGTGTTACAAAAAGATCGAACATTGCAGGTACGACTTTATGAAGTCTCTTCTCAATCTGTGCCAGTACCCAGACTGCAATGATAACCGGGATTACATGTCCCTGATATCCAACCATGTCAATGGAGTAAAGTCCGAACCATACTTTCTGTGTGGCCTGTACGCCTTCCGTGGCAACTGTCCAGGCGTTCTGCAGATTCGGATGAATCATGATCATACCGATAACCGCACCAAGGTAAGGGTTGGCGCCGAATACTTTTGCACCACTGTAAGCGATGAGGATCGGCAGGAATGTGTACGCTGTGTTACTGAAAAGCTGTGCAAATACATAAATGGAACCATTGGTGTTAATATTCAGGAAGCCGTTGTTTACCATAAAGTTCAGGGCTTCCATGATTCCCATCAAAAATCCGCTTGCTACGATAGCTGGGATGATCGGGACAAAAATATCTCCCAGTGTCTTGATCAGTCTCTGTATCGGATTAGCCTTGGATGCTGCCACCTTCTTAAGCTCATCCTTACTACTCTCTGATATTCCGGCGATCTGGATAAATTCATCATAAACCTTGTTTACAACTCCTGTTCCCAGGATGATCTGCATCTGTCCCTGTGCGAAAAACACGCCCTTCACACCGTCGATGTTCTCTATATATTCCTTATCCGCCTTGTCATTATCCGCAATGACCAGACGAAGCCTTGTTGCACAGTGCGCCGCGGAAATGATGTTTTCTTTCTTTCCTACATGATCATAGATTTCCTGTGCTGTCTTTCTGTAATCCATGTCCTTCCTCCTTTTCTGCTACTGTTCCCGGACAGTCATCTCTTTCTTCTTTCCCTTTCTTCGGATCAGATCTGTCTGTTCTTTCTTCAGCTTCCCGGGATTTATTATCTCTGATCCATTGTTTTTCATTTATTTATGAGATTGATTTCATACATCCATTCATACAAGGGACGGTAATTTTTCCATTTTTTAAGCTTTTTGATGATTTCAGCACTTTTCAATGGTATGTTTTATGTTATTGCTTGTGTTCTTATGTGGAATCGTTCTCACATCTTACTTGTATTATAACTACTGCATTATTATTTGTAAATCCGCAACATCGCACAAATTTCTTCAGTCAAAATTGTACATATTCCATAAGAACAGATGCAAAACAGACAAACCAGTCAGGACATCGCAGAAAAAATCTGGCATTTTTCTGTGTTTGCTCAGCCATAACACAGCACCACACCAAAAGAAGCAGGTCTTTTTCTCCCAAAAGATCTGCTCCTGTTCCACAATAACTTATAATTTCTTCCTCTGTCTGCGAGGATATTCTCTGTTACCTGTGAGATTCCCGTTCCACAAGCTCACATCCCATTTTTATTTCCTTGCTGATCCCGGTATCGTTCTCAATAAGATCAGCCAGCATGGCTGCTGCCTCCATTCCGCTGGTCTTATAATAAAAATGTACCGTTGTCAGCTTCGGTTCCACGATCTTACCCGGAACTCCATCCCCAATCCCTGCGATCTGAACATCCTCGGGAATGCGAAGCCCGATCTCCTTCAAATAAGTCATGGCTCCCACCGCCATAGTATCCGTAGCACACACAAGAGAATCTATGGAAGGCTCCTCCTCAAAAAGCTCCTTCGCCATCTCATACCCGGAATCCATGGTAAAGCTTCCGATCTTCATCCTCTCCGGCACGACCTCCAGCTTAGCTTTATGGATAGCATCCATAAAACCCTTTTTCCTGCAGGCACCAACTGCCTCGTCCTTATCTGTAACGCCGATATAGGCAAACTTTTTCCCCTTCTCCGCCAGCTTCTCCGTGACCTGAAAAGCTGCTTTATGATCATCCTGATAAATACATGGATATCCGTCCAGATGCTGTCCCAGGATCACGATCGGTACCTTATAATCCTTCAGCATCTGTTTATGCTTTCTGGTAAACATGGTAGCAATAAAAACCACTCCGTCCACCTGACGTTCTTTAAACAGAGAAAGGTATTTCAGCTCTTCTTCCACATCATTATTGGTATTGGCCAGAATAAGCTGATATCCTCTCCGTGTAAGAATATCACTGATCCCTGTCACCTCACGGCTTATGGTATCTGAATTGATCTTTGGAAGGATGACACCGATGAGACTGGTTTTTTTGGTCCGCAGTGTCTGTGCCTGGGAGGATGGCTGATATCCTGTCTCCTGGATCACCCTGCGGATGACTTCCTTTTTTTCACTGCTGACATATCCATTATTCAGATATCTGGATACCGTAGCTCTGGAAACTCCGGCAAGCCTGGCTATTTCATTAATGTTCATAACTTATGTACCTCTTCTTTTGTCCTGTTATATCTGTCCTTGTATGCATATTTATAATATAGATTATACACGGTTTCTTTCCGGTAAAAAAGATTCTTTTCCTATGTAAATGGAAATTTTTATTACTGCTCACTCCGTTCTCACTAATACGCTTCACAACGCAGAGAATACGGGATGCATATATCTCCCATCCCGTATCCTCCATACTCTGTTTCTAAAAATCTCCCCGGCATATCTGTTTTTCGGTTTTCCCTGTCATTCCAGATATTCAAACGGATCTACCGGCACGCCATCCTTTTTCATTGCAAAATAAAGATTCGGGCCTTCTACAGAATAATATTTGGTAGGTGCGCTGATATTTCCGATCACTTCGCCCTCCTTTACTGTGTCACCTTCTGCCACAGTAAGGTCCTTCAGCTGCCCATATACTGCCTGATAACCATTTCCCAGCTCCATAGTCACAGTCGTTCCCGTACAGGCATCCTGTACAACAGAAAGCACCTGGCCATCTGCCGCCGCATACACCGGCGCATCCTCCACTGCCTGCAAAGCAATGGCAGAGCTCACACGATACTGATCCAAAGTCGGATAATATACGGTTTCATCCATATTGTAATCCACAAGAACCGTTCCTCTGACCGGCCATTCCATAATGGAATCCTCCGTAAAATCCAAAGCCTGTGCCGCAATTCCGACAGCTGAGGTCTCTGCGGTATCTGTGGAAGCTCCAGCTCCGTTATTCACCGCTCCCTCTGCCGATGTATTTCCGGCATTATCTGCTGTATTTCCAGTGCCATCTGTGCGGCTTCTGTCTGCACCTGCTGCCGCAGACACGCTCCTATCCTCCGTACCACTTCCATTATCTGCATCTGCCGCTGCATTTTCGGCTGTACCACTTCCTGCAGTCTCACGGATGCTTCCTGTCACTCCATCTGCTCCGGCTTCTGAAGCTCCTGACAGACCTGCTTCATCTCCGGTTTCTCCATCAGAGATCTCATCCTGTGCTGCATCCTGCCAGCCATCTCCGGCAGCTGCCGCATCCTCTGCGTTTTCCCCGTCCGAAAGCTCTTCTTCCAGCCCGGTCTCTTCTACCTGTACAGAATTTTCCTCCTGGGGATTTTCTGCGATGGGCTTTGTTCCAAGCTGATAAACAGTAATCCCAAGTGCCGCCACTGCTGCCAGAACACCTCCGTTGATAATACCTCTCACGATTTTACTTTTCATATTCTTTCCACCTCTGTCTGATATGTTCATTTTCAGTAACAGAAAAAGCAGTAAAGCTGCCGTTTCGGTCACCATTTCTATATCTATAGAGTGTCCAGAATATGGCTGTCTATTCATTTTTTGAATATTTTTTTATCAGACGTTGCTTCGGATGCCTGACTTTCTTTAATCCTCAGCTTTCAGCTCCATCTCCGGAAAATATTTTTTCAGGATCTCCTCCGCACTGCTTCCGTTTTTTGCCATCTCATTTCCACCAAACTGGGAAAATCCCACACCATGACCGCTACCACGCACTCGCAGATAATAAATATCATCCTTTTTCTTCAAACTGAAATTCGCGGATTCCAGTCCCATTCCCGCTGCAAAGCTTTCTCCCTCCAGAAGTGTTTCCCCAATCGTAAGCTCTGTCACATAACCGGCACTGTCCCGTTTTTTGATCTTCAGCTCCCCGGAAAGCTGCCCCGCAGGAATTTCCACGATTTTTATATGATCCGGAGATTTTTTGTCCTCACTGCTATCTGCCGATTTCAGATATGTATACGCCTCATCATGAAAAGCCTCTTCCCCGCTGCGGGTTTTCCCTGCGCTTCTCTTATGCCAGGGAGTCAGCCTCACTTTTCCTTCATATGTAAGTACCTGTCCATCCGTCTCTTTTTCTGCCTGCTCATAGATCTGCCTTTTTTCTGCAAAAAAATATCTCCAGACTTCCTCTGTACTTCCGTTTTCCCTCAGGATCTCTGCCAGATTTTTCCCCTCGCCCAGCCACCTTTGAATATTCGACCGTGCGATCACAGTCTGCGCTTTTATGGTTTCTTTTTTCATAT
>OLRL01000540.1_pt1 | contig 24792 bp, 23 predicted proteins | sample 1643201 | NCBI WGS metagenome assembly OLRL01 (sample SAMEA3136649, study PRJEB25190) | human gut metagenome | biome: human gut; feature: human-associated habitat; material: faeces | place: Austria | collected 2013
GCCTGTGGACTTTCCATAGGAGTAGGCGGGCCGTGGCGGACGGTCTGCATCTGCCCACGCTTATTGCTGAATAAGGAGATTTTATTTTTTTACAATTCTAATTTTTCAATTTCTTTTTTTATAAAATTTGCCGTTTCTTCTGGAGTAGCTATATAAGAATTATACTCATTATTAAGATTTTCTATATAATCAATAAAAATAGATAAAAATCCAGGTTCATTAATTAAAAGATACATTGTTTGTCCGTTTGAATTTTCAAATGAAAGATACCCAGATTGAGTATTTACGCATAAATGAAGATTTATAGGAAGTTGATCTAACGGTTTTTTTAAAAGGTGGTAGTGTCCTGAAAGACAGTAAGGAAGAAGCGCTTTAAGCATCAAAAGCCGTTCTTCTGGTAGAAAAGGTCTAGCAAATTCATAAGGTATTTCACAAAGACATCCAGTATATATGAAATGTTCAATTCCATTTTCTGTAAAATAAATATGCATATCCTGATCTTTGATTGTATGAATTGCTTCTTTGAAAAAACATTTAATCATAGGAAGAATCTGTTCGCGATTTGGTATTTGAGATCGGAGCGCATTTTCTATGATTTTTTCAGATATAAAAGGTGTGAAACAGGATTCTGGTTGCAAAATATAATTAGGAGCAGTTTGAACTGTAATACTGTTGAGAAATGAGAGATTTTTAGGAGTCATATGAGAGACCTGAAATAATAAAAAACATTTCTCTTGAATTGAATTATATAATTTATGAAACTGAGAAACTAAATTAATGTCTTTAAAAAATATACCCGACTGGAAGTCCGATGATAAAGATACTGCATAATCCGTAGTAAGAATTAAGTAAGGAAAAATATTCATATTATAGAAATGTGAATGCACATTATCATAAAAACAGTACGTTTGGTAGTATAGAGATTGTGAATAAAGAGGAAATATTGTTTTTAAGTATTCCAGATTACATGATTTGTTATCGGTTGTGAGTGAATCGGTTTTGTTTAAACAAAATATATGTCGTATTTCTAATGAATCAGGAAAATTCATACTAGCTAATAAAGAAAATAAAAATTTGTTATTTGGTTGGAGAAGTAACTGAATCAACCCATTTTTTATGGAAGACTCTTTTGCAAAAATGATTCTTAGAATGTGATTGATTTCAAATTCTGTATGTAATGGAAAACAGGAAGTGTTTTCTAAGTTTTTTTCTAAAACATCGTTTAAAGGTTCATTCACAGAAATTCTGGATTTGACAGAGCAAATATCAGGAAAATGTATTAAAAATTCTTCTACGCTTTTTCTTCTATAATAATAATTAGGACTGGTGAGGCTAAGTTGATATGTTTTTGAAAATTTTTGATATTCGGAAGGGGTTAATTGAAAAAATTTAGCCATTTTTATAAAGATTTCACGCTTTGGAGGTCGTCGGGTCCCATTGATAATTTTGTACATGGTGGAACGATCTATATTGCAGTATTTGATAAGGGAATTAGTACTTATGTTTTCTTTGGAATGTATTAACTCTTTTAAATAATCTGAAAATTCTGACATTATAAAATGCTCCTTAGTATAATATTTTATTTTAGAAATATTATACATATATAAAAAAAAATTGCAAGAAAAATGTTGTCCACAAAAATGCCACGGGTTGATAATGATGAGAGAAGGGTAAATAATGAAAAATATATCAAATAATAGGGAAGGAAAAACAAAATGATAAAAAAAATATGGAAATTAACAGTTTTAGTTGGAATTATGGTGTTACTCTGTGGATGTAATGAAGAAAAAGTGAGTGATGGAGAAAATTTACAGATAACAAAAGAAGAGAATAGAAAAAAACAGATGAATGATGCGATAGAAGAAAATACTAATACAGAAAAAAATGAAATGAAAGATTATTCTGATAATCAGCAGGAGCTAAAATGCATTACAGTCCTTTTTACTGAAGAGGCTTCTCAGAAAAATCTAGAACAGATTAAGCATACAATAGAAAAGAAACCAGAAGTTGCTTACATAGAACAAATAGGAAGCGCGGATGCTTGGAAGGATTTTGTAAATGAGTATATGCAAGGCTCAATTTCATCAGATTCAGCAAATCCTTTAACATATTTTATTGTTTATCTGAAGGAAAATGCAGATGGTGAAAATCTTGTCCAGTATATAGAACAATTGCCGTATGTATCGAGTTGTACGAAATCTAAATAAAATATGAACAGTGAGTCATCTAAACAAAAATAGAAAAGGTTGGGAAATATATATGTATATCATTTTTGATTTGGGGTTAATTGGAGTTGTAATCTTGGTTTTAACTGTATTAGGTATAACAACAGTAGGGGCTTTGGGGGCATGGATTGCAGAAAATTTCGAAATTGTTTTGGCGATAATATTATTGGCAAGTGTTATAAAAACTTTGGTTTTTGCAAAAGAATCAAAACTTGGATTAGGAAAAATATTTTTGTGTTCATTATGCGATTGTGCGAGAATATTGCCGATGATCTATTTCTTATGGATATTTTTTAGCGGTTTCACAGGATTATCAAATAAAAGTGTACTGGGATTTTTATTTGGTGTTGTAAATAATATTTTGGGATTTGCATTATTTTGTTTGCCAGAGCTGGGAATTATAACATTGGTAGAGCAGAGTTGTCTGAATATGTTGGAAGACAAAAACATGAACATGCTACTTTATGTGTTAGTTTCAGTTATAGGCATTGGATTGCAGATGTTGCTTTTCTGGATTATTATGAAAATATTTTAAGAGTGCCCATACTTCTATCTGTGGGATATGCAGGGCCTTGGAAAACTCAGCGCTTACACAACAATCGCTCTGATCAACGGCGACATCACAGGTGCTAAAGATGACAAGTTCACAGCTGGTGACCTTGGCGACTACACAGTAACAGATGCTGATGACGGTGGTACAGAAGTTGTTCTTGGTGTACCTCTGAAATTCGATACAAGCAACATCGAGGAGATGGCTAAGCTGTACTAATCAATCCTCAGATTGACTGTAATATTCATATGATAAATCCTTTCAGAGCAGGCGGGGTCTTTGGACTCCGCCTGTTTCTGTGTGCAGAGACGTTGGAGGTTCTTTTGCGCAGATCTTTTATATGAGGATTTTAGTTGTGTGGATGTGACAGCAGTGCTAAAATGAGGATAAAGAGGAACAAAGAAAGAAGAAACGGATAAAGAAGAGGAAGGCATGCAGCAGGCGCTACTGGATCAGCTGAGAAAGATCACAGAAGAAGAACGAAAGATCCTGGATGGAGAGGCAGAGGTGGACAGAGACCTTTATACCTCCGGCAGGGACTTTACCGTGGACAGCGGAAAAATGCTGGAGGAAGGCCGGCTGATCGCGGTCCGTACCCATACCCGTTTTGTGCATTTTCCGGCACACCGGCATAATTTCGTGGAAGTGCTCTATGTCTGCGAAGGCTCTCTGACTAACATCATTGATGGCAAAAAAGTCATCGTTAATAAGGGTGAGCTGCTTTTTCTCAACCAGTTTACGAAACATGAGATCCTGAAGGCTGGACAGAACGATATTGCCATTAACTTTATGGTGCTGCCAGAGTTTTTTGATGTGGCTTATTCCATGACCGGCAATGATAATATGCTGGCAGATTTTCTTGTGAATGTGCTCAGACAGGATGAGGAACGGGGAGAATATCTGCATTTTAAGGTGGCAGAGGTGCTACAGATCCAGAATCTTCTGGAAAACATCATCTATTCCCTGGTAAATGGAGAAGAGAACCGGGAACGGATTAATCAGACCACAATGGGCCTGATCTTTATGTACCTGGTGGAATCCGTACAGTACGTGGAGATGCGTCTTCCCAACCAGTACGAAAACAAGATCTCCATGACCACACTGGACTACATTGAGCAGAAATACCGGACAGCTACCCTGACAGAGCTGTGCAGCCGTCTTCATCTGCCCATGCATGTATTAAGCAAGATGATCAAAAAAACGACAGGATTTAACTTTAAGGAACTTCTTCAGCGAAAACGTCTGAACAAGGCGGTGGAACTGATGTGTGACACAGATCTTCCCATCAGTGATATCATTGCCGCGGTGGGATATGAGAATAACAGTTATTTTCACCGGGTATTTAAAGAACATTATCATATGACACCCAGAGCATTCTGGGTAAAGAACAGCGAAAAAGAGCAGGTGAGGCTTTAACCCCACCTGCTTTTTAAATATCGTGGAACTGTCCGATCTTATCCTTGATCCGCTGCATCTCATTATCCATGTCGATGACAGCTCTGGCGCAGTTGAGAAGTTCATCACTGACTTCTTCATATCCATCCATTTCTTCGATATTCTGCTTATAACGAAGCTGATGCTCCAGTGTGGCCCAGAAATCCATGCCGTTGGTACGGATCTGGATCTCGGCTCTCATCGGTGTTTTTCCTTTGGAGAAAAATACGGGGATTTCTACGATCATGTGATAGCTGCGGTAGCCGTTGGGCTTTGGATTTTTGATGTAATCTTTTACCTGGATAACAGTGATATCGTCCTGCTTGGAGATCAGATCCGCAATGGTGTAGATATCATCGATAAAAGCGCACACAACCCGGATGCCGGCTACATCATTCAGCTGATTCTGGATATTCTCGGCTGTAAATTCATAGCCAAGCTTCTTAAGCTTCTTGTAAATGCTTTCTGGTTTTTTGATCCTGGTTTTGATAAAAGAAATGGGATTACGTTTATATTCCACGGAAAATTCATCGTTGAGGACTTCCAGCTTGGTACGGACCTCCCGGACAGTACAGCGGTACATCATCATCAGGTCGTTAAATTTTGCGGAATTTTTGATAAAAACCCGGGGATCCGGTGTATCCAGCCAGGTATTGGTATTTTCTTTTGCCATGGTATTTTTTGAGAGAAACTCCTTTCGTATGTGAAATCTGCTGAAAACAGTAAAGACAGATTCTGATCTGTTCCTGTTATTTTTCGGCAATGCGATAAGATAATTATAGAATAAAATGACATTTTTTTCAACTTTTGTATTGACAGATTAAAAATCCTGTGCTATTTTATATGAAAAGTTTAATCAAGTAAACCACTAAACCGTTGAAGCGGAGATAAAAGTTTTCATGCGCGCACAGAGAATCCGGGAGGGTGAGAGCCGGGTCGAGAAGCAGTTTACTAAATGGACCGCTGAGGGCACAGGGAAAGGTATCCCGGATACCGAGTATTCTGTGACGTGAAGGCATACGTCAGTTGCCGGGAATATGCAGGTATTCCGACAAGTGCACAGGTCATACTGTGAAGCAGGGTGGCACCGCGGGTGTATTGGATTTTGAACGCTCGTCCCTGGCAGAACTGGATTCTGCCGGAGACGGGCTTTTTTTGTTACATAAATGTAGATCAGGAGGGACTGAATATGTATCCAGCATTAGAAGGATTAAGAGAAATCGCAAAGTCAGGGGAATACCGGCGTATTCCCGTATGCAGAGAACTGTATTCCGACCGCTATACACCTGTAGAAGTGATGCGGACTCTTCGCACAGCCAGCAGACACTGCTATCTGCTGGAAAGTGCCAGTCAGACAGAGGTATGGGGACGCTATTCCTTCCTGGGATATGAACCATCCATGGAGATCACCTGTACCGATGGAAATCTTCAGATCCGAAAGATCCATGAGGACGGTACCGAAGAAATAACAAAGCAGCAGGTAAAACATCCCGGAGATGCTATTCGAAAGATCCTGAAGGAATACAAAAGCCCGGTACTGGAAAAAATGCCAACCTTTACCGGCGGCCTGGTAGGCTATTTTTCCTACGATTATATTAAATACAGTGAACCGAAGCTGGAGCTTACCGATAAGACGGTAGAAGATTTCAGAGATATGGATCTAATGCTCTTTGACCAGGTCATTGCCTTTGATCATTACAGACAGAAGGTGCTTCTGATCACAGGGGTGATGACAGATGATCTGGAGAACTCTTTTGGAAAGGCAGAAAAGAAACTGCAGGAGATGGCAGATCTGATCAGAAAGGGAGAGCAGAAGGAATTTCCATCCCTGAAGTTGCAATCCTCCATTGAGCCGCAGTTCCCGAAAGAAAAATACTGTGAGATGGTAGAAACCGCCAGACATTATATTCGTGAGGGAGACATCTTCCAGGTGGTGCTTTCCAATCCCATGAGAGCCAGAGCAGAGGGAAGCCTTTTTGATACCTATCGTGTTTTAAGGGCCACAAACCCGTCCCCCTATATGTTTTATTTTTCCAGCGATGATATTGAGATCGCGGGAGCGTCACCGGAAACCCTTGCAAAGCTTACAGGAAAAGAGTTAAGCACCTTTCCGCTGGCAGGAACAAGGCCAAGAGGAAAAACAAAGGAAGAAGACGAGGCGTTGGAACAAGGTCTTCTTGCAGATGAAAAGGAACGTGCCGAGCATAACATGCTTGTGGATCTTGGGCGAAATGATATCGGAAAGATCAGTAAGATCGGTACCGTGAACGTAGAAAAATATATGTGCATCGAGCGTTTTTCTCATGTGATGCATATTGGTTCTACAGTGACCGGCCAGATTCGGGATGACAGGGATGCGGTGGATGCAGTGGATGCCATCCTTCCGGCAGGAACACTTTCCGGAGCACCGAAATTCCGTGCCTGCCAGATCATCCAGGAACTGGAACAGAGCAAGCGAGGCATTTACGGCGGTGCTATCGGATATCTGGATTTTGCCGGAAACCTGGATACCTGTATTGCCATTCGCCTGGTTTATAAGAAAAACGGTGAGATCTGTATCCGGTCAGGAGCAGGGATCGTAGCAGACAGCATTCCGGAAAGTGAATTTCAGGAGTGCTGCAACAAGGCAAGAGCCGTTGTACAGGCAATCGAAACTGCACAGGAGGGACTGGAATGATAGTACTGATCGATAATTATGATAGCTTTTCCTACAATGTTTATCAGCTGATCGGTTCTGTGGAGCCGGATATCAAAGTGGTAAGAAATGATGAAGTGACCATCAAAGAGCTGGAGGCCATGAAGCCGGAGGCATTGATCCTTTCCCCTGGTCCGGGAAAACCGGAGGATGCGGGAATCTGTATTGAATCCATAAAATATTTCAAAGACAAGCTGCCGATCCTGGGTATCTGCCTTGGACATCAGTCCATCTGTGAAGCCTTCGGAGGGACAGTATCCTACGCAAAAGAGCTGATGCACGGAAAGCAGAAAGAGATACATAAAGTTGGAAAGAGCCGGATGTTTGAAGGACTTCCGGAAACTTTTCCGGCAGCCAGATATCACTCACTGGCAGCTATCCGGGATACCTTACCGGAGGAACTGGTTGTTACCGCTGAGTCTGAGGACGGAGAGGTGATGGCACTGGAGCATAAAGAATATCCGATATTCGGATTACAGTTCCATCCGGAATCTGTTATGACACCGGATGGAAAAACAATGATCGAGAACTTTATGAAGGTTATCAGAGACAGATAAGACAGAGAACAGCAATCCATAAAAGATAGAATCGTTACAGAACAGGAGGAAACAACAATGATCAAAGAAGCAATCATCAAGCTTTCAAAAAAAGAAGATCTTACATATGACGAAGCAGAAGCCGTAATGAATGAGATCATGGACGGAGCGGCAACACCGGTACAGATGGCATCCTACCTTACTGCACTTTCCCTGAAAGGAGAGACTATTGATGAGATCACTGCATCAGCAGCCGGAATGCGTGCACACTGCATCAAGCTTCTCCACGATATGAATGTTCTGGAGATCGTAGGAACCGGTGGTGACGGAGCAAACTCCTTTAACATTTCCACGACATCTTCTCTTGTGATCGCAGCAGGTGGCGTTCCGGTAGCAAAACACGGAAACCGTGCAGCATCTTCCAAGAGCGGTGCAGCAGATGTTCTGGAAGCACTTGGCGTAAAGATCACCATCCCGCCGGAAAAAAGTGCAGAGATCCTGAAAAAGATCAACATTTGTTTCCTGTTCGCCCAGAATTATCATATTGCCATGAAATATGTGGCACCGATCCGTAAAGAGCTGGGAATCCGCACGGTATTTAATATCCTCGGACCATTAAGCAACCCGGCAGGCGCAAACATGGAGCTGATTGGAGTCTTTGACCAGTCTCTGGTAGAGCCGCTGGCACAGGTTATGATGAAGCTTGGCGTGAACCGCGGAATGGTAGTTTTCGGGCAGGATAAGCTGGATGAGATCTCCATGAGCGCACCGACTTCTGTGTGCGAGATCAAGGATGGATGGTTCCAGTCCTATGAGATCACACCGGAGCAGTTCGGCTATACACGCTGCAGCAAAGAAGATCTGGCAGGCGGCACACCGGCAGAGAACGCAGAGATCACAAAAGCCATTGTAAACGGAACCGAAAAAGGCCCGAAGCGTCAGGCGGTCTGCATGAACGCAGGTGCAGCACTTTATATCGCAGGAAAGGCGAAGAGCCTGGAAGCCGGCGTAAGAAAGGCTGAAGATCTGATCGACAGTGGTGCAGCTGCTGCCAAGCTTGAGGAATTCATCAAATTAAGTAACGAGATTTGAAAATAATAGCGGCAGAAGAGAAATCGGCAATCCCTATCGGAAGAGATATGAACGGAAACATTAATCTGTCAGACTTCTTGAAATTGCCGAATGAGAGTTGAACTGAAATATCAAGGAGACAAACAAAGAATGAGCGAAAAAAACATTCTGGAGGAAATCGCAGAAAAAACAAGAGAACGTATCCGGAAGGAAAAACGTCAGTTTTCCCTGGATCAGCTGAAAACCCTGGCAGAAAAAGCACCACAGCAGCCGTCCTTTCTGGAAGCGTTGAAAAAGCCGGGTATGTCTTACATCTGTGAAGTAAAAAAAGCTTCCCCCTCCAAGGGGCTGATCGCACCGGAATTTCCGTATCTGGAAATTGCGAAAGAATACGAGGCAGCAGGTGCATCTGCGATCTCCTGCCTCACAGAGCCATTTTATTTCATGGGAAGTGACACTTATCTCCGTGAGATCACAGAAATAGTGGATATTCCGGTCCTTCGGAAGGACTTCACGGTGGATAAGTACATGATCTATCAGGCAAAAGCATTCGGTGCATCGGCTGTACTTCTGATCTGTGCTATCTTAAATGACCAGGAACTCCTGGAATACCGAGAGCTTGCAGAAACTCTGGGAATGGATGCACTGGTGGAAGCTCATGACGAGAATGAAGTGGCAAGAGCATTAAAGACAGGTGCAAAGATCGTCGGTGTAAACAACCGTGACCTGAAAACTTTTAAGGTTGATATGAATAACAGCATCCGTCTTCGAAACCTGGCACCGGACAATGTGGTATTTGTGTCTGAGAGCGGAATCAAAAACGCAGGTGATATCGTTATCCTGGAAAGAAACCGGGTAGGTGCAGTCCTGATCGGTGAGACCCTGATGCGAAGCCCGGATAAGAAAGCTGCATTGGAAAATCTGAACGGTGGAGCGCTTGTATAAAGGCCAAACGAAAGAATAGAGTAAATAAGTAACAGAGCTGACCAGTAGCAAATAGCAACAAAACAGGAAGGTGCAGGGTTAGACAGAAAGGGCAGGATTGACTGAATATGAGAGAACAACAGTTGAAACATGGGAGCAGAACCAGAATCAAGATCTGCGGCCTGACCCGTCCGGAAGATATCCAGGCAGTTAACGAAGCAAAACCGGACTTTGCAGGATTCATTGTAGAATTCCCAAAAAGCAGAAGAAACGTTACCGTGGAGCAATTGAAGGCTCTCCAGGAAGAACTGGATGAGAGCATTTTGCCGGTAGGCGTATTCGTCAATGCACCGGTGGAGCTTCCCGCACAGCTTTTAAACGAAGGAACCATCGCACTGGCACAGCTTCACGGCCAGGAGGACGAGAATTATATCAGACAGCTTAAGACCATGACAGACCAGCTTCTGATAAAGGCTTTTTCCATAAAAACAGAAGCAGATATAAAGAAAGCGATCCGTTCGGAAGCAGACTATATTCTGCTGGATCAGGGCGCAGGAGGAACAGGAGAAACTTTCGACTGGAGTCTGGTACCGGCGATCAAACGTCCCTGGTTTCTGGCAGGAGGTCTGGGCTGTGAAAATATGGAATCGGCCATACATCTGCTTCACCCCTGGGCAGTAGATTTAAGCAGCAGTGTAGAAACCGACGGTCACAAAGACCCGAATAAAATATTAGAAGCAGTATACGCAGTAAGGAACATAAAGGAGGAAATATAACATGTCAAAAGGAAGATTCGGCATCCATGGCGGACAGTACATCCCGGAAACACTGATGAACGCTGTTTTGGAGCTTGAGGAAGCATACAACCATTACAAAAACGACCCGGAATTCAACCGTGAGCTCACAGAGCTTCTCAATGAATACGCAGGAAGACCATCCCGTCTTTACTATGCGGCACATATGACCGAGGACCTTGGCGGAGCCAAGATCTATCTGAAAAGAGAAGACTTAAACCACACAGGAGCCCACAAGATCAACAACGTACTTGGTCAGGTGCTCCTGGCAAAAAAAATGGGCAAGACCCGTGTCATCGCAGAGACAGGAGCCGGACAGCACGGTGTTGCAACTGCAACCGCAGCAGCACTGATGGGAATGGAATGTGAGGTATTTATGGGAAAAGAGGACACCGAGCGGCAGGCTCTGAACGTATATAAAATGCGTCTCCTCGGAGCAAAGGTCCATGCAGTTACAAGCGGAACCGCAACCTTAAAGGATGCCGTTTCCGAGACCATGCGTGAGTGGACAAACCGTATTGCAGATACCCATTATGTACTGGGATCTGTTATGGGCCCGCACCCGTTCCCGACCATCGTACGTGATTTCCAGGCCGTGATCTCCAAGGAGATCAAAGAACAGATGCTGGAAAAAGAGGGAAGACTTCCGGATGTTGTCCTGGCCTGTGTGGGCGGCGGCTCCAATGCTATCGGAACTTTCTACAATTTCATTGAGGACAAAGACGTTCGTCTCATCGGCTGTGAGGCAGCAGGACGTGGCGTGAATACTGCGGAGACTGCGGCAACCATCGCAACTGGTCGTCTCGGAATCTTCCATGGTATGAAATCCTACTTCTGCCAGGATGAATACGGACAGATCGCACCGGTATACTCCATCTCCGCAGGTCTTGATTATCCGGGTGTAGGTCCGGAGCATGCATACCTTTATGATATCGGAAGAGCAGAGTACGTTTCTGTTACAGATGACGAAGCAGTAGATGCTTTTGAATATCTTTCCAGAACAGAAGGAATCATTCCTGCGATCGAAAGTGCCCACGCAGTGGCCTATGCGAAAAAGATCGCACCGACACTTGGAAAGGACAAGATCATGGTAGTTACCATTTCAGGACGTGGAGATAAGGACTGTGCGGCAATTGCCTGCTACAGAGGGGAGGATATTCATGAATAAGAGAATTACAGAAGCATTTGCAAACGGAAAAGCATTTATTCCTTTTTTAACCTGCGGAGATCCGTCTCTGAAGGTAACAGAGCAGCTGGTTTATGCAATGGAAGAAGCAGGAGCAGATCTGATCGAGCTTGGGATCCCGTTCTCAGATCCTACCGCAGAGGGACCTGTGATCCAGGAAGCTAATGTCCGGGCACTTGCAGGCGGCGTGACTACAGATAAAGTTTTTGCAATGGTAGAAAAAATCCGTAAAAATACAAAAATCCCAATGGTATTCATGACCTACGCAAACGTAGTATTTTCTTACGGAACAGAGCGTTTTATCAAGAAAGCAGCAGAAGTTGGAATGGATGGACTGATCCTTCCGGATGTTCCCTTTGAGGAAAAAGAAGAGTTTGATGTTGTGTGCAAACAGTACGGCCTTGACCTGATCTCCCTGATCGCACCGACCTCCCATGAGAGGATCGCTATGATCGCAAAAGAGGCGGAAGGCTTTGTTTACTGCGTATCGTCCCTTGGTGTAACAGGAATGCGTACCAGCATTACCACAGATATCGGAGCTATGGTGAAGCTGGTAAAATCCCAGAAAGACATCCCATGTGCAGTAGGATTCGGAATCTCCACCCCGGAGCAGGCAAAAAAAATGGCAGACCAGTCGGACGGTGCCATTGTAGGATCTGCGATCGTGAAGCTTTGTGGAGCTTACGGCAAGGACTGTGTGCCGAAGGTGAAGGCTTATGTGAAAGAGATGAAGGACGCGATCAGATAAGTTTCCGGCTGAAATCGGATTACAGATCACAAAGTGTAATAAAAATCTGCTTTATCCAAAAAGAAAGGGTAAGGCAGATTTTTTTTGTGCTAAGCAGACTTCGGAGAAATTACAGAAAATATCTGCTTGACAGTCAGAGACCAGGTGATAGATGATATAAAAAAAGGTGAGGAGGAAATTGGGGATGAATCGGGAAGAAGCAAAGAAGAAAGCAGAAGCGCTGGTTGCCAGGATGACTCTGGAGGAAAAAGCCAGTCAGTTAAGGTACGATGCACCTGCAATAAAAAGATTGGGAATTCCGGCGTATAACTGGTGGAATGAGGGACTTCACGGTGTTGCCAGAGCAGGGCAGGCAACGGTTTTTCCACAGGCGATCGGAATGGCGGCAGCTTTTGACCGGAAAAGTGTGGCAGAGATGGCCGGTATCGTGGCAACAGAGGGCAGAGCAAAGTATAATGCATATTCCGTAAACGGTGACAGAGATATTTATAAGGGATTGACGTTCTGGTCTCCTAATGTCAATATTTTCCGTGATCCACGATGGGGTAGAGGCCATGAAACTTATGGGGAAGATCCGTATCTTACAAAAGAACTGGGAGTTTCCTTTGTAAAAGCACTTCAGGGAAATGGGGATACAATGAAGGCAGCAGCCTGTGCCAAACATTTTGCAGTACATTCCGGGCCGGAGGCACTCCGTCATGAATTTGATGCGGAAGCATCCGCAAAAGATATGGAAGAAACGTATCTGCCGGCATTCGAAGGTCTGGTAAAAGAAGCGAAAGTAGAAGCGGTTATGGGAGCTTATAACCGGACAAATGGGGAACCCTGCTGCGGAAGTCCCACATTACAGAAAAAACTCAGAGGCGAATGGAAATTTCAGGGGCATTTTGTATCAGACTGCTGGGCGATCCGTGATTTTCATGAACACCATATGGTAACGGATACAGCCGTTGAATCTGCAGCACTGGCGATTAATAATGGCTGTGACCTGAATTGTGGAAATACCTATCTTCACATTATGAAGGCATACGAAAAGGGGCTTGTCACAGAAGAAACCATAACCCGGGCAGCAGTGCGGCTTTTTACCACAAGGTATCTGCTGGGGTTGTTTGATGGAAGCGAATATGACCATATCTCCTATCTTGAGGTAGAATCTCCCAGGCATCTGGATGCAGCGGAGAAAGCAGCGGAAAAAAGCTTTGTTCTGCTGAAAAATAACGGGATTCTTCCGCTTGATAAAGAAAAACTGAAAACAATAGGGATCATCGGACCAAATGCGGACAGCAGACAGGCGCTGATCGGCAATTATCACGGGACAGCTTCCAGGTATATTACCATACAGGAAGGCATCCAGGATTATGTGGGAGACGATGTAAGGATCCTTACTTCCAGAGGCTGTGATCTGTTCCGAGACCGGACGGAGCACCTTGCGTTTACCAGAGATCGTATTGCGGAAGCAAAGGTGGTTGCGGAAAACAGCGATGTGGTGATCTTATGTATGGGACTGGATGAGACACTGGAAGGAGAAGAGGGAGACACCGGAAACAGCTATGTATCGGGAGATAAAGAAGATATTGAACTTCCCGGAGTACAGCGAGAACTGATGGAAGCAATCGCAGACACAGGAAAACCGGCAGTATTCTGTCTGCTGGCAGGAAGTGACCTTAATCTGAAATATGCGGCAGAGAAATTTGATGCCGTCATGATGCTGTGGTACCCTGGATGCCAGGGCGGGAAGGCAGCGGCAAAGGTACTGTTTGGAGAAATCTCGCCATCAGGAAAACTTCCGGTGACATTTTATGAAAGCCTGGAAGAACTTCCGGATTTTACCGATTATTCCATGAAAGGCAGAACATATCGCTATATGGAACGAAAAGCACAGTTTCCTTTTGGATATGGTCTGACGTACAGTAAGGTGGCAGTAGATAAAGCAGAGGTCAAAATATGTGGACAGAAGATAAACGTGGAGGTAGAAGTGCAGAATAACGGCGCATATGATACAGAGGATGTTGTTCAGATCTATGTAAAAAATATCGACAGCAAAAATGCCATTCCCAATCCGATGCTGGCCGGTTTTCAGCGGATATTCCTGAAGGCGGGAGAATGCCGAAAAATAGAAATCCCAATATGGGAAAAAGCATTCACCGTAGTAGATGAAACAGGAAAACGGATGGAAGAAGGAAAGAAATTTGAAATTTATGCAGGCTGCAGCCAGCCGGATGAAAAAAGCAAAGAACTGACCGGGATCATGCCGGTAAAGATCATCTGGGAAAAATAATAAGAAAATCTAAAGTAACAGGAGGGCGCTGCATCAGGCAGCGCCCTCCCTTCATATCTAACGCATAAACAACCGTACCATTTTCTCATAAATCTTCCGATATTTCTGATACCGCATAGGAAGATCGATCCAGGTCTTTTTATCTACAATACTCTTATAATGAGAGAATGTCCGGAAGCCGTCGATGCCATGATAGGAGCCCATGCCGCTTTCACCAAAGCCGCCGAAGCCCATATTGCTGGTTGCCAGATGTATGAGGACATCGTTGATACAGCCACCGCCGAAACCACATCGGGAAGTAACTTCCCGGGCATTTTTTTCATCTTCGGTGAAGATATAAAGAGCCAGCGGATGCGCCATGGAATTGATCTTTGTTACGGCACCTCCGAGAGAGTCATAGGTGAGGACCGGAAGTACCGGACCGAAGATTTCCTGCTGCATGACCGGATCTTCGAAGGTTACGTTATCAAGAACCGTCGGCTCGATCTGAAGTGTTTCACGGTTGGAACCACCGCCGCAGACAGTTTTGGCAGGATCGATCAGACTGTTGATACGGTCGAAATGCTTTTCGTTGATGATCTTTCCATAATTCCGGTTCTTCAGTGGTTCTTTTCCATACTGGCGTGTGATCTGTCTGCGAAGCTCTGCGACCAGGGCTTCTTTGATCTCCGGATCACAGTAGATGTAGTCCGGAGCCACGCAGGTCTGGCCACAGTTCAGGAACTTGCCGAATACGATACGTTTTGCCGCAAGGCGGAGATTGGCTGTTTTGTCCACGATGCAGGGGCTTTTTCCACCCAGCTCCAGAGTGACTGGTGTGAGGTGTTCGGAAGCCTTTCTCATGACCTCTTTTCCTACAGACTGGCTTCCCGTGAAGAAGATGTAATCAAAGTGCAGACTGAGAAGATGTGTGTTTTCCGCACGTCCGCCTGTGACAGTTGCAACGTATTTTTCATCGAAACATTCATGGATGAGAAGACGGATCACTTCGCTTGTTGCCGGCGAGTAGGCACTTGGTTTCAGGATGACTGTGTTTCCGGCTGCAATGGCGTCTACCAGTGGTTCTATGGTGAGAAGAAACGGATAGTTCCACGGACTCATAATGAGAACAACACCGTAGGGGGATGGTTTGCGGAAACTGTGGGAATGGAACTGTGCCAGTGGAGTTGGAACGGTCTGTTCTTTTGCGTAGGAGCGGATATTTTTCAGCATATGTGTGATCTCGGAGAGCACCAGTCCGGTCTCACACATATAGCTTTCGAAATTACTTTTTCCCAGATCCTTTTTCAGCGCGGCGTGGATCTGATCTTCGTGTTTCCGGATGGAAGCGCGGAGACGTTTCAGGGCGCTGATGCGAAAATCAAGGTCAAGAGTTGCGCCGGAGTAGAAGTACTGGCGCTGTTTATCTAAAAGCTGGTTGATCTGTTCTTTTTCCATGGAATTGTAGTCCTTTCTGAAAAAACTGTATTCGAAATATCGAAAAAATCTTTCTATGCCAATGGCTGTTTTAGCAATTGCCTGCCGGAGGCATCAGTCTGTAATACAGTGTCTCAAGTTCGCCGGCATCCATCAGCACAGGAACCGGGTACAGAGGATTGGCTTCTTTATCTGCGTAATGGGCAAGCTCCGGGATGTCTGTTTCCTGGATTTCCGGGATATAGCCTCCGATGCCATAGCGTTTTTTCATATCTTTTATTGCATCAATAAACATCCGGGCAGCAGTTTTATCGTCCTCATGTTTATCGCAGAGACCGGCAGTTACGGCAAGGTTGCGGAGTTTGTGAGTGATGGGATCTCCGTATGTTTCCAGTACCATAGGAAGGATCACTGCATTGGCAAGCCCATGTGGAACATTATATTTTCCGCCGAGGGAATGTGCAATTGCGTGGACATATCCAACGTAGGATTTGGTGAAGGCACAGCCTGCGAAATAGGAGGCGCGGAGCATATTTCGTCTTGCTTCAATATTATTGCCGTCTGTGTAGGCGGTATCCAGATTTTCAAAGATCAGTCTGACAGCATCCAGGGCATTTTTTCTTGTGCCAGGTGTAGTGGAATTTCCAATGTAGGCTTCCACTGCGTGAGTCAGGGCATCCATGCCTGTGGTAGCTGTGATAAACGGCGGAAGGCTTAAAGTCACTTTCGGGTCAAGGACTGCGTAGCGTGGGATCAGCGGAAAATCGTTGATGGCATATTTGTGCCGTGTTTCTGCATCGGTAATGACAGCAGCAAGTGTTGTTTCACTTCCTGTTCCTGCAGTCGTGGGGATGGCGATGAGAAGAGGAAGCTTTTTGTGGATCTTCAGGATTCCCTTCATCTGAGCAAGAGACTGGTGTGGCTTGGCAATGCGGGCTGCTGTGGCTTTTGCACAGTCCATACTGGAACCTCCGCCGAAGCCGATGATCGCCTGGCAGTCATTGTCCAGATACATGTGAAGGGCTTCGTCCACATTGACGGTTGTTGGATTGGCAACGGTTCTGTCGTAGATGTGGTAAGAGATGCAGCTTCGCTTCAGTGTCTGCTCCAGTCTTTCTGTAAGGCCAAGGCTTCGGATCCCTGCATCTGTGATGATGAGTACATTGTTATAGTTTCTTTTTTCCAGAACTTCCGGAATACCTTTGACGCTTCCGATGATCTTCGGATTGCGGTAAGGAAGCAGTGGAAGGGCGAATTTAAAGACATTCTGGAAAACCCGGCAGTAAGCTTTTTTTAATGGATTCATGGTAGTTTTCTTTCCTTTTAAAGTCAAATTATTTTATTCTAAATATTATATATAGCAGTTGGAAGGGGAAAAGTCAAGATTGCCGTTTATGGAAGTGTATCGCGAAGCGTGTTGCTGAGAACAGAGTAACCGTAACGTCATAAAAAAGAAAACAGGAAAATATAATATTGTCATGGTTGTAAATATCCTTTACACTAAGGGAGTCAAACAGAATCATTATGCAAGGATTGGATATCCAGCGGAAGGCAAATGTCCGCAGGATAGATAGTGATCACGGAGGAAATCATGCCAGAAACAGACACATCCGCAAAAAATCCTCTTCACGTATCCGAAGTGGATGATAATTTAAAAGAATTAAGCCCTCACGGTTCCTTTGAGCTGCCGGTGGAAACCTATATGGCGAACTGTGAGATCTTTCATGCACTGTATGACCACTGGCACAGTGAGATGGAGATCATGTATATTGAAAAAGGCAGTGGCTTTGCCAGACTGAACCGGGAGAGCATCCGCCTGAAAAAGGGGGATATCCTGATCGTGAACTGCGGAGTTCTCCATAGTATGCGCACGGATCTTAAGAAGCCTCTTTATTATAAGAGTGTGGTTTTCAGCCTGGGTTTCCTTGCAGGTCAGCCGGGAGATATCTGCCAGGAATGTGTGGTATCACCATTAATAGAAAACAAGGCAGAATTCTGCCATCATATAGAAGAAGGAGATTCCGGATATGAGAAGCTACGGGAAATTTTTCTGGAGATCCATGACTGTCATACGGAGAAGAAGCCATATTTTTATGTGAAGCTGAAAATGCTGTTTTTTGATTTCTTTTATGAGATGCTGACGAAGCATTATATTATCCCGGTAAGTACAGAGCAGAACAAGAGCCTTGCAGCAGTAAAGAAAGTGCTGGATCATATCAGCCTTCACTACCAGGAGAATCTTACCGTTTCAGAGCTTTCCGGACTTTCCAATTACAGTGAGTATTATTTTATGAAGCTTTTCCGCCAGTATACGGGAAAAACCCTGGTGGAATACATCAATGACTTCCGTATGGAGAAGGCGAAGTATCTTCTTACGCATTCCGATGCACCTGTGACGGAGATCGCCATGCAGGTGGGATTTAACAGTACAAGTTATTTTATAAAGAAATTTCAGCAGTCCAATAAGGTTTCACCGCATAAGTACAGGAAGAGTATGAGACAGATCTGAGAAAGCTCCCGAAGCAACCGCATATGTATCGCTTACGTTTTTATGCAGAGCTACAGTAAAAAGTGAAAAAACAGTCTGACAAATATCTTGCATATCATGACAGGATTGTTATATTTTTGAAAAGAAATGCGTGATATCCTAATATCATCAAAAACAAAGCAAACAACCTTGTAAAAACATATTTCATCCCATCAAGATCCATGAAAGGAGATCAAAATGGAAACATTAAGCAAAGTATTTGAAGACAAATATAATAAAAATGTAAAAGATTGTACAAACGAGGAAATCTATCACGGACTCCTCTCCTGGACAAAGGAGCAGCTGAAGGGCCGCGGCTACCAGGATGGAAAAAAGAAAATTTATTATATTTCCGCAGAGTTCCTTATCGGTAAGCTTCTTTCCAACAACCTGATCAATCTGGGCGTTTATGATGAAGTTGCGAAATATCTTAAAGAAAACGGAAAAGAGCTTTCCATGATCGAGGAGATCGAGCCGGAGCCATCTCTCGGAAACGGCGGACTTGGCCGTCTGGCAGCATGTTTCCTGGATTCCATTGCAACTCTGGGACTTCCGGGAGAAGGAATCGGACTTAATTATCACCTCGGACTTTTCAAACAGGAGTTTAAGGATCATCTTCAGTTTGAGACACCGAATCCGTGGATCCAGCCGGAGAGCTGGCTTACAGATGCAGGCGTTTCCTATTACGTGCCGTTTAAGGGCTTTATGCTGAAATCCACACTGTATGATATTGATGTTGCAGGCTATGAGAACAAAGCGATCAAGCTTCGCCTTTTTGATATTGATATTGCAGATGAGAGCATTGTAGGCGAGGGAATCTCCTTTGATAAGAGGGATCTGCTCCACAACCTGACACTGTTCCTGTATCCGGATGACAGCGATGATGCAGGAAGAAAGCTTCGTATCTATCAGCAGTACTTCATGGTAAGCAATGCGGCACAGCTGATCCTGGATGAGGCAACAGCAAAAGGCTGCAATCTTCATGACCTTGCCGATTACGCAGTGATCCAGATCAACGATACACATCCGAGTATGGTAATTCCGGAGCTTATCCGTCTCCTCACAGAGCGTGGGATCGAGTTCGAGGAGGCATGCGAGATCGTATCTCATGTATGCGCTTATACCAACCATACCATTCTTGCAGAGGCACTTGAGAAATGGCCGATCTCCTATCTTGAGGAGGTTGTTCCGCATCTGATGCCGATCATCCGCAAGCTGGACGAGCGTATCAAAGCAAAATATCCGCAGGAAAATCTTGCCATCATCGACAAGAACGACCTGGTACACATGGCACATATGGACATCCACTACGGATTTTCCATCAACGGTGTTGCATCCCTTCATACCGATATCCTGAAGGAGACAGAGCTTCATCAGTTCTATGAGATCTATCCGGAGAAATTCAATAACAAGACAAACGGAATCACCTTCCGCAGATGGCTCCTTCACTGCAACCATCCGCTGACAGAGTACATCACATCTATGATCGGTGACGGCTTCCGCAAGGATTCCTTTGAGCTTGACAAGATGCTTGGCTTCAAGGGAAATCAGGACGTTCTTGCAAATATCCTTAAGATCAAGCAGGATGCAAAGAAGAGATGTGCGGAGTTTATCAAAGCCAACACAGGTGAAGAAATCAACACACACAGTGTTTATGATATCCAGATCAAACGTCTTCATGAGTACAAACGTCAGCAGCTGAACGCACTTTACATCATTGACCGTTACCTGAAGATCAAGGCAGGCGAGAAGCCGCAGCGCCCGGTAACCTTTATCTTCGGTGCAAAGGCAGCTCCTGCATACGTTATCGCAAAGGATATTATCCACCTGCTTCTCTGCTTACAGGAGCTTATCAACAATGATCCGGAGGTTTCCCCGTACATGAAAGTTGTTATGGTGGAAAACTACAACGTAAGTGCAGCAGAGAAGCTGATCCCTGCCTGCGATATCTCCGAGCAGATCTCTCTTGCTTCCAAGGAGGCCAGCGGAACAGGAAACATGAAGTTCATGCTCAACGGTGCTGTAACACTGGGAACCATGGATGGTGCAAATGTGGAGATCAGCCAGCTGGTAGGCAAGGATAATATCTATATCTTCGGAGAGTCCAGTGAGCAGGTTATCGAACACTATGAAAAGGCGGACTACTGCTCCAGAGAGTTTTATGAGAAAGACGAGCGCATCCGTCGTGCAGTAGACTTTATTGTAGGAAACGAGCTTCTTTCTATTGGAAGTGAGGAGCATTTAAGAAGACTGCATCATGAGATCGTAAGCAAAGACTGGTTCATGACTCTTCTTGACTTCGAGGATTATGCAAAGGTGAAAGATCAGGCACTGTCCGATTATGAGGACAGAACCGCATGGGCAGAGAAAATGCTTGTAAATATCGGAAAAGCAGGATACTTCTCTTCAGACAGAACCATCGAAGAGTACAATAGAGATATCTGGCATCTGACACCGGAGAAATAAAACGGTTTTAGGCAGATTGCTCCGGCTCGGAAGAAAAATAGAAAAATAGAAAATAAAAACACCGGCATTCATTGGAATATGTACTGGGGCTGAGATGTCAGAGATGATCTGGCAGCCTGGACAGGACATGTTACAGATGAATGGCCGGTGTTTTTTGTGAAATTGGTTGCGAAAAATTGTTTACGGAATCAGGCAAGCGATACTTCAGGCTTTTCCATGCTTAAATGCCATCATCATCTCCTTGGTAAGGCTGATATTATCTCCTTCATCCGGAATGTCTTTCCGGTTGAACCAGGAGGCCATGGAAAGCTCATCGTGGTCTACAGTCAGAGTGTCGTCGCCATCCAGATCACAGTAGAAGCCAAACAGAAGTGTTCCGGAGAAGGACCATGGCTGGCTTTTGTAGTAGCGGAGATTTTTGACCTTTACGCCGATCTCTTCCATAACTTCACGGTGGACAGTCTCCTCGATGGTCTCGCCAATCTCGGCAAAACCTGCGATCATGGCGTAGCGGGTGTGATTTCGGCCCTCATATTTGGAGAGAATCAGCTTGTCACCGTTGGTAACGCCTACGATCACAGCCGGAGAAAGCACCGGATATTCACCGTTTCCACAGGCAGGGCAGATCATCTTGCGCTCATGTTTATCATGTACCATCGGTTTGCCGCAGCAGCCGCAGAAACGGCGCTTGCTGTACCACTGAAAGAGCTGATATCCGGTGATTCCTGCGAAAGCCAGATACTGTGGCTCCGCTGTGCGGAGAACTCTTGTGATCTCAAACTGATAACCAGGAAGGAGACTGGTGTCAAGATCCGGGATCAGATAAAAATGCTCTTCGTCAATGGAGAAGAGATAGATATAATTCTCATAGAGATTTTCAACTTTTCCTTCCAGCTCTCCAAAGCTTGGAAGAGTCATAGTCTCGCCATCTTTTTTCATAAGGATCTTTCCTTCTTCATAGGCGAGGATGTGGCTTTCTTTATCCGGGGCCACAGGTTTGTACTCATTGTGATAGGCATGTGGTGCGATATCCTGGATCATGATCGATAATTCCTTTCCGAATTTATTGTTTTACAGTGTTTGCTGAGAAGTTTTGCCATATAAAATACAGCACGCTTTCTACAGTATAAGCTTACCTTAAGAAAAAGGCAACTCCAGCAATAACAAAAAAAGTTGTATGAGTCAGAAAATCAGTGTAAGATAAATGTATTATATTGTGCAGAAGATGTGAAAGGTCTGAAAATTTTTCTGCACAGAAGGAGAAGATCATGCCAACAACAGAAAAGCCGGGACTGACCCGGGATGCCATTAAATATCTGGCAATTTTTACCATGCTTCTGAATCATATCGCCAACGTGCTTCTGCCGGAAAACACGATCCTGTGGGAAGTGTTTATAGACATTGGCTACTTCACAGCCATTACCATGTGCTATTTTCTTGTGGAAGGTTTTTACTATACACATTCCAGGAGAAAATATGGCGAAAGACTTCTGATCTTTGCCGGGATCTCCCAGGTTCCCTATATGATGGCCTTTGGGAATTCACAGCTGAATATGATCTTTACTCTGTTTATCTGCTTTATGATCCTGGTTGTTCAGGAAAGGATGATGGCAAGTAAATGGAGAATTCCACTTCTGATCCTGCTTCTTTTACTATCCGTTTGTTCGGACTGGGCAATCCTGGCACCGGTTTTTACCATCTGGTTCCATGAGAGCTGGGGGAACAGGAAGAGGATGATAACAGCGTACGGAGTCGGTGCTGCCCTTTTTGTGCTGTTTAACTACAGCTCCTACGTGGAAAAAATGGCAGCCGGACCGGCAATGATCCATGCTCTGTTTTCGGCAGCAGGGATCGTGGCATCAGGAATCATCATCCTGTGCTTCTATAATGGCAAAAAATCCGAAAAAGCACCGAAGTTTTCCAAGTGGTTTTTCTATATTTTTTATCCGGCACATCTGCTGATCCTGAGCATAATCCGTGTTATAGTACAGTAAGAGATAAAATAAAATCTCTCCAATATTTATAAACGGATAGATTGCCGAAAATAAATTTCATATCCACATAAAACATAGTAATTCTGTAAGAAAACAGAAAAATAGCGAAAAAACTCTTGAAAACCCACAAATTATCTGCTATGCTAACTGACATGACAAAGGCGTCTGGAAATTGAGTTTCCAGGCGCTTTTTGCGTTGCAGAATAATTGAGGGAATCGAGGAGGAAATGAATGATGAATGCAGGAGATACCGGCTTTATGCTGATCTGTACAGCCTTTGTGTTCTTTATGACACCTGGGCTTGCGTTTTTCTACGGAGGACTGGTCCGCAGGAAAAATGTGGTAAATACCATGATGGCCTGTGGGGCGATCATGGGACTGTCCGTAGTTATGTGGACATTGCTTGGATATTCGCTGGCATTTGGAGGAAATCATGGCGGGATCATCGGAGATTTTCGCTGGTTTGCGCTGAATGGTGTAGGCTGGGAGCCGGGACCTTATGCGGATACGATCCCGCATCTGGTATTTGTGGCGTTCCAGATGATGTTTGCTATGATCACACCAGCACTGATCACCGGTGCCGTGGTTGGAAGGATGCGTTTTAAGGCACTGTTTTTCTTTATTGCGATCTGGTCTTTGATCGTGTATTATCCAATGGCACATATGGTCTGGGGAGACGGTGGATTTCTGGCAGCCATTGGCTCTGTGGACTTTGCAGGAGGAAATGTGGTACATATCAGTTCCGGTGTCAGTGCACTGGTTCTTGCCATTTATCTTGGACAGAGACGAGGCTATGCAAAAGCAACCTATCGCACACACAATATCCCATTTGTATTTCTCGGAGCAGCTATGCTGTGGTTTGGATGGTTCGGCTTTAATGCAGGAAGTGCGCTGAAGGCAGATGGCCTTGCGGCACATGCCTTTATGACCAGCAGTATTTCTTCTGCCTGCGCACTGCTGACCTGGATGCTGATCGAGGTGATCCGTGAGGGAAAACCGACACTGGTTGGTGCATCCACAGGTCTTGTTATCGGACTGGTAGCCATTACACCGGGAGCTGGTTTCGTACCGGTATGGGCATCCTTTATCATTGGGATCCTGGTAAGCCCGATCTGTTACTTTACTGTGATCCTTCTGAAACAGAAGCTGAAGATCGATGATGCCCTAGATGCTTTTGGATGCCATGGTATCGGTGGTATCTGGGGAGGAATCGCAACAGGTCTCTTCGGAAAAACTTCCATTAACTCTGTTGCAAAATGGGATGGCCTTGTGTTTGGAGATCACCGTCTGTTCCTGGCACAGGTATTGAGTATTGTGATCACCATTGCGGTTGCTATTGTGGGAACGCTGATCTGTATCGGGCTCGTGCGGATCTTTACACCGCTTCGTGTAGATCCGAAGGAAGAGATGGTCGGTCTGGATGCATCCCAGCATGGAGAGAATGCATATCCGTCATTTAATGGATTTGACTGATAAAAGAATTTGTTCGGCAATGATCGTGTGAAAATGGAGGAAATCGTATGCTTATAAAGATAGAAGCAATCGTAAGAGAAGAAAAAATGGAAGATGTAAAAGCAGCGTTAAATGAGATCCAGGTTAACGGTTTTACAGTAACCCAGATCATGGGATGCGGAACACAGCGTGGTTACACAGAGTATGTCCGTGGTTCCAAGATCGATGTATTTCTGAAACCGAAGATCAAGTTTGAAATCGTGGTATCATCGGAAGATTGGGAGATCAAAGTTATTGATGCTGTGCAGAAAGCAGCGTTTACCGGTGATCCAGGCGATGGAAAGATATTTAGCTATGAGATCCGTAACGCTGTTCGTATCCGTACAGGTGAGACCGGATACGATGCGCTGCAGTCGGAGTTCCTGTAAAATAATAAAGATATAAAAAAGATCCTTCTGGAAAAACTGAGATATTCAGATTTTCAGAAGGATTTTTT
>OLRL01000556.1_pt1 | contig 23891 bp, 19 predicted proteins | sample 1643201 | NCBI WGS metagenome assembly OLRL01 (sample SAMEA3136649, study PRJEB25190) | human gut metagenome | biome: human gut; feature: human-associated habitat; material: faeces | place: Austria | collected 2013
CACCGGAAAGCTGCATCATGTTCTGAAGTTTTTTTCCGGGCGGCTGGGAAATAATTTTGATTCCGGCCTCCAGAATATCCTCGTCTTCCGCAAGTTCCAGAGTTCCCCGGCCTCCGCCGAACAGCTCCTTAAATGCCTTGTCAAATTCTTTCTGGATCTCTCCGAATTTTTCGGTGAACTGTTTCCGCATTCCCTCATCCAGCTCCTGAATGATCTGTTCCAGCGTTTTTTCCGCTTCCAGAAGATCGTTGTACTGGCCGCTTAAGAAGGTATGGCGTTCCAGAAGTTCCTTGTAATCCTCAATGGCATTGACATTGACAGAACCAAGGGCCCGGATCTCATCCTTTAATTTGTGGATTTGCTGTTTCATCACATGGCGATCACCAAGTTCTTCTTTTCGGTACTGCAGCGCATTATTCGGGGTAATCTCGTATTCTTCCCACATATAGGAAATACGGGCTTCCCGGTTTTCCTCGATCTTTTCCGCCTGGGTTTTCAGACGGAAACATTCTTTATCCAGAAGACTGATCTGATTGGACAGCTCATCCCGTTTTTCAAAGAACTCTTTATGACTCTTTGTACTTTCTTCTTTTTCCTGCTGCAGCTTTTCAAGCTGTTTTTCGGATGCTTCTTCTTTTGCGGCAAAGCTCTCGATCTCTACACGGACATTCTCGATGGTTTTTCTTTTCTGTGCTGTTTCCTGGCTGCCTTTTTCCAGGGAATCCAGGATTTCTTCTTTTTCTTTTAAAAGAACATCGATCTCTTCTTTCAGTCGTTTCAGGTTTTCTTTTATGAAGCTTTCTTTCTGCTGGGATGCGGATGCGTCCAGACGGATCTTTTCCAGAGTTTCCAGGGTTTGTGCCTCATCTTTTTTCCAGTCTTCCAGTTCTTTCTGGCGGGTTTCGATGAAGGTTTCCAGCTCTTCCTCGTCCTTTTTGGAAGTTTCCAGTTCCTGTGTGATCTGAGCGTTATCTGCCTGCATTTCTCTTGTCTGACGGCGGATTTCTTCCTGTTCCCGCTCGATCCTTGCATAACCGCCCCGGATTTCTTCTGCTTTTTTCTCCAGCTGCTCGATGTTCATCCTGGCTGTATTCTGCCCGATGGACTGTTCCTGGAATTTTTGCTGCAGGGAATTTACGGTATCCCGCATTTCGTTTCGTTTACTGCGGTTATCCTCCATGGACTGACGGATTTCGTTGTACCTGGCCGCCAGTTCTTTCACTTTCTTTTCCAGTTCTTCGATCTCACGGCGGCGGCCGAGAAGATTGCTGTTGTTCTTAAAAGCTCCACCTGTCATGGAACCACCCGGGCTTAAGGACTCGCCCTCCAGAGTTACCATCCGGATACTGTGGCGGTATTTCCTGGCAATGGCAATGGCGTGATCAATATTGTCCACAACCAGTACCTTTCCAAGAAGATAGCCGATCAGTCCTGTGTACTCTTTGTCTGCACTTACCAGACCACTTGCAAGACCGATGGCTCCCGGTTCGTTTAAAGCTCCCCGCTGAGTGAACTCGCCTCTCTGGGAAATGCTGTTTAAGGGAAGAAACGTAGCACGTCCGTACCGGTTTTTCTTCAGGAATTCGATCATCTCCTTGGCAGTCTGTTCATTGTCTGTGACAATATTCTGAATACTGCCTCCAAGAGCCGTTTCAATAGCGATTTCGTAATCCTTATTTACCTGAATTAAGTCTGCTACTACGCCTTCAATTCCTGAAACCCGTTCCTTCTGCTCCATTACCCTTCGAATACTGTTTCCGTAACCATCGTAGCGCTCTGCCATATTTTTTAAAGAATCCAGTCTGGACGCCTCTCTGTGATAAGCAGCCTGACCTGCCTCCATCTGCCCATTCTGGTTTTTTAACTGTTCCTGAATGGCAAAAACTTCTTCTTCAAGTCGTCTGCATTCTTCATTCATTTCTTCGATAAGAGCAGTAATTGCCTCATATTTTGCAGAAGCCTTTTTCATAGCACCGGACTGCTCTTCTTCTTCGCTTTTCAGCTTGAGAATTTTCTGGCTTAACTCTGCTTTGCGGATACCAATCTGCTCCATCATAGTATCAAAACGCTGGGCTTTTCCTTTTGTCGTGGCACGGGTATTTAAAATCTCAATAATTTCGTTTTTTCCCTCTTCCACTGCCGCACTGCATTCCTGTATATTTTCCTGAATGTGGGAGAGAACTTCTTCCTTTTTCTTCATCTGCTTTTTCATTTCAGATGTTTTTTCTTTTAAAAGCTCGCCTTCTTCCTGCTGCTCTTTTTTTGCTTTCTCTTTTTTAGAAAGTTCTTCTGCAATACTCAAAAGACGGCTTTCGTAATGCTCCCGGTTCTGCTCGCCTGCCAGGAGCTGTTCGTTTAAGACATTGATCTGCCCTTCCATTTGCTGTTTCTGAAGAGCTTTCCCCTGGGTTTCCTCCCGGAGAGCCTCCATTTTCTCTTCCAGACTTTCCAGCTCTTTTTCCAGACGGTCGTATTCTTCTTTTGTTTTTTCATAAGCTCCGTTTGTTTCCCGAAGCTGGTGTTCTGCTGTTTTTGTTTTTTCCTCCAGCGCTTTTAAAAGACTTTCCGTATGCTCGTTTTCCGCAAGAAAAAGATTCACATCCAGCTCTTTTAACGTCTCTCTTTTCCCCAGATAAATTTTCGCCGTTTCCGCCTGTTTCTCAAGAGGTGCAAGCTGTCTTGTAAGCTCGCTTAATATATCTGTTACACGGACAAGATTTTGCTGCTCTTCTTCCAGTTTTTTTATAGTTGTGTTTTTTCTTCTCTTGAACTTTACAATTCCTGCCGCCTCGTCAAAAAGCTCTCTTCTTTCCTCCGGCTTTCCGCTTAAAATCTTATCAATCTGCCCCTGACCGATAATAGAGTATCCTTCTTTTCCAATACCGGTATCATAAAACATTTCGTGAATATCTTTAAGCCTGCAAGAACTTCCGTTAATAAGGTACTCGCTTTCACCGGAACGATAGAGCCGTCTTGTAACGGTCACCTCCTGAAAATCCACCGGAAGCTTGTGATCAGAATTATCAAGTGTGATTGCCACAGAAGCAAAACTTAACGGTTTTCTTGTCTCTGTCCCGGAAAAAATAACATCCTGCATATTTCCGCCGCGGAGCTGTTTTGCACTCTGTTCTCCCAGAACCCACCGGACAGCATCTCCTACATTGCTTTTTCCACTTCCATTTGGACCTACAATCCCTGTAATTCCATTATGAAATTCAAAGTTTATTTTCTGTGCAAAAGATTTAAAACCCTGCACTTCAATGTTTTTTAAATACATATTCCACCTGTTATTGTTTTATCCTGCGTATCGCCTCATAGGCAGCCGCCTGCTCCGCAGCTTTTTTTGTATGTCCTTTCCCTCTGCCCATTACTTTTCCATTTACAATTGCGCTGACGGTAAAGTTCTTATTGTGATCTGGACCTTCCTCTTTTACAAGCTGATATTCTACAGGCTGTCCTCCATTTTCCTGAACAATTTCCTGTAAGATGGTCTTGCTATCATAAAAGAGCTGCTTATGCTCTATATCATTCAGAATAAATTTCAATACGAACTCCTTTGCGCTAGCAAAACCACCGTCCAGATAAATTGCTCCGAGAAGCGCCTCTGTTGCATCTGAGACAATAGAATCTCTGTTCCTTCCTCCTGTCCTGTCTTCTCCTTTTCCAAGAAGAAGAAACTCCGGAAGCCCAAATTCCCTGGCGCAATAAGCAAGACTCGGCTCACACACCAGACTGGCACGTTTTTTTGTAAGCTCGCCCTCAGGGACCTTCGGATATACAGCAAAAAGAAAATCGCTGCTGATAAGTTCCAAAACAGCATCTCCCAAAAACTCCAAACGCTCATTACAGCCCGCTTTCCCCAACTTTTTTTCATTGGCATAAGAACTGTGCGTCATTGCCTGAGAAAGCAGATGTTTATCTTTAAATATATATCCGATAATCCCTTCAAGTTTTTCCAGATTTTTCTCCATATTTACTTTGCTCCTTTCACCCTTTGATCAGACGGCAAATGAGCGAAACAGCATCTCCCACTGTCCGGATCTCCTCTGCATCTTTTTCTTCGATTTCAATATCATACGTTTCTTCCAGACAGAGAAGAATCTGGAACAGATCCAGGGAATCTGCTCCGAGATCCTCTACAAATCCAGAGGATTCTGTAATTTCTTCTCTATCGATATGAAGAATTTCTTCTATGATTTCTTTCAGCTTTTCAAATTCCAATTTCAATCTCCCTCATTAATATGTTCTGCAATTTTTTCATTGATCTGCTGCTGTTTGAAATCTACACACTGAAAAATTGCATTTTTTATTTCTACGGAGGATGCGCTTCCATGCGTTTTTACAACAAGTCCCTTAAGACCAAGAAGCGGCGCGCCGCCGTGCTTTGTTGTATCAAATTCTTTTAATGTTTCTTTTAATGCCGGTTTAATAAGAAGCGCCCCCATTTTACTTCTTGTATTTTTCATCATGCCGCCCTTGATTTTACTCATAAGCGTTGCTGCAAGCCCCTCATAAAGCTTTAAAATCACATTTCCCACAAAGGCTTCACATACGATAACATCTGCGTTTCCTGAAGGAATGTCTCTCGCCTCAATGCTTCCGATAAAATTAATGCCTTTGCATTCTTTTAAAAGAGGGAAGGTTTCTTTTACAAGGGCGTTGCCTTTTTCTTCTTCTGCTCCGTTATTTACAATAGCCACTCTGGGATTTTTGATTCCCACAATATGTTCCATATAAATCGCGCCCATTTTTGCAAACTGCACAAGATGGGAAGGACGGGCATCTACATTCGCTCCACAGTCCACAAGAAGAGAAACGCCTTCTGCTGTTGGAATCAGCGGAGCCAGCGGAGGCCGCTCTACACCTTTGATTCTTCCTACAATTACCTGTCCTCCTACAAGAACTGCTCCTGAGCTTCCAGAAGAAACAAAAGCATCTGCCTCCTGTTTCTTTACCATATTCAGACCAACTACAATAGATGAATCTTTTTTCTTACGGATTGCCATAACAGGAGGCTCTGCTGTCTCAATCACTTCTGTTGTGGGAACAATGTGAATCCGTTCTCTTGGAGCGGAAGTATATTTTTCCAGTTCTTTTTCAATTACATCTTTATTTCCTGTAAGAATCACTTCTATATCACTGCGCTCTTCTACCGCTGCCGCCGCTGCCTTTACCGGTTCTGTCGGCGCATTGTCGCCGCCCATGACATCCACTACTACTTTTACTGTCTCTGACATATTTTTTCCTCCTGTTTTTTATTACAACTGCCATATATGATACTCGATTTTTATAGAAAAAGTCAATAGGAAAGCGCCTTTCCGTCAAGAACAGCCTCCATAAGATTATCTCCTTCATAGCGAAGCTTCAAAGAGAAAAACGGAGCGTTTTCCGTCATAAGACGAAGGAAGATTTTATCGCCTGTCCACAGGTTCAGGTTCTCTATTTCTGATTTTTTCACCCATTTCAGTTTTCCTTCATCACAGTCTTTTAATTCTCCTGTAAATCCCTCTGCTGTATAGAGGCACATATACTCTGTTCCATAGCCTTTCTGTGTAAAGGTAACAAGCCCGCGAAATTTCCAGGAAGTAAGGGTAAGACCTGTCTCTTCTTTTACTTCTCTTAAAAGACATTCCTCCGGACTTTCTCCCTCTTCAAAATGTCCGCCTACCCCAATCCACTTATCCTTATTCACATCATTTTTCTTTGATACCCGATGAAGCATAAGATAAGAATCTTCTTTTTCTATGTAACAAAGAGTTGTCATGGGACTTCTCATTCTCTCTCCTCCTTCTGAGCCTCAATACGCTCTGCAAGGTCGTTTAAATAAACCCATCTGTCCATTTTTTCTTCCAGAGCTTTTTCCGCCTCTTCTTTTTCTTCCACAATCTCCCGGAGTTTTCCGGAATTGGTGGCATTTTTCATCATCTCTTCTTCAAGAGAGGCAATCCGCTCTTCCAGCTTTTCTATATCCTCATCGATTGTCTCAAATTCCCTCTGCTCTTTAAAGGTGAATTTAAGTTTTTCCTTACGATTCTGTTTCCAGTCGTTTTTGGAAGATTTATCTTTTTTTATAAGAGAACTTTCCTCCTCAGACATATCTGCCATTTTTCTTTCCCTTGCCTCCAGATAGTCTGTGTAGCCTCCCTCATACTGCACGAGATGCCCTTCCCCCTCAAAAGCAAAAATCCGGTCTGCCATATTGTCGAGAAAATATCTGTCGTGAGAAACAGCAACTACAATTCCTGAAAAAGAATCCAGATAATCCTCAAGGATGGTAAGTGTAGGAATATCAATATCATTGCTGGGCTCATCAAGAATAAGAACATTTGGCGCTTCCATAAGAACTTTAAGAAGATACAGGCGGCGCTTTTCTCCTCCGGAAAGCTTTTCTACAGGGGTATACTGCATGGCAGAATCAAAAAGGAATCGTTCAAGCATCATAGAAGCGCTGATTTTTCCATCTTTTGTTGGAATATATTCTGCTACCTCTCGAATGTAATCGATAACCCGGAGATTTCTGTCCATATCCGGAACTTCCTGTGCAAAATATCCTATTTTAATAGTGTCTCCCCACTCAATTTCTCCCGCATCCGGTTTTAAAATCCCGGCAATCATTTTCATAAGGGTAGATTTCCCGCAGCCATTTGGACCAATAATTCCAAGACGCTGATTGCGGAGAATAATATAAGTAAAATCATCTACTACTTTCTTTTCTCCAAAAGATTTGCTTACATGATGAAGCTCAATTGTTTTCTTTCCCATACGGGTTTCGACAGAATCCATTTCCACCCTCTGATCCGTTACGGGAGCTGTTCCATTTTTTAATGCTTCTAACCTTTCCAGTCTTGCTCTTTGTTTTGTACTTCTTGCACGGCAGCCGCGTTTCGCCCATTCAAGCTCCATTCGGAGAACACTTTGACGCTTCCGCTCCCCTGCCATCTCCATTTCTTCTCTCTGAGCTTTCAGTTCCAGAAATTTCGAATAATTTGCTTCATAAGAATAAAGCTTTCCATGACTGATTTCCAGAATCTTATTTGTCACTCTGTCTAAGAAATAACGGTCGTGGGTTACCATAACTAATGCTCCCTTAAATTTTCGAAGGTAATCCTCCAGCCAGGAAGCCATCTCGTTATCAATGTGGTTTGTAGGCTCATCTAAAATCAAAACATCTGCCGGATTTACAAGCGTTCTTGCAAGAGCCACTCGTTTTTTCTGCCCTCCGGAAAGATGCTCTATTTTTTCTTCATGGTTCGTAATTCCCAGTTTATTTAACACATTGGCAGCTTCGCTTGCTGTTGCCCAGTCCTTCTGCCATTTTCCATCTGCAACATAATCAAGAATTGTGGCATTTGGAGAAAATTCAGGATTCTGGGGAAGATACGTAATACGAAGGCCATTCTGCATAATAACCTGCCCTTCATCCGGCTCCTCCAATCCTGCTATTATTTTAAGAATCGTGGTTTTTCCTGTTCCGTTAATTCCAATAATGCCGATTTTGTCTCCCTGATGAATCCCATAAGAAACATCATCAAAAATTATTTTTTCTCCAAATACCTTACTTACATGTTCTATATTTAAAATATTCATCTTCTATCCTCACTTTAATCTCTGTCCCGTTTTTACGCGATACGTTCAGTATAACATTCCTTTTCGCCATATTCTACTATTTTTCCTGGAAATATATGTTTTTTAATATTGACTTATTTTATCCAGTATTATATAATATCTCTTGACGAATACGATAATTCATATTTTTTTATATTTAAGGAGGAAATACTTATGAATCAGTGCTATGGCTGCAACACCTGCAAAAGCGCAGACAAACCCCTGGAGGATTTTATCCGCTCCCTTCCTATGGAAACTTCCCATCACAGAGTAGATACTCAGAAAACAAAATGCGGATTTGGTCTTCAGGGCGTCTGTTGCCGTCTCTGTTCCAATGGTCCATGTCGTATTACACCAAGTTCTCCAAGAGGAATCTGCGGCGCAAATGCGGATACCATTGTGACACGTAACTTTTTAAGAACTGTTGCAGCAGGAAGCGGCTGTTATATTCATATTGTTGAAAACACAGCCTTAAACCTGAAAAAAACAGCCCAGGCAAAAGGCGAATTAAAAGGTATGGAATCCTTAAATCACCTTGCTGAACTGTTTGGCATTGAAGAAGAAGACAATTATGTAAAAGCTGAAAAAATTGCAGATGCAGTTCTTGCAGATCTTTACAAACCGGAATATGTTCAGGCTGAGCTTGTAGAAAAAATCGCTTACGCTCCACGTGTGAAACGCTGGAAAGAACTTGGTATTATGCCAGGCGGAGCGAAATCTGAAGTATTCAAAGGCGTTGTAAAATGTTCTACAAACTTAAATTCCGATCCTGTAGATATGCTGACAGACTGCTTAAAACTTGGTATTTCCACCGGTATTTACGGTCTTACCCTTACAAACCTTTTAAATGATGTTCTTTTAGGACAGCCTGAGCTCCGCCCTGCACCGGTAGGTCTTCGTGTAATTGACCCGGATTACATCAATATTATGATTACAGGACATCAGCATACCATCTTTGTAGACTTACAGGAAAAACTGGTATCTCCTGAGGCAGTGAAAAAAGCACAGGCTGCAGGTGCAAAAGGCTTTAAGCTTGTTGGATGCACCTGTGTGGGACAGGATTTACAGCTTCGTGGTTCTCACTATCAGGAAGTATTTGACGGTCATGCAGGAAACAACTACACGAGCGAGGCAATTCTCGCAACTGGCGGAATTGATGCTGTTCTTTCCGAGTTTAACTGTACACTTCCAGGCATTGAGCCGATTTGCGAGGAGCTGAAAATCAAACAGATTTGTCTTGATGATGTAGCTAAGAAAGCAAACGCAGAGCTTCTTCCATATAAATTTGAAGAAAGAGAAGCACAGACAGAAGTTATTATTGACAAAATCATCGACGCTTACAAAGAACGCCGCGGAAACGTTCCAATGAACCTTCTTCCGGAGCACGGCAACTCCAATACCCTTACCGGTGTAAGCGAAGGCTCTTTAAAATCCTTCCTTGGCGGAAGCTGGAAACCACTTATTGACCTGATTGTATCTGGTGATATTAAAGGTATTGCAGGCGTTGTTGGATGTTCTAACTTAACAGCCGGCGGACACGACGTTTTAACAGTAGAACTTACAAAAGAACTGATTGCCCGTGATATTATTGTTCTCACAGCAGGATGCTCTTCAGGCGGTATTGAAAACTGCGGTCTTATGACTCCGGAAGCTGCTAAGCTTGCTGGTCCGAAACTTCGTGCAGTATGTGAAAAACTTGGTATCCCGCCAGTATTAAACTTCGGTCCGTGTCTTGCCATTGGACGTCTTGAAATCGTGGCAACAGAGATTGCAGCAGAGCTTGGTGTTGACCTTCCGCAGCTCCCTCTTGTTCTTTCCGCAGCACAGTGGCTTGAAGAGCAGGCAATTGCAGACGGATGCTTTGGTCTTTCCCTTGGTCTTCCGCTTCATCTTGGCCTTCCGCCATTTATGACAGGAAGCCCTGTTGCAGTAAAAGTTTTAACAGAAGATATGAAAGAGCTTACCGGAGGTCAGGTTATCATCAATTCTGACGCAAAAGCTTCCGCAGATATTCTGGAGAATATTATCGAAGAAAAACGCAGCGCATTACATATCTAGGAGGTGTTTCTATGAAACGTATTTTCATTGATGCCGCCAAATGTGACGGCTGCAAAAACTGTACGGTTGCCTGTATGCAGGCACACCGTACAGATAAAGGAAATGTATATACTCTTGACTTAACAGACATTCTGAATGAATCAAGAAACCATATTGTCTGTTCCTCCGACGGCAGTTATAAGCCAATTTTCTGCCGCCACTGCGATCACCCGGAATGCGTCATGTCCTGTATGAGCGGTGCGCTTACAAAAAATCCGGAAACAGGTCATGTTCTTTACGATGAAAACAAATGCGGTTCCTGCTTTATGTGTGTTATGAACTGCCCTTACGGCGTTTTAAAACCGGATACCGCCACACATACAAAAGTAATTAAATGTGATTTCTGTGCAGAAGATCCGGAAGGTCCGGCATGCGTGCGTGCCTGTCCAAAAAAAGCAATCTACATTGAGGAGGTGGGAGAATGAAACATGTAATTATTGGTGCCGGAGCAGCCGGTATTCAGGCAGCAAAAACCATTCGCGCTCTTATGAAAGATGCAGAAATTCTTGTAATTTCCACAGATACGCATGTACACTCCCGTTGTATGCTGCATAAATATTTAAGCCATGAAAGAGATGAAAAGACACTCTCCTTTGTAACGGAAGATTTCTTTGAAACAAATCATATTTCCTGGATAAAGGATAAAACTGTTACCTCCATTGATACAGAAGCTTCTGTTGTTATCCTCCAGGATGGCAGCAAAGAGTCTTATGACCGTCTTCTCATCGCAACAGGTGCACACAGCTTTATTCCTCCTGTCGGACAGTTCCGAGAAGCGAACAACGTATTTGGTCTGCGCGATTTAAGCGACGCACAGGCAATCCGTCCTCTTGCAGATAAGGCAGAGAATATTCTTGTAGTCGGCTCCGGTCTTGTGGGTATGGATGCAGCATATGCCTTCCTTGAACAAGGAAAAGTAGTTACTGTTGTGGAAATGGCAGAACGTATTCTTCCTCTACAGCTTGATGAAGCTGCAGGAGATGCTTACAGAGAAAAATTTGAATCTCATGGATGCCGCTTCCTTCTTGGCAAGAAAGCATCTGAGACAGTCATGAATGCAGATGGCGCGATCGAAGCAGTCATTCTGGATGACGGCACAAGAATTGACTGTGACCTTGTAATTGTAGCGGCAGGTGTCCGCCCTGCTATTGAATGCGTACAGGGTAGCAATATAAAAGCAAAACGTTTCATTGAAGTAAATTCCCATATGGAGACAAGCTGCCCACATGTTTACGCAGCAGGGGATGTTGCCGGTCTTTCCGGTATCTGGCCTAATGCTATGAAGCAGGGAGAAACTGCCGCTTATAATATGTGCGGCATAAAAAAAGAATATACAGATCTTTATGCTATGAAAAATACCATGAATTTTTACGGTATCACTACTCTCTCACTGGGCCGCGGCGTCGCAGAAGAAGGGGATGAGGTTATCATTCAGCAGGATTCCAAAGGTTACCGTCGCGCCATATTAAGAGACGGAAAGCTGGACAGCATTCTCATCCAGGGAGAAATTGATTACAGCGGTGTTTACCAGTATGTCATCAAAAATAAAATTGATATTTCCTCTATGAAAGATAAAATTTTTGCATTATCCTTTTCTGATTTTTATGGAATCGACGAAAAAGGAAAATATCAGTATCAGTATTAAATAATTTATTTTCTACATAATTTCACACATTCATTCTATGGAAAAGATGGCTTCAATGCCATCTTTTCTATTCACCAGGAAAATTCCACATTCTGCGCTGACTTTTCCAGCAATACAAATACTCTCTCTATTCTTGTCAAACGAGCCCTGAGCTGTTACAATATATTAAGCGCAAATAAAAGGAATACCGCAGAAAGGATATAATTATATGGAAGCAATTTTATGGCTGTTTTTCCCGATTTTATTTTTTATCGAATTGCACAGAACGTCAGAACTGCGGAAAGAACGAAAAAAGGCAGATTGTCACTATGTAGCCTATTCCAACAATTTTTTATATTTCACATTTTTCCTGGAATTCTTCCTGCATTTTTTGGTATTACTGGATATTGTAGGAAACTTTTCTGAAAGCGGAGTGCGGATTCTTTTTATGATTTTAATTTACAGTCTATATATTATCTCCCATTTTTCATGGAAGTATATATATTATTACTATGATGAAAACGAAATCTACATATATTCTCTTTTCGGTTTAAAAAGGAAAATATCTTACAACGAAATCAGCAGCTTTAAAAAGATTCAGGGAATGGATCATCTCCATTCCCTGAACTTTTTACATTCCCATTCCCTTTTCCGGTTTTGGGAATTTTTTTATGTAATAGATGATAAACAATACAGAGGTGATACCCCAGGACACCGGATAACTGAGCATAATGGTGTCAATACCCGGAAACGCAGGAAGCACGGCAAACATCCATACAATACGAAGCACGCATACGCCTCCGCATGTAAGAAGCATGGGAACAAGCACCTTTCCCGCCCCTCTCAGCGCTCCGGAGAGGATTCCGATCACTACATACAGGAAGTAAGAAGGAATCAGAAACTGCATCATGTGCACGCCGATTTTAATTACATTGCTGTCTGTTGTAAAAATACGGTACAGAGGCTCTGCAAAAGCAAACAGGAACACACTGAGCACAACAGCAGACACATACGACATCACCATACATACGCGTACGCTTTTTCTCATTCTGTCCTTTCGTCCTGCACCGTAATTCTGCCCTACAAATGTAGTAATGGCAATACCGAAGGCATTAATCACCATCCAGAATACTGCATCTATTTTAGCAAAAGTCCCCCATGCCGCCACCGTATCTGTTCCTAATTTATTTACAAATATCTGAATAATCAGGTTTGCAATATTGTACATTACAGATTCCAGACCGGCAGGAAGTCCGATACGAAGAATAGAGCGAAGAGCCGTTCCATGAAACGCAATTTTCTTCAAATGAAGCTGGTACATGGTATCTTTTTTCAGAAGCATTACCGTTACCATAACCGCACTGACAGCCTGAGAAAACACGGTTGCAACCGCTACTCCTGTAACGCCCATATGCACCCATACAACAAGAATAATATCAAGTATAATATTCAGTATACAAGTGACGATCAAAACGTACAGAGGGCGCTTAGAATCCCCTACAGCTCTTAAAATAGAAGACCCTACATTATATATCAGATTAAATACAAGACCGCCAAAATAAATGTATAAATATATCCTGGAATCCCTCATAATCTCTTCCGGCGTCTTCATAAATTCAAGAGCCGGACCGGAAATCAAAATTCCGATTATTCCCATTACAATTCCCGCCGCAATGGAAAAAGCATAGGACGTATGTAAGGTATGATGGAGATTTTTCTTATCTCCAGCTCCATAAAACTGTGAAATTACAACGGCTGCCCCGGAGGAAAGTCCTACAAAAAAACCCACAATCAGATTGACGATCTGTGTGACTGAGCCGCCAACTGCCGCCAGAGCTTCTTTCCCAACAAAACGGCCGACAACAATCGTATCTGCCGTATTGTAAATCTGCTGAAAAAATGTACCAAATACAATAGGAAAAAAGAATAATAAAAGCTGTTTCCAGATTATTCCTTCTATAATCTGATTTTTCTTTTCCATACCGCTACCTCAACTACAAGTAATTTTCGTACTTTAAAGAATTATATATAAACCTCTAAGTCTATATTTTAAAAGTGTGTCAAAATGGAAAATGAGGGATTTTCAATCTCTTGAAATCCCCCATTTTACCAAAAAACTATTAGTCTTCTACTTTAATGATTTCTTTTTTGTTATAGCTTCCGCATTCTTTGCAAACTCTGTGAGGCATCATAAGAGCACCACATTTGCTGCATTTTACTAAGTTCGGAGCACTCATTTTCCAGTTTGCTCTTCTCTTATCACGTCTAGCTTTAGATGTTTTATTCTTTGGACAGATGGACATATGTTACACCTCCTTAAATTTACTAAATATATCACTGATGGCTGCCATACGCGGATCCTTCAGCTCCTCCACACAATCGCAGAGACCTTCATTCAGATTTTTCCCACACTGGCTGCAAATCCCTTTGCAGTCTTCTTTACACAAAACTTTCAAAGGCCAGTTCATCAGCACCTCAAAATAGACCAATTGGTCCACATCCAGGTCCATACCTGTGAGATAGGCATTTTCATCCAAATCATTCACCCGCTCTTCCTCTGTCAGTTTCATATCCAGCTTTCTTTTAAAAGAAAGGGGAATCTCAACTGAAACTTCTTCAAGACAACGGTCACAGGGAATGCTTACTGTAATGCCTCCCGTACCCACAAGCTCAAGAACCTTCTTTCCTGTGTTGGTAATGGTAAGCTCAAGAGGCTCCTTATGAAGAACCGGAAAGCTTCCCATCTGGAAGGTAATGCAATCCATCTCAAGCGGTGCAGTCACCTGCACACATTTTCCCTCACAAGATGAAATATCTGATAAATGTATCTGCATAGTAATCTCCTATCCACACTCAATCAATTATACATACAGGTTCCGGATTTGTCAACGATATTTTGTCCTGTTTTGGAAGAAAATGTATCCTACCAAAATGTATCTTAAACAAGAGCAACTGTCTCTCTGCAGATTGCCAGTTCCTCGTTTGTCGGAATAACTGCAACTTTTACTTTGGAATCCGGTGTGGAAATTACGATTTCCTCGCCTCTTACTCCGTTTGCTTCCTTATCGAGAGTTACTCCCAGGTATCCGAAGTAATTTACGATTTTTTCACGGACAGGAATTGCGTTTTCTCCGATACCTGCTGTAAATACGATCGCATCTACGCCGTTCATGGCAGCTACATATCCGCCTACGAACTTTGCAATGCCGTAGCAGAGAACGTCGATTGCGTTTGCTGCATCTTCGTTTCCGTTCTGTGCTGCTTCATTTAAGTCACGGAAGTCGCTGGAAAGTCCGTTGGAAAGTCCGAGAAGACCGGATTTTTTATTGAGGACATTCATAACGCCTGCAATATCCAGGTTTTCTTTCTTAGCGATATATTCCATAATAGCCGGGTCAATGTTTCCGGAACGTGTTCCCATTACAACGCCTTCAAGAGGAGTCAGACCCATTGTTGTATCGATACATTTTCCGTTTACAACAGCGCTGATGGAAGAACCGTTTCCAAGGTGGCATACGATCACTTTGGAATTGTCTTTATCAAGACCTAAAAATTCTACTGCTCGTTTGGATACGAAGCTGTGAGATGTTCCGTGGAAACCGTATCTTCTCACCTTGTAGTTTTTGTAGTAATCGATCGGAAGTCCGTAAAGGAATGCTTTTGCAGGCATTGTCTGATGGAAAGCTGTATCAAATACGCCAACCTGCGGAACGCCCGGCATAAGCTCTGCGCATACGCGGATACCGATTAAGTTTGCAGGATTGTGGAGAGGAGCAAGGTCGTTGCACTCTTCTACTGCTTTGATCATTTCGTCTGTGATCACTGCAGAGGAAGCAAATTTCTCGCCGCCGTGTACGACACGATGACCGATTGCATTTACTTCTTTCAGGCTCTTGATCGCGCCTGTTTTTTCGTTTGTAAGAGCGTCCAGAACCATCTGAATCGCTTCTTTATGTGTCGGCATGGCAGCTTCTGTGATTTCCTTGTCACAGCCGGATTTCTGATATACAAGTCTTCCGTCGATGCCGATTCTCTCGCAAAGACCTTTTGCGAGAACTGCCTCTGTCTCAGAGTCGATCAACTGATATTTTAAGGAAGAACTTCCGCAGTTAATTACCAATACATTCATGATTTTACTCTCCTGATTTTAAATATTTTTCTTATTTGTCTTCTGCCTGGCACTGTACAGCTGTGATTGCAACAACACCTACGATGTCGTCTGCGGAGCAGCCGCGGGACAGGTCGTTTACAGGTTTTGCAATACCCTGTGTTACAGGACCGTAAGCTTCTGCTTTTGCAAGACGCTGAGCCAGTTTGTATCCGATATTACCTGCATCAAGGTCAGGGAAAATAAGTACGTTTGCTTTTCCTGCAACTTCGCTTCCCGGAGCTTTGGACGCGCCAACGCTTGGAACGATCGCAGCGTCAAGCTGGAATTCTCCGTCCAGTTTCAGTTCCGGGTGCTCTTCCTTTGCGATTCTTGTAGCTTCTACTACTTTGTCTACATCTGCGTGTTTTGCACTTCCCTTTGTAGAGTGGGAAAGCATTGCAACAACCGGCTCTTCCTGAACGAGAAGCTGGAAAGATTCTGCTGAGGAAGCTGCGATAGCTGCAAGTTCTTCCGGATTCGGGTTCTGTACAAGACCGGAATCACCAAATACAAATGCGCCGTTTGCGCCGTACTCACAGTTCGGAACAACCATAAGGAAGAAAGCGGATACCAGTTTTGTTCCCGGTTTTGTTTTCAGGATCTGTAAGCATGGTCTTAATGTGTCTGCTGTGGAGTGGCACGCACCGGAAACCATACCGTCTGCATCGCCCATTTTTACCATCATAACACCATAGTACAGGTACTGATTTAAAAGAATGTCTTTTGCCTGCTCAGGTGTCATGCCTTTTTTCTGTCTTAATTCTACTAATTTGTCAATATAACCCTGTGTTTTGTCAGAAGTTGCAGGGTCTACGATTTCTGCGCCGGAAATATCAAATCCGCCTTCTGCAGCACTCTTTTTAACAGTTTCTTCGTTTCCTACAAGAACGACTTTTGCAATGCCTTCTTTTAAGATTTTCTCTGTGGCGTCCAGAGTTCTCATATCCTCTGTCTCCGGCAGTACAATTGTTTTTACATTTGCTCTTGCTCTGTCTTTCAGTACATCAATAAATCCCATAGTTAAATGGCTCCTTTCTATTTCACCCTTTGCGGGCAGCACTCATAACTGTTAATATTATACCCCTATACTCCTTGTATTTCAAGCGTTCAAATGCTAGAATATGCCATAAGAAAGTATTTTTTGAGGTGCAATTATGAAAATCGCTGGAATTATAGCAGAATACAATCCTTTTCACAAAGGACATGAATATCAGATAACATGTACGCGGAAACATTTTGGAGCAGATTACGTTATCGTTGCCATGAGCGGAGATTATGTACAGAGGGGAACCCCTGCTCTTCTTCCAAAACATACCCGGGCAGAAATGGCATTAAAATGCGGCGCAGACCTTGCTCTGGAGCTTCCTGTCTCCGTATCCACTGCGAGCGCGGAGCTTTTTGCAAAGGGAGGGGTCCAGCTTTTGGAAAATCTTGGAGTTGTGGATTTTCTCTGCTTCGGAAGCGAATCCGGTTCTGTATCGGAATTAAAATCTCTTGCTGCGGTTCTCACAGAAGAACCGGAAGAATATAAGCAGGTTCTGAAAAAGCACCTCTCTCAGGGAAAAACATTTCCTTCTGCAAGAGCGCTTGCCTTGCAGGAATATATCAAAACCGCTTCCTGCGATTCTCTGAAACACGCGGAAGAAATCCTGCTCTCCCCCAACAACATTCTCGGAATTGAATACTGTAAGGCGCTTCTCCGGATAAAAAGCAGCATAGAGCCATGTACCTTAAAAAGAGAAGGCGCAGGGTATCACGATACCTCTCTTTTTAATCAGAACCCGTCTGCCTCTGCAATCCGAAAGCATTTTCTCTCTTCTGAAAATAACTTAAAAGATATGGAAGAGGCTCTTCCGAAAGAAGTATTTCCTGTTCTTTTAAAAGCGTTTACGGAAAACGCTTTTGTAACGGAAGAAGATTTGAGCCTCCTTCTTCACTACCGCCTTTTAGAAGAACAGAAACCGGAGCTTTTTCTCGATGTGTCCCCGGAGCTTTCCAGACGCATCTGCAACACAAGAAACAAATACCAAAGCTTTTCTCAATTTGTTTCTCTTTTAAAAACAAAGGAGATGACGCAGACCAGAATCCAGAGAGCGCTGCTTCATCTTCTCCTTCAGATAAGAGAAACTCCGGAAAATATTCCCTTTGCCAGAGTTCTCGGATTTCGAAGGGAAAGCACACCTCTTTTAAAAGAAATCAAAAAAAGAAGCTCCATTCCCCTTGTGACAAAGGTTTCCGACGCTGCAAAAATCCTTGCAGAGCCGGATCAGAAGCTTCTTTATGAAACGGTTTTCGCCTCCAATGTATACGAAAGCGTTCTCTGTCAGAAAACAGGAACGCCATTCTGCCATGAATTTGAAAAACAGCTTGTAATTCTCTGATAACAAATTTTTTGATTTTTTATATTGTGATCAGTTTCCGCATTCGATGCTGATTTCATTAAACTTTGCCAGAATGTCATCTATGGAAACTGCAGCCTTTTCCGCTCCTGCGCAGTCCATGACATTCTGTCCCTGATGCATCATAAGAATCCTGTCTCCGTACTCTACGGCATATCGAAGATTGTGGGTCACCATAATGGCAGTGAGTTTTTTTTCTTTTACGATCTTTCCGGTAAGCTCCATAATGATCTCTGCTGTTTTCGGATCAAGAGCTGCCGTGTGCTCGTCCAGGATTAAAAATTCGATAGGCGTCATGGTGGACATGAGAAGCGCCATTGCCTGTCGCTGCCCTCCGGAAAGAGAACCCACCTTTACGTGCATTTTATCCTCAAGCCCCAGATTTAAGGGCTTTAAAAGCTCCTGATAATATTCCGTACGCTTTTTACTGACGCCTCTCTGCAGTCCGAAAAATTTTCCTTTATGGTCTGCGAGAGACATGTTTTCAAGAATCGTCATGCTGGGACACGTTCCAAAAGCAGGATTCTGGTATACTCTTCCGATTTTTCGGTTTCTCTTATATTCTTTTTCATTTGTTATATCTTTTCCGTCCAGAAAAATTTTTCCGTCCTCCACAGGAATACTCCCGCAGATAATATTCAGCATGGAGGTTTTTCCGGAACCGTTGCTGCCTACAACAGACACAAATTCCCCGTCTTTTACTGTAAGATTATAATTCTCAAACAGACACATTTCATTTACTGTGCCGGGATTATAGTATTTATAAATATTTTTCAGCTCAAGCATGATTTTTCACCTTCTTCTTTCTCTCCATACTGATAAGAAGCACGATCAGAAACAGAACGGCTGTGACAAGCTTCATATCCATCGGTTCAAAATTTCTCATGGCAACCGCCGTACACGCCTTATAGAAAACAGAACCTATGAGGACAGCCGTTGTCGCCTTCATAAATCTTAAATTCCGGAAAAAACCGGTTCCTATAATTACACTTGCAAGACCGATCACGATTGCTCCTGTTCCCATAGAAATTTCAAATACTCTCTCCTCCTGACAGAAGATACAGCCGGAAAGGGCAATCAGCCCGTTTGCAATGGCAAGCCCTAAAATCTTTATATTTCCCTGGTCTTTCGCAAGAGATGTCACAAGTTTTTCATTATCCCCTACTGCCCTTAAAAGAAATCCGGATTTGCTGCTCATATAAAAATCGAGAATCAGCTTTGTTATTACTGTCAAAACAATGATAACGAGAATTGTAATATACGGAGCTATGTTTTCCGGGATTGTTTTTTCCAGAAAACTGTTTTTAAAAATGGTTTCTTTGGAAAACAAAGGAACATTGGAAGTTCCCGCAATCCGGAGATTGATCGTCCAGAGCGCTGTCATCATAATAATTCCCGAGAGAAGATCCCTCACTTTTCCTTTTACGTGAATCAGTCCTGTACACACTCCGGCAAGAGCCCCTGCAAAAAAAGCAGCAGGAAGAGTCAGGTAAGGATTTACCCCTCTTCCGATAAGGGCTGATGTTACCGCAGCCCCTAAAGGAAAGCTTCCATCTGCTGTAAGATCCGGAAAATCCAGTATTTTATAGGTAATGTAAACTCCAAGACCAAGAATCCCGTAAATGAGCCCCTGTTCCAGAATCGTAATCAAAAAATCCATGTCTCTTCTCCCTTATCCGCCTTATTTTTCAGAAATTTCCGTAAAGCTTTCTGCCGCAGAATCTTTTAATTCTGATGGAATTTCAATTCCCAGGTCTTCTGCTGCCTTTTCGTTTATATAAAGGCTTGCCTCTTCAATGGTTTCATAAGGAAGCTCTGAAGCTTTTTTCTCGCCCTTTAAAACCTGCGCCGCCATCTTTCCCGTCTGACGTCCAAGCTCCACATAATCAAGCCCTTCCGCTGCAAGACAGCCGATTTTCACCTGCTCTATCTCGCTTCCAAATACCGGAATCTTTGCTTCATTTGCCATTTCAAGAATCGCAGGAAGAGAACTTACCACCGTATTATCTGTAAGATTTGTAATGCAGTCCACCTTCTCGAGAAGCCCCTGCGCTGCAAGGGGAATATCTGCTGTCGCGGTAATTCCCGCCGTTTCAATGGTAAAATCATACTCTTTTGCAAGAGCTTCGTATTCTTTAATTGCAGATTCGGAGTTTGCCTCACTTGTTGTATACAAAATACCGATCGTTTCTGCCTCAGGAAGCATTGTGCGGATCATTTCAAGCTGCTGCTGAATCGGAAGCTTATCGCTGGTTCCTGTAATTTCCCCCACAGGGTTTCCTTCTTCATCTGCAAGCTCTGCAGCAAGCGGATCTGTTACCGCTGTGTAAATAACCGGGATTTCTTTATCCATAGCCGCATTAAAACAGCTCTGTGCGCTTGGCGTTGCAATGCCGCAAAGCAGATCTACATCAGAGGAAACAAAGCTGTCGGAAATCTGTCCCGCTGTTCCCATATCTGCGGCTGCATTTTTATATTCCACAGTAAGATTTTCCCCTTCTACAAATCCCTCTTCTGCAAGTCCCTCAAGAAAACCTTCTCTGCAGTTATCAAGAGAACCGTGTTCTGCAAACTGCTCGATTCCAATGGTGTAGGTTTCTTTTTCTGCATATACCGTAGATGAAGATGCAAGAGCTGCTGTTACAATACCTGCTGTAATCACTTTGTTCATAATTGTTTTTTTCATGGCTGTTTTCTCCTCTCAAATGAAATATTAAAATGTCTCTCCGGAATATATGCCAATTCCGGCTTTGTCTGTGAGAAGAAAGAAATCCGTCTGCAATATGGAGGAAACTTTTCTGCGGCGATTTTCTTATAAATACAAAAACCGCCTCAAGCTAAATGCTTGAGACGGTAATAAGATTCTTATTATCGCGGTACCACTCAAATTGACAAAACGTCCACTTTCTCATGTACAAACATACACTCCTGATTGGTAACGGGTTCGGTTCCCGTCAACGCCTACTTCCTCTCCGGGTTCGGGCTGCCCTCGAAAGTCCATTCAACAATCAGCTTCATACGGAATCACACCAGCCTCCGCTCTCTGGAATGTCACTTAATTGTTTACTCCTCTTTCTCATCGGTTTAACTGTTTATTACTTTAGCACGAAGATGTTGTTTTGTCAAGGATTAATTTTTAAAGCTGTGAATTGGCGCAGGGATTCTTCCGCCGCGCTCTACAAACGCATCACAGGAGAAGGAATTTACCGGCATAACAGGGGCATATCCAAGAAGACCACCAAATTCTACTGTCTCGCCGACGCCTTTTCCGATTACCGGAATCACGCGGACTGCCGTCGTCTTCTGGTTGATCATTCCGATTGCAGCTTCATCTGCAATGATACCGGAAATTGTGGTGGCTTTTGTGTCTCCTGGAATGGCAATCATGTCAAGTCCTACAGAGCAGACACATGTCATTGCTTCCAGTTTTTCAAGGCAGAGCGCACCTTCATTTACGGCATCGATCATTCCCTGATCTTCGCTTACCGGAATAAATGCGCCGCTTAAACCGCCCACTGCTGTAGAAGCCATAACGCCGCCTTTTTTCACCTGGTCATTTAAAAGGGCAAGAGCTGCAGTTGTTCCCGGAGCACCTGTTCTCTCAAGACCGATTTCCTGAAGGATTTCCGCAACACTGTCTCCGATTGCAGGAGTGGGAGCAAGAGAAAGATCCACGATTCCAAACGGTACGTTTAAGCGTTTGGAAGCTTCCTGTGCAACAAGCTGTCCCACACGAGTTACCTTAAACGCTGTTTTCTTAATTGTCTCGCAGAGTGTCTCAAAATCTTTTCCTCTTACTTTTTCAAGAGCAGTCTTTACAACACCCGGTCCGCTGACGCCTACGTTAATGATGCAGTCCGCTTCTGTCACACCGTGGAAAGCGCCCGCCATAAACGGATTGTCGTCCGGTGCGTTGCAGAATACCACAAGCTTTGCACAGCCGAGAGAATCGTCTTCTTTGGTTGCCTCGGCTGTTTCCCGTACAATATTTCCCATGAGGCGTACTGCGTCCATGTTAATTCCTGTTTTTGTAGAACCCAGGTTTACAGAGCTGCAGACCCGTTCTGTAGAAGCAAGCGCTTCCGGAATGGAACGAATCAGCAGTTCATCTGCTGCTGTCATACCTTTACATACCGTTGCAGAGTAGCCGCCGATGAAGTTGACGCCAACCTCTTTTGCCGCCTTATCTAAAGTTTTTGCAAGGCTTACAAAATCCTCTGGTGTCTTGCAGGCAGCGCCGCCAATCAGGGCAATGGGCGTTACGGAAATACGTTTGTTTACCACCGGAATGCCAAATTCTTTGGAAATATCGTCCCCGGTTTCCACCAGGTGTCTGGCAAGCCCTGTGATCTTTTCATAGACCTTGCGGTTTACCTGCTGCAAATCAGAATCAATACAGTCCAAAAGGCTGATGCCCAAGGTAATGGTACGCACGTCCAGATTCTCTTCCGCAATCATTTTATTGGTTTCATTGACTTCATACATGTTAATCATAAGTGGATTTTGTCCTTTCTATCCGTCTTAAATTCTGTGCATTTTTGTGAAAATATCTTCCAGCTGTACGCGGATTACCACACCGATTTCCTTGCCCAGAGCTTCCAGTTCCTCAGAAATCACATTCAGCTTTTTAGCAGACATACTGGTATCTGTAATCATCATCATATTAAAATATCCGTCTACAATGGTCTGAGAAATATTCAGAATATTGATGTTGCTTTCTGCCAGGTAAGTGCATACCCTTGCAATAATTCCTACAGTGTCTTCTCCCACAACGGTGATAATGGTTTTCTTCATGCTTTACTCCTCGTTTCTTCCTTGATTTATGAAATTAAGCTTCATAATATATAAAAAGCCGATAAAAATGGCTTTTTTACACAGTTACCAAATCCGATACCTGCTCTCTGTGTGCTACAGCAATTTTAAAGTCTGAGGATTTCCAGGGATTGTCCCCCATGGTGACCTCTGAGCATACAGTTTCATAGGCAAGGGCTTCATAATTATTTTCTCTGCTTAAATGGCCCAGAAAAATGGCTTTCATGTGGTCATGCAGAAGGCGGCATAAAAGCCGTCCGGCATTTTCATTGGAGAGATGTCCCCGGTTGCCTAAAATACGTTGTTTTAAATAATAGGGATAGCTTCCCACCTGCAGCATATTGACATCATGATTGGCTTCCAAAAGCAGTACGTCAAGTCCTGCAAGATTTTTTACAATGTAATCATCATAAAATCCCAGGTCTGTGGCAATGCCCGCAGATTTTGTGCCGTGATTGACACGATAGCCCACAGGCTCTGCCGCATCGTGGGAAATAGAAAAGGGCTGCACCTCTAAATCTCCGATTTGAAAGGTTTTGTCTGCCTCTATGGGGTGAAAGAGTCCTTCCGGCATTTTTCCAAGGCTGTTCATGGACTGCATGGCCTCCATAGTGCCTCTGGTACAGTAAATGGGAATTTTGTGTTTTCTGGAAATCACCCCAAGTCCCTTAATGTGGTCAGAGTGTTCATGGGTAATTAAAATTCCGTCGCAATCCCCTGTGGTATGGTCAATGCTTCTCAATCCTTCTTCAATGCGTTTTCCGCTGATTCCTACGTCTACCAGCAGGCTGGTGGTATCACTGCCTACATAAATGCAGTTTCCGCTGCTGCCGCTGGCTATACTACACAGATTCATAATATGTCCTCATTTTCCGTTCAATCTGAAGATACGTATGGGCTACATCTTCATCGTTATATAATTGGAAGTCGCAGCGTTCCTCAAAGACTTCGTCCGGAAGCTGGTTTTCCATAAGCTTCTCATCAGAATACCCTCTGTCCCGGCGCAGCCTTTCCATGCGTACTTCTTTTTCGCAATAAATATACCATATCTCATCGCAAATTTCATCATATTTTTCTTCCAGAAGCAAAGCTGCCTCAATAAAGAAAAATTCGGTTTCTTCTTTTTTGGAACGCTCGATTTCCCTTAAGATATATTTTTTTACCTCCGGATGTACAATATCGTCCAGTTTTTTCAGCATTTCCG